>Ga0209075_1000806_pt1 | contig 30136 bp, 26 predicted proteins | sample Stecom2011_FD_187523 | JGI IMG/M metagenome (GOLD analysis project Ga0209075, IMG submission 187523) | Agricultural soil microbial communities from Utah to study Nitrogen management - Steer compost 2011 (SPAdes) (version 2) | ecosystem: Environmental > Terrestrial > Soil > Agricultural land...
TATTTAATGTTTTGCTTTTCGTTGCCTGTAGTATTCTACTCGGCATCCGATTACTTTATAAATGCATATAAAGGACTGCGGTCGAAGGTCTTAAATATAGATTTTCCTTTGGCACTGGGAATCGCAGTTTTGTTTATTAGAAGTATCTACGAGGTTTTCTTAGACTCTGGGTCTGGTTTTTTTGATAGCCTTACAGGGTTAGTGTTTTTCTTGTTGCTAGGTAAGTTCTTTCAGCAAAAAACCTATGCTTTTCTATCCTTTGATAGAGATTATAAGTCTTACTTCCCGATTGCGGTAACTTTATTGCGTAGATCCGAAGAGAAGGTAGAGGAGGAGCAGGTCCCAGTATACCAGCTTCAAAAAGGAGATCGCATATTATTACGGAACGAGGAGCTTCTTCCTGCCGATGCGGTGTTAATAAAAGGAGACGCACATATAGACTATAGCTTTGTAACGGGTGAGTCACAGCCTGTTCATAAACGGAGTGGCGATAAAATATTTTCAGGAGGGCGACAGCAAGGTGCGGTGTTGGAATTGGAAATCACCAAGCCAGTAGAACAGAGTTATTTAACGCAACTATGGAGTGACGAGGTTTTCTCGAAAAACAAACAAACCAACTTCCGAACACTGACCGATAGCATAAGCCAGCGTTTTACGATTGCTATTTTACTTATCGCTGTGTTGTCTACTAGCTTTTGGTTATTCTATGATGCCAGTAAAGCATTACAGGTTTTTACCGCAGTTCTTATCATCGCCTGTCCTTGCGCCATTGCTTTATCCGCACCATTCACTTTAGGAAATTTATTGCGGATTTATGGCAAGCATGAAATGTACCTCAAAGATGCAGAGGTAATCGAGCGAATGTCGCAGATTGATACCATTGTTTTTGATAAGACTGGAACAATAACCAGCAATAAAGAAACTCGAATATCGTACGATGGGAAACCCATTCCAGAAGATTTGCTTTCGATAGTTGTATCCGTCCTTCGCGGTTCCAATCATCCCTTAAGTAGAGGTCTATATGCGTATTTTGATAGGCAAAGCACCATTGCTTTAGATAGTTTTACAGAGCATACAGGCAAAGGTATGGAAGCGACTTATAATGGACATGTTGTGAAGATTGGATCAGCAAGTTTTGTTGGCGCTTCGACCAACGAGAAAGAAGTCAATAAAACTCGAGTATTTATTAAAGTTGACGATACGATTTATGGAAGGTATGTTTTCCAAAACGTATATAGAGATGGCGTAGAAGATTTGTTTGAGGCCTTGGGGCCCGATCAGGAACTAATTGTATTGTCTGGAGATAATGATGGCGAACAAAAATATCTAAAAACCATATTTCCGAAAGGAACACAGATGTATTTTGATCAAACTCCAGCAGATAAACTTGAATTCATAAAGAAATTACAAGCGGATGCGAAATCAGTCATGATGGTTGGCGATGGACTGAACGATGCAGGAGCTTTGGCGCAAAGCGATGTTGGAATTGTAGTGTCTGAAAATGTAAATGTTTTCTCACCAGCTTGCGATGGAATATTGGCAGCACCAAGGCTGGTAGATCTAAATAGATTTATTGCACTCTCTAAACGAGGGGTCAAGATTATAAAATGGAGTTTTATATTCTCCTTGTTTTATAATATCATAGGAACAAGCTTTGCGGTAACCGGAAATCTACTGCCAGTAGTGGCAGCTATTTTAATGCCGTTGAGTTCTATTAGTATTGTAGCTTTTACTACATTTGCGAGTAGGTTGTCTGAAAACATTCTAAATAAGAAAGAAAAGCCAAAGCATGACAATTCTCATAGATTGGAAAGTGCTACGGATATAATTTTACAAAAATCTTAAAAAACAGGAGAACATTATGAATATTATGTTCTTACTGCTAGGTGTAAGTCTAGTGGTAGCGCTCATTTTTCTTGTTATATTTATTGTCACGGTTCGATCTGGGCAGTACGATGACATGTATACGCCATCGGTGCGTATGCTGTTTGAAGATGGCACGTCAAAAACTAAAAGCGCTACGGATAACAATAAATCTAAAACCAAAAAAAATAATTAACTGAAGACGTAAATATGGAAGTACAGAAGTTTTATTACGATAATAAAATTGTTAGGAATTTTATCGTAGCTACCATTTTCTGGGGAATTGTAGGTATGACAGTTGGCTTACTGCTAGCTTTTTTGTTTTTGTTTCCCAATTTAACCGAAGGTATTCCATGGCTTAGTTATGGACGCTTACGCCCATTACATACCAACGCTGTGGTTTTTGCATTTGTTGGAAACGCCATTTTTGCTGGGGTATACTACTCCTCTCAGCGATTGCTTAAAGCCAGAATGTTTAGCGATACGCTAAGTAATATACATTTCTGGGGTTGGCAGCTAATTATCCTATCGGCCGCTATTACCTTGCCATTGGGAATTACTTCTACTAAAGAGTATGCCGAATTGGAGTGGCCTATAGATATAGCTGTTGCTGTTATTTGGTTGATATTTGGAATAAACTTAATTGGAACCATGATTCGTCGTAGACAACGACATCTATATGTGGCTCTATGGTTCTACCTTGCAACTTTTGTAACGATTACGGTTCTTTATGTAGTAAACAACCTTCAGATTCCAGTAACCTTCACCAAGTCTTACTCCGTATATTCAGGAGTACAGGATGCTTTGGTGCAGTGGTGGTACGGACATAATGCGGTGGCATTCTTCCTAACTACGCCTTTCTTAGGGCTGATGTATTACTTTGTTCCAAAAGCAGCCAATAGACCGATCTATTCTTACCGATTATCTATTGTACACTTCTGGTCTTTAATATTTATTTATATCTGGGCAGGACCGCACCATTTACTTTATACCTCGCTACCAGCTTGGGCGCAAAGTTTAGGAGTTGCTTTCTCCATAATGCTTTTGGCACCTTCTTGGGGAGGTATGATCAACGGACTTTTAACGCTTCGTGGGGCATGGGATAAGGTTCGTACCGATCCGGTTCTTAAATTCTTGGTAGTTGCTATTACAGGTTATGGGATGGCAACCTTCGAAGGACCAATGCTTTCACTAAAGAACGTAAACGCAATCGCTCACTTTACGGATTGGATTATTGCACACGTTCACGTAGGCGCTTTAGCATGGAATGGATTCCTGGCCTTTGGTATGATTTACTGGCTAGTTCCAAGAATATATAAAACAAAATTATACTCTATAAAATTAGCAAACGCACACTTTTGGATAGGTACTTTAGGTATTGTTCTTTATACTCTTCCATTGTATGTAGCTGGATTTACACAGGCTTCTATGTGGCGTCAGTTTAACCCAGATGGAACGCTTCGCTATGCAAACTTTATGGAAACCGTAGTGGAAATCATGCCTATGTATTGGCTGAGAGCTATTGGTGGTACCTTGTATATTATAGGAGCATTTATCCTGCTTTATAACGTTGTACAGACGGCACGTGCTGGTTCCAAAGTGGAAGACGATGCGGCAGAAGCAATGCCATTAGAGAAAGTAAGCAAATCTAGAGTGAAGTCCGAAGGATGGCACAGCTGGTTGGAGCGTCGCCCAATCAAACTTACTATCTATGCTACTATTGCTATTTTGATAGGAGGTATGGTACAGATTATACCGTCTTTATTGGTAGACGATTATGTGCCTAAAATATCTACAGTGGAGCCATATACACCATTAGAATTAGAAGGAAGAGATTTATATATCCGCGATGGTTGTGTGTCTTGTCATACACAGATGGTACGACCATTCCGAAGTGAAACGGAACGCTACGGAGGAGAGTACTCTAAGTCTGGAGAATATGTTTACGACCGACCATTCTTATGGGGTAGTAAGCGTACCGGTCCCGACTTACAGCGTGTAGGAGGAAAGTATTCCGATAGTTGGCACTTTAACCACATGTATAGTCCAGAGAGCACCTCTTCTGGTTCTATCATGCCTTCGTATCGTTGGCAGATCGAAAATGAACTAAATACCAAGAATATTGAAAAGAAAATGGAGGTCTTGGTTAAACTAGGAACGCCTTATACTGAAGAAGATATTGCTAATGCTAGAGTTTCTATGAAAGAACAAGCAGAGCAAATAGTAGAGAACCTCTATGGCGATCCAGACTTTGTAAGAACATATGAAGGAGAGAAGGCCTACGCAGAGGAAAATGGGGAACCATTTGTTAAAATGGAAGATAGAGAAATCGTAGCTATGATTGCGTATCTACAAAGACTTGGAACCGATATCCGCAAAGACAACAGCAACGATAAGGATCATATAGTTAATTAATAAAAAGATAAAACTATGTTGAGATTTGTAAAAGGAAATTTAGAAAATATAGATGGGGTAGCTATCTATCCAATAATATCCATATTGATATTCTTTACCTTCTTTGCTGCTCTTTACTGGTGGGTTATCACCGCAAAAAAAGAGCATGTAGACGAAATGAGTAATATCCCTTGGGATGATGATATAAACCAAAATACCACAGAAGAATGAAGAGCGCATATTCATATTTACGAGTTATAGGATACTTAATCTTAGCATTTCTGTTATTTGAACTTACCATTGATGCTGGCGATAAGATGGCAATAGAAGCATATCCTATTATAGGCTTGGTACTATTGGTAATTCTGTTTTTTGCCATCGCATTCGAAGCCATAATAGGTACTGTCCGAAATACAATGTATCGTGCATTGAGTGCGGAAGCTAAAGAAAGACATGATCTTGCCAAACAAGAGAGAGAAGCTAAAAGGTTTAAGAAGCTAAAAGCTTGGTACCATAAGCAGCTCGATTCCAAGCCGATGGAAAAGGAAGAGACTATCGTCTTAGATCATGATTATGATGGTATTAAGGAATTGGACAACAACCTACCTCCATGGTGGATTAACTTATTTTATCTTACCATAATCTTTGCGGTTGGTTATATGCTGTACTACCACGTATTTGATGGGCCTACGCAGGAAATGGAGTATGATAGGGAAGTTGCAGCTGCAGCCATTGCAGTAGAAGAGTATAAGAAAAACAATCCAGATCTTATAGACGCTTCGTCGGTAGAGATGCTAACAGAAGAGTCCGATTTGAAAGCTGGAAAGTCTATTTACGACACAAACTGTGCGGTCTGTCACCGTGCAGATGGAGGGGGTGGAATTGGTCCAAACCTTACAGATGAATATTGGATTCTTGGAGGGGATATTGCATCGGTATACAATGTTGTAGCGGAAGGTGGTCGCTCTGGTAAAGGAATGATTGCATGGAAAGGAGAGTTAAATCCTTTAGAAATGGCACAGGTTTCTAGTTATATCTTAACCATGCAAGGGACCAATCCGGCCGACGCCAAAGAACCAGAAGGAGACTTATATGTGCCAGAGGAGTAAGCAGTTACTCGAAGTTATAATAATTGGTCATTAGAAAGTGAATTATGTCTAATAACGAAAGCTTTAGAGATTCCATCTCTACAATTAGTGAAGAAGGAAAACGATCATGGGTTTATCCAAAAAAACCCAAAGGGAAACTTTATGATTACCGGAAATATGTAAGCTACGTGTTATTGGTTTTTCTACTCGCTTCTCCTTTTATTAAAGTAAATGGCAATCAGTTTTTGCTATTCAACTTTATGGAGCGCAAGTTCAATATATTTGGCTTCCCATTTTGGCCACAAGACTTCTATCTGTTGGTGATTTCTATGCTAACAGCTGTTGTTTTTGTCACCCTTTTTACCGTAGCGTTTGGAAGAGTGTTTTGCGGATGGATTTGTCCGCAGACCATCTTCATGGAAATGGTTTTCCGACGTATTGAATATTGGATTGAAGGCGATAGAGGGAAGCAGATGCGATTGGCAAGACAAAAATGGGATGCGGAGAAAATTCGAAAGAAAGGACTTAAGTGGTTTATCTTTGCATTGATTTCCTTTGTTATTGCAAATGTGTTTTTAGCCTATCTAATAGGGAGTGATAATCTATTTTTATATATACAGCACGGTCCTTTAGAACATATAAAGACCTTCCTTATACTGTTGGCGTTTACCGGAGTGTTTTATTTTATTTTTACTTGGTTTAGAGAGCAGGTTTGTGTAATCGCTTGTCCGTACGGACGATTGCAAAGTGTTCTTTTAGATGATCAATCGATTGTTGTCGCCTATGACTATAAAAGAGGAGAACGTGAGCTAGGTAGATCTAAATTTAGAAGAGGGGAAAATCGCGAAGAACTAGGCAAAGGAGATTGTATTGACTGCGATCAATGTGTGCAAGTTTGTCCTACAGGTATAGACATACGTAATGGAACACAATTGGAGTGTATAAACTGTACGGCATGTATTGATGCGTGTGATGCAATGATGGAAGCGGTGGATTTGCCAAAAGGCTTAATCCGTTTTGCAAGCGAAGAAAATATAGCTAAAGGGCGTAAGTTTAAGTTCACTAGACGTATGAAAGCTTATACGGCAGTATTAACCATTTTAGTGGGTGTTTTAATCAGCCTGTTGTTCGTGCGTAGTGATTTAGATGCTACTATTTTACGATTGCCTGGGCAGTTATTTGAGCGTAAGGGAGAGCATATAGTGAGCAATGTTTACACTTATAAACTGATCAATAAAACAAATAAGGATATCGATTCTGTTTCCTTTAAACTGTTAAATTATAAAGGAGAGGTTAAGTTAGTAAAGCATAACTTCTTTGAAGTGGAGGGACAGGAGTATGCAGAGGGGACTATGTTTATTGAGATAGATGAGCGCGCACTAAAAAGCGATAAGAGTAAACTGGAAATTGGGATTTTTAGTGGAGATAAAAAACTCTCTACCACCAAAGCCGTTTTCTCTGGACCGAGATCTTTTTAAACAAGAGGAACGAATAGGTTTTAAAAATAGATAATGATGAAGATAAATTGGGGAACAGGAATAGTAATCGCTTTTGTACTTTTTATAAGTTTTATCTTATACTTTGTATTTCAGATGACTTTCAGTAGCGAGTACGATGATGAGATGGTGTTGGAAGACTATTACCAAGAAGAATATGTGTTTCAACAAGCTATAGATGCACAACAAAACGGACAAGCTCTAAAGAAGAATATAGAAATAAGTAAGGATTCCGAAACTATTTATGTGAATTTTCCAGAGGAGTTCGATTATAATAATATCACTGGAAAAATACATATGTACAGACCATCCGATAAAAGATTGGACTTTACGGTTCCAATTCAATTAGAAGGTTCGAGTTATGCTATTCCTTCTGAAAAACTAGCCAAAGGAAAGTGGGAGATCACTATCAACTGGCAACACGACGATATAGACTACCGTTATAAAAAGACAGTGTACAACTAATATAAAAACAGCATGCTACTTACCGCATTTCTATTTGGATTACTAGGAAGCTTCCATTGCATTGGAATGTGCGGGCCTATTGCATTTATGTTGCCAGTAGATAGGCAAAATCGCGCAAGAGGCATGTGGCAAACTTCCTTATACCATATAGGTCGTTTATTGACGTATACTTTAATCGGTGTTCTCTTTGGTATAATAGGCAGTAGTTTTCAGCTTTTCGGACTGCAGCAAGGCTTATCCATCGCAATGGGTGTGCTTATGTTGCTAGTATTAGTTATTCCAGTACGAGTGTTTAATAAATATAATTTTTCTAAACCTATTTTTAAGTGGGTAGGGAAATTAAAAAATGCACTAGGAAAAGAATTAAAACAAAAGAAAAGCGATACTTATTTAACCATAGGATTTTTAAACGGTTTTCTCCCATGTGGATTGGTATACATGGCGGTATTTGGAGCTATAGCATCTGGAAGCGCATGGAGTGGGGGAGTTTATATGTTGCTTTTCGGACTAGGAACCGTGCCGCTTATGAGTTTTGCAGTATATTTAGGGAACTTCCTTAAAGGGAAAGCAAGACAAAGAATACAGCGTGTTATTCCTGTGTTTGTAGCTATTGTAGCCATATTATTTATACTCCGAGGGCTCGGGTTGGGTATCCCATTTATTTCTCCGGAAGCCGTGGAATTACATTCAGCAGGTGCTGATAAATTTTGTTTGTAATCTAATGTTTTTTATTAACGGATAAATACAATTTTTTATGCTAAACATAAAGCTTTTATTACCGCTATATAGCTGGGGGATGGGAACTGCACTTATTATTATTTTCGCTTTGGTGTGTGTCGCGCTGGTACTTATAGTAATGCATCTTATGCGAACAGATACGCCAAAAGAAGAGGTGCTAGAAAAATTCGAAGAAAAGCAAGATAATACCACAGACGAAGAATAATTAAAAGCGGTTTTAAACCGCTTTTTAAAGTAGTAATACGTTTAAATTCACTTGGTATAAAAGGACTTATTACGCTATCTAGCTACCCTGTTTCTCAGAGATATGATTAGCGATCAATTTAGCATGTATTCTAGAGTTCTCTATAAACCACTCATGGGTTGCCAACCCGCCACATACTACCCCTGCAAGATATAGACCAGACACATTGCTCTCCATAGTCTCTGGATTGTATTCGGGATATTTATTCCCATCGGTAGAGAAGGTTACTCCCAAAGAGGCTAAAAACTTGAAGTTTGGTACGTATCCTATCAAAGAAAGAACATAGTCATTCTCTAATTTCTTTATGCCTTTTGGAGTTTTAATCTGAACGGAATTCTCGGTTATCTCTTGAATATCGCTTTCAAAATAAGCTTTGATGCTGCCTTCTTCTATTCGATTTATAATATCTGGTCGCACCCAATACTTTACGCGTTCACCGATCTCTTTTCCTCTAATCACCATGGTGACTTCACCACCTTTTCGCCATATTTCTAGTGCCGCATCTACCGAAGAATTACTTGCACCTACTACAACCACTTTTTGCAAGCTGTAGGGATGTGCTTCTCTGTAGTAAGGATGTACTTTTGGTAAGTTATCACCTGGAACGCCTAAGCGATTTGGGATGTCATAAAATCCAGTAGCCAAAACTACATTCGATGCCTGATAGTTTTGTTTGCTAGTTCGGATATCGAAGACCTCTCCATTTTCAACCACCTCTAGCACTTCCTCATATACCTTAATGTTTAATTCGTTGGAAGTTGCAACGCGTCTGTAGTACTCCAATGCTTCTTTTCGTTGTGGTTTAGGTTTGGTGGTAATAAATGGTATGTCTTCAATTTCTAAACGCTCCGAAGTAGAGAAGAAGGTCATGTCTAGGGGGTAATTATAAATGGAGTTTACCAAACAACCTTTTTCCAATACAACATAGTCTATCCCTGCGTTTTTGCAAGCTAACGCAGTGGCTATTCCTATGGGTCCAGCTCCGATTATTATGGTAGTATGATTCATATTAATTATTTTTCTTAATTTCTTGGTTATCCACAGTCTGTGTGGATAACTTGTTTATTGTTTTATAAGCTCCTCTTTTTCAGCACCTTATTTGTGAATAAGTATGTGGATAACCACTTTTTTATGCCGAATGTGGATAACTTTGTGTTAGTTGTTAATCTGCGTATACAGATTTTCTATCACTTTCTGTGGATCAGGATTTCCAAAAATGTAGCTTCCTGCTACTAGTACATCCGCTCCAGCTTCTATAAGTTGGCTTGCATTCTTGTCTGTAACTCCTCCGTCTATTTCGATTAGAGTAGAGGCACCAGTTTCTTGAATTAGCTGTTTTAACTTGGTTACTTTCTTATAGGTATGTTCTATAAAACTTTGTCCGCCAAATCCAGGATTCACGCTCATAATGCATACCAAATCTATATCATGTATAATATCTTCTAGTACGTTTATGGGTGTGTGTGGATTGATTGCGACTCCAGCTTTCATTCCTCTAGCCTTTATGGCTTGTAATGTACGGTGAAGGTGGGTACATGCTTCATAATGTACCGTTAGTATCGCTGCGTTTAAATCTGCAAAGGCGTCGATGTATCTATCAGGCTCTATAATCATTAAGTGGACATCCAGAGGTTTATCCGTGTGTTTGCCAACAGCTTTAAGTACAGGCATACCATAAGAGATGTTGGGAACAAAAACACCGTCCATGATGTCTATATGAAGCCATTGCGCTTTACTATTATTAAATAATTTAATGTCTCGTGCTAGATTAGCAAAATCTGCAGCGAGTAAAGAAGGAGAGATGATTTTGGTGCTCATAAGTTATTTTTGTACAAAATTAATCAATTTAATTCGGATTGTTTACGGATGTGACTTCCTGCTTTAAAATGATAGGTATGCCTTTTTGTTTATAAATCAAAAAACCGCGCTGATAGTAAAATCAACGCGGTTTAATATAATAAGGATAGCATGGAACTAAGTTAACTTAGTCTCTTTTTCTATCTCTACTTCCTCTATCGTCCTTATTACTCCCTCTACTGTTATCGCGTTTGTCGAATTCAGGTTTTGGAGTTAAAGCTTTTAGGGATACTTTTTCTTTTTTAGTTCTTGGATCAACTCCAAAATACTTAACATCGATTACATCGCCTAAGTTCACCACATCGCTAACGTTTTCTGTACGTGCCCATGCCAACTCAGAAATGTGAAGTAAAACCTCATTTCCTGGAGCTTCTACATATTCCACAACCGCACCAAAGTCTAGCATTTTAATAACTTTTACTTCGTAAACGCTTCCTTTTTCTGGTTTGAACGTAATAGAGTCTAACTTAGCAAGTACCTGGTCGATTCCTTCTTGACTGGTTCCTAATATTTCTACTACACCCATTTCATCTACCTCATTGATAACGATAGTAGTATCGGTAGCTTTCTGTAGTTCTTGAATGGTTTTTCCACCTGGGCCGATAAGTGCTCCGATGAATTCTCCTGGAATAGTACGTGTAATAATCTTAGGGGAATGTGCTTTTACAGAAGTATTTGGCTTAGAGATTGTTTTTGCCATTTCACCTAAAATATGTACTCTACCTTCTTTTGCTTGATGTAGTGCTTCGGTAAGAATATCGTAGCTTAGACCTTTTACTTTGATATCCATTTGACAAGCTGTAATACCATCTTCGGTACCAGTAATCTTAAAGTCCATATCGCCTAAGAAATCTTCATCTCCTAGAATATCACTTAGTATAGCGTAGTCTGTACCATCGTTGATCATTCCCATCGCAATACCGCTCACTGGTTTTTTTAGTTGGATACCTGCATCGAATAGTGCCATAGATCCACTACAAACCGTAGCCATTGAAGAAGAACCGTTAGATTCTAGAATGTCACTAACTATACGTACGGTGTACGGGCAGTCGTCTGGCATCATCTTCTCTAGCGCGCGTTGTGCTAATTTTCCGTGACCTATCTCTCTTCTAGAAGTACCTCTAATTGGACGTGCCTCTCCTGTAGAGAATGGTGGGAAGTTATAGTGTAAGTAGAAAGTTTCCTCTCCTTGTAGGGTAGGAGAATCTATAATACTTGCTTCTCTAGATGTACCTAATGTTACGGTACTTAGTGCTTGAGTTTCTCCTCTGGTGAACAAAGCAGATCCATGGGTAGAAGGTAGATAATCTACTTCTGTCCAAATGTTTCTAATCTCATTTGGCTTTCTTCCGTCTAAACGAGTTCCTTCTTTTAATACTACTGCTCTTACTGCATCGCGAACGGTATCTTTAAAATAACGAGATATAAAACCTCCTTTTTCTTCTTGCTCTTCTTCCGAATAACTAGCTAAGACCGTTTCTTTTACGGCATCAAATGCTTCGCTTCTCTCTTCCTTCGAGCTTCCTTTACTAGCGATATCATAACATGCTTGGTATGCTTTTTCGTGTACTTCTTTTTTTAATTCTTCGTTTTCTTCACGAGTTTCGTAAGTACGTACAGTTTTCTTACCTACTGCTTCTGCCAGGCGAAGTTGTGCTTCAATCTGTACTTTAATCGCATCGTGTGCTACTTTAATCGCTTCAACTAACTCTTCTTCCGAAGCTTCGTCCATTTCACCCTCTACCATAGTAACGCTATCCATAGAAGCACCTACCATAATATCCATATCCGCTTGTTCTAACTGCTCACGGCTTGGGTTAACGATGAATTCTCCTTCTATCCTTGCTACTCGTACTTCCGAGATAGCATGCTCAAATGGAATGTCGCTTAGTTGGATTGCTGCCGAAGCTGCTAATCCAGCTAATGCATCTGGCATTACCTCTTCGTCGTGAGACATCAACTGAACCATTACTTGCGTTTCAGCATGATAGTCATCTGGGAATAAAGGACGCAGGCAACGGTCTACTAATCGCATAACTAGTATTTCGTCATTGCTTGGTCTTGCTTCACGTTTAAAAAATCCTCCTGGGTATTTTCCTGCAGAAGCAAATTTCTCTCTGTAATCTACGGTCAGCGGCATAAAATCTAAGTCGCTTTGGTTCCTGTTAGAAACTACGGTACAAAGCAACATGGCATTGCCCATTTGTACCACAACAGATCCATCGGCTTGCTTAGCCAACTTCCCAGTTTCTAGAGTGATTTCTCTACCGTCTCCTAGGTCTATTGTTTCTTTAAATACATTGATCATATAATTATTATTTTTCTCTCCTTATATTATTTAGAGAGGTTAAACTTTGGTCTTGTTTGTGCTATAATAATAGCGAAGTTTGTTGTGTTGCTGTAGGTTGTTTTGTAGACCAATGAGAAAACTTTGTATAGCTTTTTAAGAGGGATAGTCGGTTTAAAAAGTAAATCAATAAACATAAAAGGGGCTAAATAAGCCCCTTTTATATAAATACATAGATTATCTACGTAACTTCATTTCCTTAATTAACTCACGATATTTTACAACATCCTTTTTCATAAGGTAATCTAAAAGTGAACGTCTTTTACCTACCAATCTTACTAGAGATTTTTCTGTGTTGAAATCCTTAGGATTTTTCTTAAGGTGTTCGGATAGGTGTGCAATTCGATACGTGAACAAAGCTATCTGTCCCTCTGTAGAACCAGTGTCTGTTTCTGATTTTCCGTACTTAGCGAAAATTTCTTTTTTCTTTTCAATTGAAAGATACATGCCAATATTTTTTTAAATGATTATTATGTATGGTTTACCACTATGGTAAATTAATTACCAGGCAAAAGTACTATAAATAGATTAATTAAAATAATTAAACCATCAAAATTACCCTTCTACTGCTTCTTTTCTTACCGGTCTGTTTAAAACCAAGTCTAGGTAAAGATTGATTTTCTTCTTTAAATCTTTTCTAGGGGTTATAAAGTCTAAGAAACCATGTTCTTTAACGAACTCTGCAGTTTGAAAGCCTTCTGGAAGTTCTTTCCCTGTAGTATCGCGTACTACCCTTGGTCCAGCGAAACCAATTAGCGCACCAGGTTCACTGATGTTTATATCGCCTAACATAGCAAAAGATGCGGTTACACCACCTGTTGTGGGATCTGTACTCATAGCTATATATGGTATTTTGGCATCTGCTAGTTGGGCTAGCTTTACACTTGTTTTTGCCATTTGCATAAGGGAGTGCGCTGCCTCCATCATTCGTGCACCACCACTTTTAGCAATAACCATAAGCGGAATATTATTTTTCAGGGAATAATCTGCTGCGCGCACAATTTTTTCGCCCACAACGCTTCCCATTGAGCCACCAATAAAACTAAAATCCATTACTGCAATGACTATTTCCTCACCGTAGGATTTTCCTACTCCTGTTCTAACCGCGTCTTTGAGTCCTGTACTAGCTTGCGCTTGTTTTAGTCGATGCTTGTATTTTTTGGTGTCCTCGAATTCAAGCGGATCTTCCGAAGTCATGTTTTTATCTAACTCTTTGTACTTACCATCATCAAAGAGTATTTCAAAATATTCTTTGCTCCCTATGCGTACGTGATACCCATCTTCTGGGCTCACATAAAAATTCTCTTGCAGTTCATCGGCATCTACAATCTTCCCTGTAGGGGATTTGTACCACAATCCTTTTGGGACATCTTTTTTCTGCTCCGTAGGGGTTTGAATCCCTTTCTTTGTTCTTCTAAACCAAGACATACTTGTAGGTGTTTGTTAAACTTAATTCGTTGTTGGAATCTGTTTTGTTCCGGTTAAAATACTACTTTAGCGTTTGTACGTTATTCAGATCCTCAAATGCTTGAATAAGTCTTGCTTTGAAGGCTTTCTCTCCTTCTCGCAGCCAAACTCTTGGGTCGTAGTACTTTTTATTAGGTAAATCGTCTCCATCTGGATTTCCAACTTGCGTGTTTAGGTATTCGATTTTCTCTGTCATATAATCACGAACTCCCTCATTGAACGCAAACTGTAGGTCGGTATCAATATTCATTTTTATCACCCCATATCCTATGGCTTCTCTAATTTCCTCTAGGCTAGAACCGCTTCCTCCGTGGAAAACAAAATCTACGGGGTTCTTTTCTGTATTGAATTTCTTTTCAATATGCTCTTGTGAATTCTTTAGAATGATAGGGCGTAGCTCTACATTACCGGGCTTATATACACCATGTACATTACCAAATGCAGCAGCAACGGTAAATCGATCGCTTATCTTTTTGAGTTCTTCGTATGCGTGTGCCACTTCATCTGGCTGCGTATACAGTCTGGAGGAATCTACATCGGTATTGTCTACACCATCTTCTTCTCCGCCGGTAATTCCAAGTTCAATCTCGAGTGTCATACCCATCTTATCCATGCGTTTTAGGTATTTCTTTGAAATAGAAATATTATCCTCCAGGGTTTCTTCAGATAAGTCTAGCATGTGGGAGCTAAATAGTGGTTTTCCAGTTTCTTTATAGAATTTCTCTCCGGCATCTAGCAAGCCATCTACCCAAGGCAGTAATTTTCTTGAACAGTGGTCTGTATGTAATATTACCGTAGCACCGTATTGTTCGGCCAACTCATGTACGTGTTTGGCTCCCGCTACTGCGCCTGCAATGGCCGCACGTTGGTTCTCGTTAGATAAACCTTTTCCTGCGTTGAAGGCAGCGCCACCATTAGAAAATTGAATAATTACAGGTGCGTTTAATTCTGCTGCGGTCTCCATAACCGTGTTGATACTGTTGGAGCCTATTACGTTAACAGCAGGCATTGCAAATCCTTTCTGTTTTGCATACTGATGTAACTTCTGAATATCATCTCCAACTATTACGCCGGGCTTTTTAAACTGACTCATAAATATAATTTAATAATTCGTTTACAAAAATAATAATTTTATACCGTTTAGAACGGATAGTTGATGCCAATGTTATATACGGCATTGGCAAAGTTGTATTCTCTAAACCATCGTTCCCCTCTTGGTAAGGCGGGATTATGGGTTTTAAATCCAATGTCTAGACGGAATACAAAAAAATCGAAATCATATCGAAGGCCAAAACCACTCGCTACAGCAAGATCTCTTAAGTCTTGTATTCCTTCGAATCGGAACTCCTTTTCCTTGACATCATCCAAAACGTTCCAGATATTACCAGCATCAATAAAGATAGCACTTTTAAATGCTCCCAGTATGGTGAATCGGAATTCTGCATTAAAAGCCAACTTAAAGTTAGCTTCATTAAAGTCCAATACACTACCGCTGCTTCCAGGACCTAGGTCGTATGCACGCCAACCTCGGTTGTCGTTTGTTCCACCTGCAAAATAACTGCGGGTAAAAGGGATGCTTTTGCTATTGCCATAAGGAATAGCGATTCCTGCAAACATACGAAATGCTAGGGTATTCTGCGAATCGAGCTCCCAGTGTTTAATCAAGTCTATATCTAATTTTGCATATTGTGAAAACACCACGCCATAGGTGCTGTGATTACCATCCTCATTTTTTTCAGACCCAATAGCGTTTGATAATAAAGATAGTGCGTTTCCAGCAGATTCTAATTTTACCTGGAGCCGAGTAAAAGTATTGTCAAAAATATTCTCTCGTGTATCGCGAATCCAGCTAAAATTGGTTGCCACAATTAGGTTGTTCTCTGTTAGGCGGTTTTGTCTTTCCGAAATACTCCTAACCTCTTGTTGTTGCTCTGTGTTGATTAGAATACTCTCCGGATTATTTAGCGAGATATCGATAAAACGCTCTACTTCATCTGGCACATTTAATTGTGGATTGTTCAAACTGGGATCGTCGAAGTGATAACCGGAGTTATTTGCAATTTCATTCAGCCTTTGATACGAGGTTTTATATACGTTGTAGTAATTGCTTGTATTCAAATTTCGAACATATTGGACGTTGAGTAATTCCAGTATATTGGTTCGTGGCTTGTTGGGTTTCCATTGATAGAAGAGTCTTCCGTTTATTCCCTGTCGGTCTAATCCTATATTGTTTTGTGTGCTAAACCCTAGGCTAAGCGTAGTAAGAGGAGACATGTATTTTGGAATTAAACTTCCTACGGGTACAGGAAATAGAATTCTAGGAAACGACAGCTTAATATCGCCCCCAACTTCCGAGATATTAAAGAATTTGTTCTTATTTGCAGCATCTTTCGAGGAACCCACCGATCCTCTTCCAGAAATTTCTAAAATCTCAGCACGACGGAAAAGATTTCGAACGGTTAAATTGGTGCTGAAACCCATTCCAAACTGCTGTATGGTAGAGGTATAGGAGTCAAAATCCAATCCTAGGGTGTATTTCTTTCTAGGGGTAAGTAAAATAGTGGCATCTAGCCCAGTAGAGTCACCTGGCGTAGGTTCGTAGCTAATGTTTGGGTATTGAAATATACGTAAATCTCCTATTTGGCTGTAAGTTAAAGATCGGTCTTTATCCTTAAAAATATTATTTGGAGTAATAGCAATTGCATCGGTAATCGCTTTTGGCTTAAAGCTTAACTTGTCATAACTATATAGCGTATAGCCTTTGTATTGAGCGGAGTCACTAAATTTTCGATTGCGATTTTCGTATTGGTAATCGGTCACAATGCGGATGTCGTTGATCTTGTGAACCTGAAAAGGCTCTGTATAAGTAGAATCGGTATCTTTTATGGTTCGATTTGGAATGTTATAGGTGATGTTAGCTTTGTAATTGGTGTCTACCGTATCGGCTTCAAAGCCCACGTAATCCTGATCAAAATAGTAGAGTCCCGAATTGCGCATTAAATCCGTTATACGTTGTCTCTCTGCTATAAAATCATTTGCTTCATATTGTTTTTCCGGATGAATAAGCGTTTCGTGCTTTGCTTCCTGAAACAAAGAGTCTACGATAGGGGAACTGATGTTCTCCTCGATACTCCCTACATTATAAGCTTTATTTCGACTCACGTTATACACCACCTTTGCTCGTTTGTCCTTTTTTTCGTCAGGGATAACCTTTGAGGTAACTTTTGCGTTAAACCAACCAAAGCTCTGGTAGTACCTCTGAAGTTGTTCACTAGATCTGTCGGTTCTTTCCTTGCGTATCACTTCAGGTGCGTCCCCCGACTTTTTGATCCATTTGTGAAAACCAACATAACTGTTCTCTAGTGCGTTGAGTTGTTTTTTTGAAAGAAACTTGATCAATCGGTCTTCTCTTTTAGGCTTTTTATAAAGCCAACTGTCAAAAGAATCCTCCGGATATGGTTTAGCTAAGTTGTAAAAGTGTAACCCTAATGGTAATCCTAAAACAGGTATTTTTGGATTAGGTCGTTGGTAGATCAAACTGCTCACCTTACTGTCCTTAATAGGCTCGCCATCTACAATAATTTCATTTTGGGTAAGGAGATATCTATTCTCATCCACTCTTTTCACAGCATTACATCCGTAGAACAGAAAGGAAATTATCAGAAATAAGGTTACTTTTGTGAGGGCTACTTTCAAATACATTTTCATTACACCATTCAAAAATACTATATTTTGCTTACGAACAATCATAAAAGACTAATAAGGAGCTTGCAACAAAAAAAGCAGCGTATTAAAAACGCTTGCTTTGTAGCAGAAGGACCAAAAGTGGTAGAGGAGTTTATACATGCTGGCTTTTCCTTACAACATTTATTTGCAACCGATGCTTCGCTTTTTCCTGCCACAAATGTTGTCCTTGTAACCGAAAAAGAATTACAATCCTTAAGTTATTTATCCACTGCCAATACCTGTCTGGCGGTTTTCTCTATTCCTTTGGAGAAGCATTTGCCAGATAGTGACCTTCAAGTGGCATTGGATGGGATACGCGACCCTGGAAATTTGGGCACCATTATTAGGCTTTGCGATTGGTTTGGTGTTACAAGTCTTTTGTGTTCTATAGACACCGTAGATTGTTACAATCCAAAAGTAGTACAAGCTAGTATGGGCTCTTTAGCTAGAGTGAATATTCAATATTTAGACATAAGCGAATATTTAAATAAACAAGAGGTTCCTATCTATGGTGCTTTTATGGACGGATCGTCGGTATATAAAAACGATTTGCCCCAAAAAGCAGTGTTGGTTATGGGCAATGAGGCAAATGGGATTCGACCGGAGGTAGAAAAGTTGGTTAGCAAACGAATTAGTATTCCACGTTTTGGTGTGCTACAAGAGACAGAAAGCCTCAATGTTGCAACGGCAACTGCAATTATACTAAGTGAGTTTAAACGCGCTACTGAAAAGTAAAGTTTATAAATATGGCACGTGATTCCATAGAATGTATATTGGATGTCCAAGGGCTATTGGGATCATCATCGGGCACCAACTCATTTTTTAGAGCAAAAACACCACGTATGCTTGGTGTGAACTTGAAGTAGGGTAGATAGAAGTCAATGCCAAAGCCGAGTTCGTAAAACAAAGGATTCTTTTCCATTCGGAACTCCCCTTCATTATTGTCATCTGGATTCTCTGAGTTGTTGGATAGGTTGATAGCAGTCGAAATGCCACCAGTTATAAAAGGCTTGAAGTTATTGATACGCTTTGTGGAGACTTTAAGCAATAATGGAATATGAATATAGGCAGATTGCACTTCTCTTAGATAGTCTCTTTCCTCTTCAAACCCTGGGAAAATCAGGTCTCGCTGGGTGTAATACAGACCAGGCTCCAACCTTAGGTTTAGGTACTCATTAATACGTAAATCTCCAATCAACCCAACGTTAAACCCAAACTGCTTGTTTACTTGTATATCAGTATTAGGATTGTCTCCTAAATCTTCGTGGTATTCAAATTTAAAATCATAGGAATTAAACCCTAAGAAGTATCCCCATGAAATCGGTCGTTTATCAAAGTTCTCCAAATTGGTGATTCGTTCTCTTCCAAACCACTGCGCCTTAGCGCTTTGAATGAAGCCTGTGAATAGGAGTAGGAGTAAAAGTGTCTTTTTCATTATTTTTTTGCGCTATATATAGTTGCTACTCCCATTGTCTGTGGAGCATGTTGCACCTCTATAAACCCAATTTCTTGTAAAATATTGTTTAAGCGTTCACCATAAGGAAAAACAGATGCGCTTTCGCTGAGATATTTATAGGCCGATTTATCTTTAGAAAAGATACGTCCTATCCAAGGTAGTAGGTATTTGCTGTGGATATTGTATCCTTGTTTAAATGGAAATTTTGTTGGAACAGAAGTTTCTAAAATAACAAAAATTCCGCCTGGAGCTAGAATCCGTTTTATTTCGGAAAGCCCTTTTTCTAAGTCTTCGAAGTTTCGGATGCCAAAGGAAACCGTAATAGCATCAAAGCTATTGTCGGCAAATGGCAGCTCCTCGGAGTCTCCTTTTACGAATTCCAAGTTCTTCTCTAAGTTGGTTCCAACTATTTTTTTGCGAGCTACCTTAAGCATGCCTTCGGATAAGTCTAGTCCAGTAACTTTAGAGTTCGGTAAGTGTTCTGCGAATTTTATAGCTAAATCGCCAGTACCTGTCGCAATATCTAATACCGTTTTTGGGTTGGATTTGCAAACCTGTTTTATCACTTTCTTGCGCCAACGAAGATCGGCTCCAAAAGAGATAACACGGTTTAATCCATCGTAATTTTCCGAGATGTTGTCGAACATCTGCTCTACTTGCTTTTTCTTATTCAGATCCGAATCCTTATAAGGGGTGACTTTCTTTTTCATAATCATATTGAGCCTACAAAATTACATATTTTTACTTTGTTCTGCATACGAGCCTTGAATAGTTTTTATTAATATAAAATATAGCTGTAAAACTATAATTTCTAACTACTTCATTTTGCCTAAGATGTATTTTTACGTTCTTAATTAATCGATAAACTCTATGTTTGTGCAAGTAAAAGACAGATTTTATAAAAAATATAATAGTAAAAATCTATTTTTCTAAAAATGCTGTATCTTGCCTAGAAATTGAGAAGTTAAATATGAAGATAATAATAGCTGGAGCTGGAGAGGTAGGTTTGCACTTGGCAAAACTGCTGTCGTTCGAATCACAAAGCATTACACTTATAGATGTAGATAGAGAGCCTCTGGAAGAGGCCAGTCAGCATTTGGATATTCGAGTGGTGAAAGGCGATGCTTCTGCTATTTCCATATTAAAAGAGGCGGGCGTGGCAGATAGCGATATGGTTGTTGGGGTAACCTCTTCCGAATCTATAAACATTACGCTCTGTTGTATCGCAAAACAATTAGGAGCAAAGAAAACCATTGCTAGAATAAGCGATGCAGAATTGTTTACATCGAAAGATGAGATAGATTTCAAGGCGATTGGGGTAGATGAATTGATTTCACCAGAATACTTAGCCGCAGCGGAGGTTAGTATCTTATTAAATCAAAATGTTTTTACAGATAATTATAAGTTTGACGATGGTGCGTTGACTATGGTAGGGGTAACCTTGCAGGACCACTCTTCATTTGTAGGGAAAACGGTTCAAGAAATATCTCAGGGTACGGTAGAGTTGGAGTTCGTTTTGATAGTAGTGCAAAAAGCAAGCACTGGGCATACATTAATTCCTAGAGGAGACACCGTATTGAGTGCTGGCGACCAATTGTACTTCACCACTACCGAAGAAGGTGTTGCAATGCTTTATAAAGCTTTAGGGCAGAAGCATTTGGAAATGGAAGATGTGATGATACTAGGAGCTAGTGAAGTTGGTTTTCAAGTGGCAAAAGATTTGTCTGACAAAAGGATTCATGTCAAGTTGATCGAGCGGGATAAAGAACGTGCTTTTGAAGTGGCAAACCTTTTGCCAGACTGCTTAGTAATCAATGGGGACGGAAGGAATATAGATTTATTATTAGAAGAGTCTATAGAGGATATGGATGCGTTTGTTGCGTTAACAGGAGATAGTGAAACGAATATTATATCCTGTCTGTTGGCGAAGTCCAACGGCGTGAAGAAAACGATGGCGATGGTAGAGAATATAGACTATTTTGAATTACTGTACTCTATTGGAATCGATACCATTATCAACAAGAAGTTATTGGCATCCAACTCTATTTTTAAATATGTTCGTAGAGGACAAGTGGTTTCCTTAGCAAAATTAAGTAATACCCATGCCGAGATTCTAGAGTTCCAGGTTTCTTCTAAATCCAAAGTTTGTAATAAGGAAATAAAAAACATTCGCTTTCCACGGGCTGCTATAGTTGGTGGGGTTATTCGCAATGGTATTGGGATTATTACACTTGGTAGTTTTAAAATATTAGAAGGAGATAGAGTATTGGTTTGCACGCTTCCAGAAGCAACAAGAAAAGTAGAAAAACTATTTCATTAATGGTAAAAAGAGCATTTATAAATTGGAATGTAGTAGCTCGATTTATGAGCTTACTGCTAGTAGTTAACGGCGTATTTATGCTTGCTACCAGTCTCTTAAGTTTATTGTTTTATAATGAAGTTGTCTTTTACTCCATGTTTTCATCCAGCCTCGCACTTATTTTATTGGGGTCTATTGGGTTGTATTTCTATAAGGAGTATAAAATAGAATCTTATCGCCGAGAAGGCTATATTATTGTAACCTTTGGTTGGATTCTAATGGCTATAACAGGTACATTGCCTTATATAACAACCGGCGTATTACCATCCTTTACAGATGCTTTTTTCGAAACCATGAGCGGCTATACCACGGTAGGGGCCAGTATTATCCCCGATGTAGAACAAGTGCCACATGCGGTGTTACTGTGGAGAAGTGTTACACAATGGATAGGAGGAATGGGGATGATAGTCTTGGCAATTGCTATTTTACCCATGCTAGGAGTAGGAGGTATGCAACTGTTTGCTGCCGAAGCACCTGTTTTTGGGGAGGAAAAATTACACCCGCGAATTACGGATACCGCTAAAGGCTTGTGGCTTATCTATATTGGATTTACTGCCTTGCAGGCAATATTATTAAAGCTAGCTGGTATGTCGGTATTCGATGCTATAAACCATGCATTTACAACCCTTAGTACTGGAGGGTTCTCTACCAAGAATAATAGTATCGCATTTTATAATGACTTGCCTTTTGTGCAGTTGATCATCATGGTTTTTATGTTCTTTGGAGGAATGAACTTTATATTGAGCTATTATTTTCTAAAAGGAAAATTTAGAAAGGTAATCGCCGATGAGGAGTTTCGAATGTACTTAACCGTTTTGGTAGTCTTCTCTATTATCGTAATCTTATTTATGTTTTCTCATCTTATGAACATGCAAGATCGAGTAATGGAATATGGAGAAATGGCTCGACATGCCATTTTTCAAACCATATCTATAATCACTACCACCGGATTTGTAAGTGCGCCGCATGATACTTGGACTACTTTTATTAGTATCTTCTTTTTCGCCCTCATGTTTCTAGGAGGCTCCGCGCAATCTACTTCTGGAGGAATTAAATTAGTGCGACATTTGATATTGCTTAAGAATGGCGTGTTGGAGTTTCGTCGTGCTTTTCACCCAAGAGCAGTTTTACCAGTGCGCTATAACAAACGTGCGGTAGATGATAGCATCGTGTCAAAAATATTGGCATTCTTTACTTTGTTTACGATAACTTTCGTGGTAGGTGTTTTGGTGTTTACTGCATTAGGAATTGCACCAAAGGCAGCTATCGCAAGTGTCGCCTCTACCTTAGGGAATGTTGGGGGCGCTTATGGGGAACTTAATAGTGATTTTATTGAGTATTCTGTCGTTGCTAAATGGTGGGCAACCTTTTTAATGCTGCTTGGTAGATTGGAACTGTTTACTGTTTTGATCCTTCTTACTCCGTATTTTTGGAAGAAGGTTTAGGCAAAAGGCTTTCTATGTTTGACTTCTTAATTATTCTCTAGGAAAACTTTATGCTATATAAAATAAAAAACCCCGTTTTAGTTGTGAAACCAAAACGGGGTTATAATATACTGCAATGTTAGATTTAAAACTTTAAATCACCGCTTCTTTTATTCGTCTCATAGCTTCTATAAGTTCGTCGTTAGATGTTGCGTAGGACATGCGTATGCAATTTGGTGCGCCAAAGGCTTCACCCGTTACCGTAGCAACATTAGCGTGTTCTAATAAGTATAGAGATAAGTCGGACGCGCTGTTTATTTTTACGCCCTTCAACTCTTTACCGATATAGTAGGAGATATCGGGGAAAACGTAAAATGCACCTTCTGGCTTGTTACAAGCAAAACCAGGGATATCGCTCAATAATTCTAGAACCAACTCTCTCCTTTCTTTAAAAGCATCGACCATGTATTGAATCTTTGATGGCGAGTTCTCAAGAGCAGTAATAGTAGCTCTTTGAGCTATAGTATTTGCTCCACTTGTAATCTGTCCTTGTATTTTATTACAAGCTCTAGCTATCCACTCAGGACCGCCTATGTACCCAATGCGCCATCCCGTCATGGAGAATGCTTTGGATACGCCATTTACGACAACCGTTCGGTCGTACATATCCTCAAATTGTGCCATAGATACGTGCTTACCACCAAAGTTGATATGTTCGTATATTTCGTCACTAACTACAATAATATCAGGATACTTTACCAATACATCTGCCAAGGCACGTAGTTCTTCTTTCGTGTATACCGAGCCGCTCGGGTTACATGGAGAGCTAAATAGCACCATCTTGGTTTTTGGCGTAATAGCAGCTTCTAGTTGTTCTGGGGAGATTTTGAAGTCTGTGTCTATCCCACTTGGAATTCTAACCGGAACACCTCCAAATAATTGTGTCATATCGGAGTAGCTCACCCAATAGGGGCTAGGTAATATAACTTCATCTCCTTTGTTGAGCAACACCATAGCGATATTTGCTAAAGATTGCTTAGCTCCAGTAGAGACTACAATTTGTGCTGACGTGTAGCTCAGGTTGTTGTCGCGTTTAAACTTTGTTATTATGGCTTGCTTCAATTCCGTATACCCATCCACTGGTGGATAGGAGTTGTAGTCCTGCTTGATGGCTTGAATTGCAGCTTCTTTAATATATTCAGGAATGGCAAAGTCTGGTTCTCCTAGACTTAGACTTATAATGTCTTTTCCTGCTTCTTTCAACTCTCTAGCTTTTGCTGCCATAGCAAGTGTAGCCGAGGTAGTCATTTCATTAACTCGATTTGATAATCTTTTGTTCATAGATGATTTCTCAATTAAACAGCTGGTTGCATTCCCATCTTGCGTAGATGTCTGACGTGCGAGAGAATTGCTTTTCGAGTGGTTTTATATTCCAAATAAGGAAGCTCGAATTCCAATGCAGTCTCTTTCACAATCTTGGAAATGCCCTGATAGTGTATATGGCTTATGTGTGGGAAAATATGATGTTCTACTTGGTGGTTTAATCCTCCAGAATACCAGTTTATTAACCAGTTATTTCTAGCAAAGTTCACCGTGGTAAAAAGCTGGTGAATTGCCCAAGTGTTTTTCATATTTCCTGATTCGTCTGGAAGTGGCATATCCGAAGATTCCACAACGTGCGCTAACTGGAAAATGATACTTAAAATAAGACCTGCAGTGTAATGCATAATGAAGAATCCTAAGATTACTTTCCACCAAGCAATATCCAAAACAAGTAGTGGAATTACAATCCAAACAATCAGATAGATTATTTTAGTGATAACTAAAATACTCCATTGTCTAGCTGGTTTGGGCATTTCTCCGTACCCTAGTTTTCTAGATAAGTATCTTTTGGTTTGTTTGTAGTCCGATACTAATGCCCAGTTAAAAGTCAATAATCCGTATAAGATGACGAAATAATACTGTTGGAATTTATGGAACCATCGCCATTCTGCATGTTCGTTAAATCGAATGATTATTCCAGCATCTATATCATCGTCTAGTCCATGAATGTTCGTATAGGTATGGTGCAATACATTGTGTTGTACTTGCCAGTTGTAAACATTACCAGCTAGTATATAAATACTGCTGCCCAAAACTTTATTCACCCATTTTTTCTTGGAATAGGAACCGTGGTTTGCATCGTGCATTACGTTCATACCTACTCCAGCCATCCCAATACCCATCACAATTGTAAGAAGTATTTGAGCCCAGCCTGGTAAGTCGACTGTTAATAGTAGGAAATAGGGTGTTAGAAAAATAGCAAACATGCAAAAGGATTTGAAGTGCAATTTCCAGTTGCCGCTTTTCTCTAGGTTATTGTCTTTAAAATAGTTGTTGACTCGTCGGTTTAATGTTCGGAAGAACTTGGCAGAGTCGTTTCTAGAAAATTTAATATTAGGTGTACCCATTTATTCTGTAGTTTAATAAGAGTCAAAGATAACCAACTTCCTCTGCATATACTCCCTTTCTGAGTCGAAATGTTTGTTAATAAACAGTATTTTTGTCCAATAGAACAAATGTTATGGACAAGATATTAAAATATTTTCCTGATTTAACCCCTATTCAGGTGGAGCAATTCGCAAAAATGGAGGAGTTATATAAAGATTGGAATCTTAAAATAAATGTGGTTTCTAGAAAAGATATAGACGAGCTATATTTGCGACATGTATTGCACTCGCTAGGTATTGCAATGGTTATGTCTTTTGAGCCTGATGCCAAAGTTTTGGATGTGGGTACTGGGGGAGGCTTTCCTGGGATTCCGTTGGCAGTGTTGTTTCCTGAGACGCAATTTCACTTAGTAGATAGTATTGGGAAAAAAATAAAAGTGGTGGATGAGGTCGTTGCTGGATTGGGACTTACCAATGTTAGGACTACCCATGGTAGAGTAGAGGAAGTAAAGGGTAAATATGACTTTGTTGTGAGTAGAGCGGTTGCGCAAATGGATACTTTTGTCCGATGGGTAAATAAAAAGACCCATAATAACCATCAACATGCTTTCGCTAATGGTATTCTTTATCTGAAAGGAGGGGATTTGACCGAAGAGCTCGAGAACTATCCAGAAGCAGAAGTAATTCCGTTAGATGAGGTTTTTGAAGAAGCGTTTTTCGAAACAAAATGTGTGGTGTATCTGCCATTGCCAGTTACACGATAAATACAAACTAATTATTTAGCCTGTGTGTTTTTGCATCTTGGTGGTAGGATATTAGTAGAATTAAAAAAGCTGTCTCATTTTTATATGAGACAGCTTTTAAATTTAGAGTATACCGTAATTAGGTATTATCCTAAGTAAGGGTATCTGTAGTCTTCTGGAGAAACAAAGGTTTCTTTTATCAAACGTGGCGATAACCAACGGTACAGGTTCATTTTGCTCCCTGCTTTGTCGTTAGTTCCACTCTTTCTTGCACCTCCAAATGGTTGTTGCCCTACAACAGCACCCGTTGGTTTATCATTGATGTAGAAGTTTCCAGCAGCGTTTTCTAATGTTTTTACTGCAGTTTCCAATGCGTAGCGATCGTTGCTAAATACCGCACCAGTTAGTGCATAAGGACTTGTAGCATTAGTTAGTTCCAATGTCTCTTCCCATTTGTTATCATCGAATACGTAGATGGTAAGTACTGGACCAAAAAGTTCGGTACGCATGGTTTCGTACTGAGGATCTGTGGTTACAATTACGGTAGGCTCTATAAAGTATCCTTTAGATTTGTCATAGCCTCCTCCAGCAATTATTTCCGATGCATCGTCTTTCTTTGCTTGGTCTATATAAGAAGCAAGATTGTCGAAAGATTTCTCATCGATAACCGCAGTGATGAAATTCTCCATCTTGTCCGGCACTCCCATTTTAAAACTTTTGATGTCGTTGACTAACAGCTTTTTTACTTCTGGCCAAATAGATTTTGCGATATAGGCGCGACTTGCAGCGCTACATTTTTGTCCTTGGAACTCAAAAGCACCTCGGCTTAATGCGGTTGCTACTTGCACTGGGTGTGAAGAACCATGTGCAACTACAAAGTCTTTTCCACCTGTTTCACCTACAATACGTGGGTAGGAGTTATAGTTATCTATGTTTTTTCCAATGGTATTCCATAGGGAGTTGAATACACCCGTAGATCCCGTAAAGTGAACGCCGCTAAAGTGTGGGCTTGTCATCACTACATCGGTAATCATTCTGGCACTACCAGCTACCATATTGATTACACCATCTGGTACACCAGCTTCTTTAAATACCTCCATTAAAACTTGTGCGGAGTACATTTGTGTAGAACTTGGCTTCCAAACCACAACGTTCCCCATCAATGCAGCACTAGATGGTAGGTTTCCAGCGATAGCAGTAAAGTTAAATGGCGTGATGGCATATACAAATCCTTCTAATGGACGGTATTCTACACGGTTCCACTCTGCACTGGTTGAGTTTGGTTGCTCTTGGTAAATCTCCGTCATATACTGCACGTTGAAACGCAAGAAGTCGATGGTTTCGCAAGCAGCATCTATCTCTGCCTGATGTATGTTCTTAGACTGCCCAAGCATGGTAGCAGCATTTATTTTTGCTCTATATGGTCCCGCAATTAACTCAGCAGCACGCAAGAAAATTCCAGCGCGTTGTTCCCATGGCATTTGGGACCATTCTACTCTTGCCTCTATGGCGCTGTCAATCGCTTTTTGTATGTGTTCCTTGGTTGCTTTATGATAAACACCTAAGGTGTGTTTGTGCTCATGTGGTGGATGCATGGTGCCGGTGTCGCCGGTTTTTATTTCCTCTGATCCAATATAAAGAGGGACTTCTACTTGGGAGTCGTACATTTCCTTATATTTTGCAAGAACTTCTTCGCGTTCCTTGCTACCTTTGGCATAACTTTTTACCGGTTCATTTTTGGCTACCGGTACTTTAAAAAAACCTTTTCCCATAACATATTTTAATTTAAAAATCGTTGTGTTGATATTGGTGCAAAGGTACAAAAAATTTAGCTTTTATAGGAGATTTAAATAGAGAAATATTAGGATTGCCTTGCTCTTACTTTAGTGCGTATCTTTGTGGTTAAGAATGAAAATATTTAATTAAATAAAACATGTGTACCGTAACTTTTTTTCCATTATCTAGTACAGAGTTTGTATTGACCTCTAGTCGCGATGAATCACCAAATAGAGCTACCCTACCTCCAAAGATATATTCGCATGGGCAGTTGGAGTTGTTGTATCCAAAAGATGCTGTTGCTGGAGGAACATGGGTGGGAGCAAGCTCGCAAAAACGTGCGCTTACTCTTATGAATGGAGGTTTTGTGGCGCATAAGAGAAAAGATATGTACAGATTGAGTCGTGGGGTGGTGGTGCTAGAACTGCTAGAAACGGATTCGGTTATAGACTTTGTAGAGAAATTCGATTTCCAAGGGATCGAACCTTTTACTGTGGTGTTATTGGATTGGGCAGAGAAGCCCAAGCTTTTACAGTTGGTATGGGATGAACGGGAGTTGCATCTGGAATCCTTGCCTTTGGAGCCACATATATGGTCTTCTTCTCCATTGTATACTTCAGAAATGCATGCTAAGCGCAAAGAGTGGTTTGAGATTTTTAAAACGAAGAATAAGTTACCTCGAGCAAGCGAGCTTTGGAAGTTTCATCACGAAGCAGGAAAAGGAGATAAAGAAATTGGTTTGCAAATAGATAGAGGGGTGGTTCGCACTAAAAGTATTACGCAGTTAGTTCTTGCGCCACAAGTGGTAGAGAGTATTTACCATGATTTGGAGTCGGGGGAAACGCAAGCGAATATTTTGATGGTTTAATTTCTATTAGGTGTGGCCATCAGTTGAAAGCAGGGAATACCAACTTTAATCAGATTATTGGAGTCTAAGTTGCGTAAAGTATAGTGCCCTTTCATAGCGCCAATTCCCGACCTTAACCCAGTGTTGCTGCGATATTTGAATTTAGTTCCAGGATGCAAAACAGGAGTTTCTCCTACTACGCCTTTTCCCTCTACTATCTCTATGGGGTACAGGGAGTCTTTTATCAACCAAAATCGAGAGAGCAATTGTACGCTGTTTTTGCTGTTGTTCTCTATGGTAACCACGTAACTAAAGGCAGATAGGGCAAAAGAATCGTCTATGTAGTTGCCCCTATAGCTAGGGCTAACTGCCACGCGTATTCCATGTGAAATCATTTCGACCATTCCTGTACTTAATTTAATTGGTTATGGTTGTTGAGTTGCCTTGGCCAACACCAATGATCCGATCATAGCGTTCTCCAACCTCTCTGTAGTATATCAAAACAGTATATTCGTTTTCTGTTTGCCAAAAGTCTCCGTCTATCGCACTCTCATCTATATATCCGTAATCGTCTATGGTTACATATTTATAATTGTAGAATCCTTGCTTAAATAATCGACTGTTTTCATATAATCCTGTTTTAGGGTTTTTAACCATATAGGTGGAGTCATCTATCGTGTAGTTATTGAAATTTCCATACAAGTGAATTTCTTTATTTCCTAAGTTCTCTCTAAATTCTAGAGCGAAATGAGTACGTACATATTCCGTTTCTGTATCGGGATCGTTAGCGTCTAAACTGCGTATTAGGAAATTACCATTAATATCAGGATTATGTGTGTACGGTCTGTTTTTCCGAGTTCGGTCAATATATAGAAAGTGTTCATATAAATCGGACATCTCCACACGCTGGATACCATTCCCAGTAGCTCTTATGTCCTTACTGTCAAAATAAAGGTATTCATTTCCTCCAGGAAAACTCGCTTCTTTGTCGTATCTATATATAAGGTCATTGCCAATAGTATGTTGAGGCTTTAGGTCGTTGATGGCAGTGTGGATATTGCTGTTTTGTAAAATGGAAGCTTTAACCGTTTCTTTTGGATTGGTTAAGATCATGTTTGGAGAAGATACGGTAAACTGAACGGATTGCAGCTCGTCAATTGTCGCTAAATCTCTACTTCGTTTAATGTTTACGTCTACACCGACTAATCTTTCAGCTACCATAAATTTTCTGGAAAAGACCACCTTGTAGTCGCTATTCAAGATTTCCAAAATATAATTTCCACTTAGTTTAATCCTTTTTATATCGCTGTTTGGTATTTGCAATTGAAAATGCGAATAGGATTGTAGGGTATTTTTTGAATTCGCATAGCTTTTTATTCTAGCTTCGTCGAAACCATCTAAGTAATCGTTTTTGGAG
>Ga0209075_1000807_pt1 | contig 30132 bp, 38 predicted proteins | sample Stecom2011_FD_187523 | JGI IMG/M metagenome (GOLD analysis project Ga0209075, IMG submission 187523) | Agricultural soil microbial communities from Utah to study Nitrogen management - Steer compost 2011 (SPAdes) (version 2) | ecosystem: Environmental > Terrestrial > Soil > Agricultural land...
GCGAGCGGTCGCTTCATCCAGCAGCTCACCGCCCAGGCCCGCACTGTGAAAAGCCCCTTGGGTACTACCCCGGAACTCGTCGCAGTCCATTTTCCATGCCTGGATCTCGCCTTTATGTTCGGGGTCTCCCGTGTAGGTGAGTGTGAAGAAGGCGAAGTACCTGCCTTCACGGGGGTAGAGACGTTGATTCGGAATCAAACTCTTGTGCTCTTTGGCCGCGTGTAGCATGTGCTGGGCGCGGGTTTCCACCATTTCCGCCAGCATGGGGTTTTGGCAATGGCGTAAGCGGCTCTCTTTCCAAATGGCTACCCGACGCTCCACCGCGCTATTCATCAGGGCGCCAAACTGGATGACGGTTTCAGGCGGAGCCGAGGAAATCATCGTTTCCAGCTGGTCCTCCACATCCTTACCCGCCAGCATGAGCGGTGAGAACTCAATGCCAAATCCGATTTGTGGCTGTTTGCCGTTATCACGCACGACATAGCCATCTTCAAAATCGAGATAGGGAAGCAGGGCGCTTGGGTTCGTGCGTTCTGTCAGAGCCTGGGCGGCCTGGAGTGGCAAGGCACTCATACCGTAATCGGGTGCCCCTTGCTGAATCATCCGGCGCAGTTGGTGGCGGAAACGGGAAACGGTATTTGGCTTCAATTTACTTGCCATGGTTACTGTGCCTCCGGTCCGAAATGCATATGAGGTTGAACGCGATCCTGGCTGCTGACGGGTAGCTGCGAAGGCCGGACGTCGTGCTCACCGAAGCTTGGGCGCAATATGCCAGCACCCGCTCCCTCGCTACGCAGGTCTCCGTAATGCCAGTGACCGGGGCTGGTGACATAGAGGTATTCACCACTGCGTAGGATTCCGTCGTCACCACGCCACGGTGCGACCCAGATACGTATCGGCTTGGGTGGCTGGTAGACCGGCTTGTCGGTCAAGCTGCCACCGGAGTAGGGCCGCCACTGCTCGATGACGTCCTTGACCGCTTCACGATCAGATGATGACTTGGCTCTGGTATCTGTATTGAGCACGCTGTCCTGTGTGCCTTCATTGGCAATGGCAGCTTCATATACATCGGCAACACCCACGCACTCTTCGCCAAGTGGGCATTCATGCGGGATGGACATACAACCGCCAAGCACCAGAAGGGCCAAGCCAGCAACAAGAAGTTTGGGTTTCAGCATGGAATGGCTCCTTATGAGTCGGCGACAGAAAAGCGTTCAGCAATGGCGTACGACTCCCACTGGAGGCGTTGGCCAATCTGCACGACAAAGGTGGCGCGACGACCTGCAGGCACCTCAATGACCGGGAACATGGATTCAGCCTCCTTGATGTACTGCTCGGCTAAAATTTCCATGGCTCGGCTCGCACCACCGTAAGCGCCGACTTCTCCCGCCCGACCAGGATCAATGGATGTCACCACGCCGCTGCCGGTTATGGTTTGTTCAGAGCCGCGTGCGGCAATCGAAGCGATGTCAGCGGCACCTTCAGCAAAACCGGCCAGCATGGCTTTCCCGAGGATTGCGCCCTGGCGACGGGTGACGACGCCGCGCAGGCCTTCCTGACCATCAGCATCCACGAGGTAGCCATTGATGGCGGTTTCCAGCACCACGCCAAGCGACGTATCGAGACACGAAATGCGTGTAACGTTGACCTTGGCCCGCTCGGACGACAGATCACCGTAACCAGCACCCATGCCGAAGCAGTCCATGAGCCCATAACGGGCGCGACCAGGCAGGAAGGCATCGGCTTGAACGCGGAACAGTACCGGCTGGGGATTGTTGCGGGTGCGATCACTGGCACCGAAATCGGCCCCGGTTAGCATGGCCACATCGGCAAAGCTTCCCATCGGCAGGAACCCGGCCATTGGCGGGCCTTCCTGCTCGGTATCGTCTGTCTCTGCTTCGTCGTTGCGCAGCACCCTGGCGTTGGGGGTCTCACTCTGCCCATCGAGGACGACCGCGTTACCAGGACGTGAGGTGCTTGTGCCACGTGCGCTGCTGTCACCGTCATACAGTGAACTGGGAGCGTCGCGCTCCTGACGAGCAGGCAGGTTGGGGCGCACATCACTACGTCGCTCAATCGGGGGGGGTGGAACCACGGACGGGCTATCACCGTTGCGCGGGGGGCGCAGATAATCCTCGGGGGTTCGCGGAGCAGATTGTGAGCTTTCTGTGCCACGCACGATACGACTGCCTTGGGACTGTGCGCTCTCGCTGACATCCTCGATCTGCGCCTGCAGACGCTCCAGCGTATCGTGAGTGGCGGCCCGTTCTTCACGCAGGGACTCTTGCAGGGCTTCCAGGTGCCCAACGAACTGGGCATCACGGGCTTCCATGCGGGCTTCCATGCCACGGGCCAGCTCCTGGGCTTCGGCAATTTGACGTTGCATACGAGCGATGGACTCTTCCTGCCCGTAACCAAGGTTGGGTGCCGTGTCACGAAACTCCGGCTCGGGGGTAGGGCGTTCGCGAGTTTGCGGGGCGCTGATACCAAAGAAATTGGTCGCCAGGTACATGGTCCCAAACAGCGCGACTAGCCAGCCGGTCCACTTAAGCATCTGCTTGCGTTCCATACCGCTTTGGGTTGGCAAGCGTGCAAGGATCCGGTTCTTCACCTTGGTGCGGGGGCGCTGGGCGTCATGGCTCTGCGGCTTATCATCGTTTTCAGCCATTATCCACCTCCAGCACTACGAGCCGCGACGACGCATCAGGGCTCACCACATCGTTTTCAATCAACACCGCGACCACGCCGCTGCGATAGAAGTCGCGAGGCTCAACCTCAAGATGGGTGTCGGCTGATACGCGATAAACATTTACGACATGACGGCTGCCCCGATAGCGGGACTCACCGGTAAAGCGGAGGGTGGCACCATCCGCCATTGGCATTTCTGCAGACGCGGGCGCAGTGGCTGCCTCAAATCCTGATGGGCGCTCGCCCTGGATGACAGACAGCATGGTATCGGTGATCCAACGGTCATTGGGTCGGGATTCGATAGTCGGTGCTTCGGAAAGGTCGGGCGCATTTCGGAAACGAAACACTTGGGCCAGAAGGTCGTCTTTGGGCTCGATGCGCAGGGTAAAGCCCTCACCGGAGCGCAGTTGAACAAAGATCGAGAACGGCTCGGCGTCCACGGCAGGCCGAAACAGAATGCCTCGACGTCCGTCCGTAGGGACGGGGTTGTCACGCAGTTGAGCCTCTGGCGGAATCACTATCTGCGAGTAGGGCTCCGGCAGTACCAGCCGGTTGTAATCTTGCGTTGAAGCTTCAAAGCGGTGCACGCCGTCTTCTGCAACGGCAAGGCTACCTGCGAGCAGCATGAGCAGCCCCATAACCCCTTGTGTGTGAGAACGTTTCATCACTCCTCCTCGACGAAGCTGGCGATATAGGGAACGCCATTGCTGAACGCGTAGCGCAAGCGATAGGTAACGGGCTGATCTTCTACGGGCTCGGAGCCGTACCAGGCCTGCAGCTGGCCATACACGCGCACGACATCGCCGTCGTTACTTACCTCCGCTCCTTCCAGAAACAACACCTGGCTGCGCTCGCTATCGGCCAGGTCAGGTATACGTGCCAACAGGTCCGTGCCCACACGTGAACGCAGAGCTGGCGTCATGCGGTTAATCAGACGGGCGTACTGGCGCTCAACATTCTCGGGGTGCCAGGTGCCATGAAATTGCACGTCGGCCTCGGCGATGGATGCCAAGTAGGTGGCGTCGGTAGTCACGCTATCGACGCCTACCTCCATCGGGCCATCAGCAAGATGGAAGTGGTGGGGTACCAGTCGAACCGGCATGGACTGGGACAACGTGACGTAGCTGGACAGCAAGTAAATCAGCATCCCGCCCAGCACGAGGGTGGTGAACATCCAGGCTCGTGAAACGAGCCATTGATTTCGCAATGAGTTAAGAAATTTCATTGTTGGGTTCCGTGATGGACAGGATGACTTCAGCGCAAGTATTCAAGCCGCATGGGGGGCGGGCCGTACTTCTTCATGGCGGGGTCAACCATGCCGACGCCGAGCCGCCATATAACGTGCTGCACCTGGCCGCGTTTTCGTCCGCCTCGCATTTTCCGCGATAGATAAAGAATGAAGATGGAGCCAATCATTCCGGCGAGGAATTGTTGAAACACAATCCCAACGCACAGGAAGATCATTGCCAGCACTACTTCAGTCATTTCCCACGCGAAAAAGGGAAGCGGAGAATCGACGTTCTTCGGAATTTGATATGCACTACCGTCGTTCATAGATCCTCCGCTATGCGGTTTAATCGAACATGTCGGAGTCGTAGCCGCCGAGCGTCGAGAACAGGAAGTCCACCCCTGCCGGAGACAAGGCGATGAGTCCCGCAAAACCAAGGCCAGCCAGGATCATGATGGGGCGCGTGAATGCCATAAATCCGCAAATGATGATGGCCACAAGACTCATCGAAACACCCAGCGGGCCGTGAATAAGGCGCCGGAATTCGGCAGGGAACTCATCCCACTGAACTTGTGCAAACGCAGGTTCAGCAAAGACAGTTAACAGAACGAGCCCAAGGAAGAGCGCCAGCATGATTTGTGGCGTCAAACTTGTTCTAGCCATTAATGCGCCATTGTTATCGGCACCCTTGGACCAAGGAGCCTGGCGCTTGCTGATAAGGAATAACCAAAGAGAAACGAAGTTCATGGGATGCGGTCTCCAAGTCTACTGAGAACAGAAGTTGCGTAATCGCGACCAACAGGGCTCGTCGGAGAGCCTGCGTTGTAGGCGGCTAATGCCGCGTCCCATTCGCCATAGGCGTCATAATTTTGATGTAGTACCCATGCGCCAACGGCTAAGTTGGTACATTCGTTTTCAAGCAAATCGTTTTCAGAAATACCGAACGGGTCCAAATGACCTTCGTCCAGCCACCAGGTATTGATCTGCATGGCACCGATGTCACAGGTGCCGTTGCGGTTATTGCCACACACGCGGCCAACGTCCATGCCGCGAGATCTGCTTTCTTGCCATCTCACACTGGCCAGGATGTCAACGGGAATGCCGTAGTAGGTGGCGATCTCGTCGGTACAACTGGGCAGCGCATTGAGCGCGTTGAGTAGTGGTTCGTGATACCCGAAGACCTCAGCACGGGTTAAGGCATCGACCAGTGTCATGGGTGGAGCGTCGTGCTGGGCCATTGCATGGCTGGCAATGATGATCCCGTCCCCGTCCCCGTCCCCGTCCTCCAGCTCCTCGCCGATGCTGGCGGTGTCGGTATCTGGCATCACGACGTCGCTTGCAGTCGGCTCGATCAGCTTCCCGCCCAACAGAATGCCTTGCGGTGCATCGTCTGCACCGAGTACCAGGGCGGTCGGCATCACGTCTGGCGCTTGGATGGCGTTATCCTCTGCCATGGCCAATCCACTGGCCGTTACGCCAGCTATAACCCAAGACGTGAACCGCTTCGTGGACCCGAGATACATCACGCAGCGTCCTCATCCCCATTGCGGCCATTGCCCTCTGGTGTGGCCCAGGGCTTCAGCATGTGTGACGTCACGAGCGCGGTGCGGCGAACGCGGTCCATCACCAAACCCACTTCCAGATGCTCAATCAGCTGGTCGGGGTTGGTCTCCGATGGTACGCGGCGCATAAGTCCGGTGATGTGCCCCTCCGCGTGTATCGAGTCACCAGCTTCCATTCGTGTCACTAGTTCCGCAGCCCGGCCAAAGCTGGCCAGATTTACAGTGCCGACATGTTGGAAGCTTCGGCCCTCGTCAGGACGCTCCTGGCCGATTTGCAACAGGGTGTAGGCATCCGGGCCGGTTTCACGGGTGTTCTTCCGCAATCCACGTACCATTCCGATGAGCAGGAAACGGTTGAACAAGTCACCATCTTTCACACCTTCGGCGGTGCCATTCGGGGTGACAGCCTCCTGGATGTTTGTTCCGATGAGCTGTGTTCCCAGATAGGTCTCGCCCGAGGTCAGATTGCGACGGGCCACTCCGCCCACGTGGCCAAACAGCTCGACGTAACAGCCCTCTGCGAGCTTCGCCAGGCGTTCGCTCAAATGGTGTGGTATGCGCACGATGACCTGATTGACGGCCTGGAGGGCTTGATGCTGCTGGGTACGGCGTTCAGGCCCGGTCTTGATCACGACCAGTGAAGCGCCACGCTCTCGCTTGGGGGGCTCTTTGCGAAGAATCTGTCCATGAAGCACAAAGATGTTCATTGTTGAGTCTCCAACAGGAAAATTTCGACGCGGCGGTTCTTGGCACGCGCCTCGTCGGTAGTGGCGTTGATCAGGCGCGGGTGGGTGCCTCGCCCTTCGGCCAGAAAACGTGTTTTAGGAAAGGCGTTGCTTAGCTCCAGTGCGATACGGTCGGCACGGCGCTGGGAAAGGGGGAGGTTGTAACTCTCGGGTCCAATGTCATCGGCGTAGCCGACGACCAGAGCCAAACGGGTATCGTCTTCATCGAAACCGGCGACACTCAAGAATTTATCGAACTGGTGCTGTGAGTCGGATTGCAGCGCTGTGGAGTCAAACTTGAAGTGGAATCGCGCCAGCGGCACACCGAGGTCTGTATCCATGTCAGGAAAAGTCCGCTCATCCTGGAAACGGCTACCGGTGTCAATGAATCCGGCCAGGCCTAGACCGGTACCGAAGTACCAGTTGTTGGCCGGGCGCACATAGCTGCCTTGCAGGCCATAGCCCGGCACATGCACATAGCGACTGGAGACCGTGAGGTATTCATCACGCAATTCGGTAGTACGCTGTACCTCAACGGCTGTTTGTGTCGCACAGCCCGCTAGTGCAGCAATGGTTGCAAGCGAGGCGAGGCGGAGAAGTAGCTTTGTCATCAAAGGCTCTCCAGGTAGTCGATAACGGCACGCGCCTTGTCGGCCACGTCAGAAGGGAGATTCAGCAGCTCCACACCTCCAGTACTGATCACAGCGAAAGCGGGGTAGCTACGCAGACCGGCACGACCGGCCAGCCGCACGGCACGCTCCAGCGCCGCCAGGCTTTCGTTGCTCTGGATGAAGTCACGGGTAAAGGCGTCCCAGTGCACGCGGGGGGCGTGGATTTCGAGGTGGGCGACCACGGCGTCCAGGTCATCCAGCGGCACACCTGCCTCGCCAGCGGCCAGGAAGGCGTGTTTCACGGTTGTAGCCACGTCCGGCAGTTCGCGGGAGGCGTAATAAGCACGCTCTCGCCAGGCAGCTTCATAGCGGCCATGGCTGGGCAAGGGGGCATAGCGATACTCAATGCCTGCCCGTGCTGCGGCTCGCTCAATATCAGCGTGGTGAGCTGACATGGCCTGGCAGTAAGGGCAGTCAAAGGAGGCGAACTCAACAATTGCGAGGGGTTGCTGGGCCGATTCGGTGGCTAGAGACGCCTGCACGTGGGTCGCCGTGCCAAGAAAGCCAGCGAGCGCGATGGCGGCCGCGACCATCGGCTTGATGCGAAACAGGTTCACCATTGGATGCCCCTGTCATCGTCATTCTGCGGGGCGGTGCTGTCCGCTTCTTGGGCTTCGAGCCAGGCATGCTCGTAAACGAGACGCCAGACAATAAAGCGGCAGCCGTAATCGAGATTGTCGAACCAGCCTTCAATTCGGTCCTGATGAGCCGGTGCGATGAGCTGAACAGCGGATGTGACGACGTTGCCCATCCAGATCGTGGGCTGGCAGGTACGCTCGATTCTTACTTCTTGATTGGATGCGAGAACGATCCAAGCCATCCAAACCAAAATGGCAATACCCAAAAACGTACTGGCTCGAAGTGCGAACACTGTTGCCGGTCTCCCTTAGCATTCCGCCGAAGCGGGTCTTGTCTCATTAGGTGCTAAAGAAGAGAGAGGGCGGGGGTGGGTGAGAAAACACGTTTTTGAATTGAGTTGACGCAATTAAAAAACCCCACTCAATGAGTGGGGTTAAGAATCAATTTGCTAACTCATACTCCTCGAAAGAGAAGTCTTGATCGAAAGAGTCATCCTCTTCGAACAGATCCAAGCCGTCCATGCCGTGATGGCTGGCGTAAAGCTCAACCGCATCATTGAGATCAAACATGTCGCGCTCCTCTCATACCTCGGGGGTCGAGGTCTCACTGAAGAGAGAGCCCGTTGTGGGGCTGAGGGAGCGCGGGCAAGGAAGAGCCAGCCAACGTTGCATTAACGATGAGGCATGGAGAGGCCCGCCGACGCGGGGAGTACCGTTTCAGTTCACCGGAGGCAGCCCCGGCGGCCCCACGGCTGGCCCCAGGTCAGTGTCATAGACATCACGATACGGGTCATCGGCATAGCGCTCACGCAACATCTCTGCATTGCGTTGCGCCAACTCTTCGGCCTTGGCTGTCCAGGCGCTTTCCGACAGTCCTTCCAGCTCCTGATCAGCACCGGCGGACTCGTTGCGTAGCGCTGCAATGTAAGGGTTCGCATTGTCAGCACCCAAGCGCTCAAACTCCTGGAGCGCGTAGAGCGTTGTGACCGCCCCTTCCATCTTCCAGAACCGTTCAGGGTCGCCTGCATTGCAAGCCTGGTATTCGTAGGTCCGTTGAGCCACTTGACCACTGGCAGTAACCTGCTCCAGGCAAATGCTCATGGGATCTTCGCGTGCCAGCACGATGGCCGGTACCCGTTCGATGGCATAGGTATCAAATAAACGTGGGTCAATCTGGATGGGTGCCGTCATGGCTCCAGGGTGAAGAACCTCAGCCACCCGGTCTTGTAGAAACTCGCCTAGCGTAGTGCCTTCCTCCACGCCACGCACAATTAATTCTGCACCCGCCATACCCGCTTCAACAGCATACGCACGCAAAAGACTATCCGGCATTGAGAACGACACAAAGATATACAGTCGATCTTCTTCACCCAGCTGGAGGTGTTCACGAAGCGCTTCCCAATTGGCAGCCATTTCAGGGTCGGCAATACCGCCCGTCGCCCCTGGCTGCTGGATCCCCTGAATCAGCTCTCTTGCCGCTTGGGCACCCAACTGGGCGGCTTCATTGGTTGTCGTCAGTCCCTCCATGGTGGCCTGCCCATCGACAGTTAGGTCAAGGGCTGGATTATCTAGTGCAGACTGAAATGCGCTAAAGGCGGCTTGCTCTGGCGTCGTGGCCCAGACGGTTGGTGCGATCAGAAGCGCACCCAGTACCAATCGCTGAATTACCATGTACTGTCCTCGCGATGTATTACAAGCAACATTGTTTGCCCACCCAGATGACGTGGGCGCTGTCCGTACGTACGGCGGTGTTAAGCGCTGGTGCCATGCCCCAGCGGAATTCACTTGCGCCAAAAATCGCGGTACGGCTTGAGGAAATTGGAGCGACAGGGTCAATCCGGTACTGGCTGCGGATCATGTTCGGCATCCATACCGCTTGGCATTCTGCCCACGGACCAATCGTGGTCATCAAACCACCAATGCGGGTGCGGTTGGTCATGTACTTGCCTAGCACATGCAGGTTGCCCCCCATCGGGGAAGAGTGGGTGTTGGAATTGCCTGTCAGGGGGTAGATCACCCCTTGACTACCCATGCACCAAAACATGAGGTCGATAGGCCGTCCTGCGGTTGACGCGACCGCATCGGCGATACATGACAGTGCACCAATGTGATTGGAAAAAAGAGCCGCTTCGGGGCTGGCGATCACGCCCCAGGTATCGTCTTGCCAAAAGGGATCCACTTCCGTCAGGTCTGCCAGGTTAATACCCGACGGGTTCATGCACGGTACGCTCGACATCATCGAGAGCACCGCAAAAGCTGGATACATATACCAATGCACTTGCATCCGAGTGACGCTGCCGTCATCGCGTCCAGAGCCATAGGACTGGCCACTGGTCAATCTGTCGTAACCGGGCAGAACACTGACGCCACCCAAGGTGGACATGCAGCCTGGTGTTCTTGCCACTTCGGCCAGGTAGGTCGGTTCCCAGTACGTCACTCCCAAACCGGGCATGGGAACACCATACGGTCCAGGGCACATGCAGATGGGGTCCATGCTCATAAGCGGGGGATTAGAACCGCCTCCCGTCGATACACCCATAAACGTTACCGGGAACATATTGTTCCAGTTGGTATCGGTAATGGGATTGAAGATCGTGCCCTGGCACGCGGCGCTGCCCGAGATAGGTGAGGTTTGGGCGCACGCCTCCGGCACAGAAGTAGGCATGACCGTAATCAGGCTTAAGCCTGCCGTCATCGCCATGCCCGAAAGCAGGGATTTCCAAGCGATATTCACGGTAGCCACTCCAGTAAGGTTTCAGGGGAGTGTGGAAACGCGAAGTGCGTGACCTCAATCATGTGAGGGTTGTCTTTACGCACACCGGCAAGCGTCGGGACGTGAGTCACTTTCAGATGGGTGAAGAACCAATCGCGGTTGGCAAAAAAAATTGGCACACCGGTTTCTTTTGCAAGCTCACCGGGATCCCCCGCTGTGGCAATGACTTTCATGCCCACCGGGTAGGCATCCAGTAATTCCCGCGTCAGGCTAACTTGTGACGGGATGCGCAGATCAACAAACAGCAGCCAATCCGGAGGGGGTAAGGTTTCCAAGGGATTAACATAGGTACCTGCTGGATACAGCACGTCCCATTCATAGGAACCATCATCTTGCTGCATGAGCGCCCACACGTCTTCTTCCTGTACATGCATGGGTGTGTAATGGCGTGTTTGCGTATGCTCTGCCACCGGTAACTCCCAGCCCAAAAGGTCGGCGGTATAGCTTTCTGCTTGCTCTTGCAGATGCTCGCGGTGACTATCCCAATCCACGCCATGGGCATCTGCCGTAATAGCGAGTCGCATGTCGGGCTCGGCAATATTCCATGTGGGGCCGCGTGCCCCCAGGTGCTGATCAGAGGCGTAGGCCGATGCCGCGCTCAATACCAGGCATAGCGTTGCGTTTCTTGCGCTTCTTCCAAACCTATAGCTATACTTAACAACGGTTTTCATGAATTAGCCTTTTCACTTTTTCGCGAACGGTATCCTGATGGCAGCGCAGTGCAGCCGCAATTTCATTGTTGGTAAGACCGTTGCACACCAGGAAAATCAGCATGTCCGTGCGTATTAGTGCCGACGCCCCCTCGGGCGATGGGTCGATCTTTAGCGAGTGAGCGGACACCATGCGGATAGGTGGTTCAGTGAGGTCGTCGCGCATGGCTTGCTCAACTTTAGCGTCAAAGGCATGAGTGCATACATCATCGGAGCCAAAGGGATTCTCAAATGAGATTTGTGAATCAGGGCCATATATCTTGCCCTTGCGATGGCTTTTCATTGAGACTGGGCAAAGCACCGTCCGCTGCCACTGCACAACTGCATGGAAGGCTTCCCACCAGGCATGAGCAATGTGGCTGTTCTCACTGGCCCCTTCGGTACAGTCCTTTGCCAGCCAGGCCACGTTGATTTCCTGGCGCATGTCGGCATCCATGTCAGGATTGTAGGTATGGATGCGCAGGCGAGCGGCAACAGAGCGTATTACACGCTCACGTACGGACTCAGGTACTGATTCCATGAAGGAGTAAAGTGTCATCATGAGAGATCCCCGACTAAGAGACTTGATCAACACCCTTGAGCGATTCCATGGAGGACGGGAGGTAAGAATTAGCCTGCCGTCCGTGCGTGGACGAGTGAAGCGCAGCCAAACATTCAGCGAAGTGGGTTCGGGCATTCGCCAGCTTCGTGAAGATTACGGTATGACGCTGGTAGAAATTGCAGCTGCACTCAGCCATGCGCTGGGCACTGAAATAGCATTCTCGACGGTGGCACTGTGGGAGCGCGGTGGAAATCCTCGCAAAGTCACCGCAGAACGTGTGTGCGAAGCACTGGACCTCATCCGCGCTGACAGGACCGCCATCGAAGGAGGTGCTTGGGTGGAAGCTGAAGAAGTACAGGGGCAGATGGAGTGCTGGACTGAAGTACTGACGACCCGTCAGATTGCCGTGGCTGCAAACGAACCGCTTACCACGGTGAATAGCTGGCGCACTGGGTTCCATCGTGTATTGCGAACCAAGTGGCGTCGCATCAAGCCGGAAGTCGACGCCATGGCCGATCTGGTTGCTCAATCCAGGCAGCGCCATGCCTAAACGCTCGTGCCGCTATTGGTATGATGGTTGTGCGACGACCTACCATCCGATGGTGATGCACGCTCTTCACGTTTCTCTTCTTTCTCAATTCGTCTTTCATACGAACGGAATGCACGGTCTTTATCCATGAGTGCATTCAGCATGAGGTTCATGATGTCTCCGGAACTGGCATTACTGCCATGTGTTTCTTCATACAAATCTTTATACCGATCCAAACGCACGATGGTGGATTCGGGCAAGGTGATAGAAACCTGGCGTTTTGGATCGTGGTTGATTTTACCGATAAGCATGAAAGCACCCTTCGTGAAAGTGGCAATGGACAACTGATTGTATTAAGCCAGACGGTGACACCACCACAAATGCATCCAACAAGATGTTGTCCAAAATACTTGCAGGTTTAACAGTAATGACTGACAAGACAGCAGAGCAGGATAAAATGAAAAATCAAAACGGTGGCCCAGGACGTATACGTAAGCGCTCATTGGACGCGCCTACGAGTACTCCTGGTTATAAACTGGCCCAAGCCATTATTCAGAGAGCAAGCGAGGAAGGGCTCGCAACTTCCAAGCTTGCGGAAATCACAGGGATCAGCGAGCAACGTATTTATCGGATGCGCACGGGTAAATATCACACCACACTGCTAACCCGAGATGAACTTGAGGCAGTAGCGACATGGCTTAACTATCCGCTCTTGGCTGTAATGATCATGAGTGAGCAGGTCTCACTACGTGACTTCTACTCTCCGAAAAACGATATTGATAATGCCATTGCCAATGCACTGGATTTTATATCCAAAGACGCCGAGTGGGGTGGCTTGATGCCTAAGGAACTGGAGGAAGCCCCTGCGACGATAAAGTTATGGAGCATTTGGGCCTACGAACGCGCTACGGGCACCAAGTTGATTTCAGGTGCGGTTGACTACATTGAGCTTATGAAAGAGATCACCGAGTTTCGCACGCAGTTTCCCCTAGAGCGGTAAGCCGGAGTGAAGGGGAGTACGCCCCATGTCACTAACAGCGCGGCTACCAACAAGACGTTGTCGACGCGCACTCAATCGAGATCCAAAAGGCGTCGCCCTCACATACGTGAATTGAAGGACGGACGCCTGATTTGATTATAAGGACGTGAATTGCCCGAGTTAGCCGGCATTGGACACAGACGCTGCGTTGCGGGTATGCGCGATGGACTGGTTGACGCGCTTTAGATGCTCCAGTAATCGAGTCCGTTTCTCGACCACTTTTTGTGCCTCTACGATGAGCGTCAACGTCTCTTCCGGACGTCCCATAGCGGTTGCAGCAGCGAGCGGGCGCTTCATGCGTGTGGCTACCCATGCCCGCCCCGACAGGGCGCGACTACTGGGCTTGCTGATCCACTTTTGCCATATTGGATGAGGGCAGCCGAGGCAACCGTAACCGCACCGGTTCAGCTCCAAAAGAATGGCACCATGCTCACGTGGCTGCGACTCACGCAGGGCTTGCTGAAGGTCCACAAGCGCTTGATTGTAGCCTGACATAAGCGCCTTGATATCGTCACATAGCGCATCCACCATTAATTCCGACTCGCCTAGCAGGTCGGCCCTCTCTACCTTGCGACGGCTCATACCAGCTCCTCTGTTTCAGGCTCAAGCGGCGGCTTGTCGGCAAAGGTGATAATAAAGTCGCGACAGGCCATGAGGGAGCTTCGCTCGACCTCATCCATCGTAACGCCATGCGTTTGCTCTAGCTGTTCAGCGATGGCCAACATGCGTTCGGTGGGAGGGGCAGGGCGCTGCATCATTGTGTCCAGCCACTTACGGCACTGGTCGTAGTCCTGAAAGACGCGAGGTGGCAAACGCAAGTCGAGCGCAGCAGCGATTTTTTCCGCTGCTGATACCATGTGGCGCGTTGGCGTGTCAGGCTTGGTCATGGTGTATCTCCTGCTGTTTTGCGTGCTGTGCTGCGATTTTTCTTGCAGCATTACCGCTGGTGCTCTCACCGATAAGGCCTTGTTGGTAATGCACCAGGTACAGTTTTTTATCGCCAATAACGGCGAGTTCGATGTGATAGTGGCCGCAATGAAGAAGGCCATGCTCGTTCTTTTTCCACTCAAGCAGACTCATGCGCAGGCCGTCCTGACATGCTCGCAGCGTGTCGTCAGCGGCTCATTCAGAATGGTGTCACTGTGTTGTAAAACATGTCGCGCCAGCGCGTCTGATGCCCTGGCCAATCGCTCACGGATAACCAGCTCATCGACGTAATCCACGCGCATGGCGGGGTCAATTCCCGCTGTTTGACAGACACCATGCCACGCGTCGTACTCGGCCTGTGCTAGCGCCAATTCCTGCAATAGCTGTCGGGTTGTAATGCCAATCTGGTCGGGGTCGGTCATGCTGCACCTATAGTGGTTGATGGTTAGCGTCGTCCCTGAACCACTGCATCCATTTGCCTGATTCCCAACGGTTGGGTCGCCGGATTGTTAGACAGCTCGGGCGTCACGTTGGGCGTGTTTTTTCTCTTGGAGCAGATCGTTCAGATCCATACCTAGTGGGGGGTATTTGGGAAGCTTCACCGCATAGCCTTCGCGTGCGAGGCGGCGTGCCGCTCTGGCGGAGGCCTCCTGGGCGACAAAATTCAAATCTCCTTCCGAGTAGACAGTGACGGTCCTGACGCCATGGGGTGGAACAAAATTCGCGACGGCTTCACTGCTGTAGCAGGGCCAGACGGGATGCCCATACAGCTCCATTCCCGCTAGCGCGTTTTCGATACCCTCGGTGATACCAATGTGCTCATGAACACTCGTAAGTCGCATGGCGCAGCCCTGCAAACCGCGCAGTTTCCCCAGCACCTTACGCGCAGAGGGCACGTCAGCTTTACAACCGTCAGGGGTCAAATACGTGGCGTGAAACGACTCGATGGCTCCGCTGGGCTGGCGCAGTGCCGCGACCATGGCGGGATAGCTACCCAGGCGCTGGAAACGACCATTAGTGTCTTTTTCCCAATACTCCAGCGCAGGGTGAAGACGCAGAAATTCAACAGGGATAACGCTAGGGTCTATCCCGCGCGTCTGGGTGAGGTACCGGTACACAGGATCACCCGGCGTCACGCTGACAAGGGCCTCACCAATCCGACGCAAACGCTGTAAGGTCCGCGCTTGGCGCCTTTTGTCATCGGCCATTTCACGCGGGGGAGCTGCTGGCGTGTCGCCCAGAATGGTGTCGATTTTGGCCAGCAAATCCTTGTCGGTTAGCCCGCTCCAACGCAACGCAAGTTGGTAGCCTGAACCCGCGCCACCATTACCGTCGCCTCCGCAGTGCGAGCAATAATAGGTGCCACGACCCTGCTGATCATCCCAACGGAAACGATCTGTACCCCCACACAGCGGACACGGACCATGAGCATCCTGGAGATATTTTTTATCAATGCCCAGGGTTGTCAGAATGGCAAACCAATGACCGGTAGCTCGGTCCAATGTTCTGACTCTCATGCCTGACCTCCAGCACGGTCAGCATGGATATGACCATACTTGGCGCGCCCTTTGGCACGCCGAATTTGCAGATGTTTGATGATGCGCAGCGTTTGTTCGCTCGGGTGCGCGGGCGTTACGCCAGACAGGCCGACGGGCGCTTTGCCCGAATACTGTTGACACAAGTGATAGGCATACCCCGCTTTTTTGTCGTACGCCTGACAGTATCCCAGGCACTCGGCATAAAACTGAGCGAGTCGGGCAGGGGGCCATGGGTCTTCGGGTTTTGCTGTCTCCTGCTCCGGCATTTCATACAGACGACCATCACGAACAATGACGCCGGACGGAATAAACTTTTCATGCGAACAGCTGGGACAGATACGTCGACTAGAGAGGCGGTGACACACAGGGCAGGGGCGCTCAACCGGCTCGTTGAGATCACGCGCTGGGCGGTCCAGGCTGGGTTCATCGGGTTTCCCGGTATTGAGGCTGGTGGGTATGCTCGCAGTAGGTTTACCCAATCGCCAGCAATTGCCGGAATGATCCAGAATGATCAAGTTTGGTTTGCCTGGCGCTATCCGCAACCCGCGCCCTAGCATTTGGAAATGGAGCATACGAGACTTTGTTGGACGGGCGATGACCAGGGCGGATGTTTCGGGCGCGTCAAACCCTTTGGTCAGCAATGCGGCATTACACAGCACCTGTATTTCGCCGCTCCGATAGGCACGGATGAGGCGTGCGCGCTCCTCCCGTGCTTCACGACTGCGTGCATATCCATCGACGTGTTCTGCACGTACACCGCGTGCCTGAAATGCAGCAGCCAGATCTTTTGAGTGCTGTACGTTGCACGCAAACACCAGCGTCTGCCTGTTCACGCAGTGCTGCATCCACTGATCAACAACATCACCCACCAGTTGCGCATCGCCCATTACCTCAGATAGCGCGGTTTCGACCCAATCGCCATCGGCACCATTCGTCGGGACGCGGCTCAAATCCGGGATATGTGGAGCGTAAATCACCGATTTAGACAGGTATCCCTGATCAATCAATTCACGGTTAGTTACACCCACGATCAGATGATCAAAATGCAAACCCAACCCTTTGCGCCAGGGTGTGGCGGATAGTCCAATTACGATGATGCCCCGTGCGCGGCAGTCCTCAATAATCTGTCGATGCGTCGAGTGGAATACATGACACTCGTCGATAATCACAACTTGCGGTTGCCCCTCGCTCAACAACTTTTCCCAGCGGACGCGCAGCGTTTGAATAGTCGCAACCTGACAGAGTTTCATGTAATTAGTGAGAGGATGATTGCCCTGTATAACGCTCACATCTAATCCGTCACGCATGAATCGTTCAGCGGTTTGATCGACCAACTCTAGTGAGTCAACAATAAACAGGCAGCGATTGCCTTTTTGGTTGGCCGACTTAATCAGGTGTGAGGCAATCACCGTTTTTCCTGCACCAGTTGGCAACATCAGGAGAGGTGTTTTAAAACTCTGCGCAATAGCAGTACGTAAATTATTTAAACAATTGACTTGATACTGTCTAAGAGAATGCATATAATTCTCCTTGAAGCTAACTGATACCTGGCTTCTCAATACGACCCCCGACGGATTACGGCCCCGTCGGGGGTTTTCTTTTGCCGTCTGCTCGAAGTTGAATAGGTTGCAGTTGCCATGAGCGAGCCCCCATCGTTTCCCCCACGTTATTCAGCGTTGGTAGTTGAAGTTCTTCCTCAGCCAGCGGGTTGGTGTTTCCCTGCCTAATGCAATATCCCCTGGTCATTGGTGGCCTCCTGTCCCGTGCAACTGCTGTCGAGTTCAGGTGTTGCAACTCATGCATTCTCTTGGCCGAGGCTTTCCACCGGACGCTGGTAAAAACCACGGCGTATCGGGCTGGCAGGCATAGCGAGGTCAAGAGGGCGCTCCATGCATTTGCGGTGCCCTGCGTGTCGTTCTGCCAGTCCGTTGTGACGATTCAAAAGCGTTATTGCCGGGTGAATGGGGCGACTCGCTCTAGGCTCCGTCCCCCAAGCACGCGGGTCTCCACCCGCTGATCGCGCTTGCACCCCGGCCTTCAACCCAGTCCAGTGACGGCGTGGATGGGTCAGGCGGCCCTCATGGAAATCCCCGTCTGCCTCCGCAAGGGCGTCTTGCCCAAACGCTTGCGGCCCGCTCACGTCTACCTCTCACGAGGTGTTGTCCCTGTGGCGTGTTGGTGACGGTGGCGAGGATCAGTTCGCGCTTGTAAACCGCTGCCCAACGGAATCGGGGGCCATTTGATACCTGGCTCTATCTCGACGGCGCTTAGGTTCGCCACTCCCACTCCTGCTGCATTGCCGCGCTGGCTACGGCCTAGCCGGTACGTTGCGCTGCTGGTTCCGGCCCACTGTCTGCGGGTCCATAGATATCTGGTCTGAGCTGATGCGGTGTGACGCGTCCCTGCGTGAGTCGGACCAGCTGCTGAACGCGGTTGATAGGAGCGACAGGGATGCGCTGATTCCTGACCCACATTGCTGCAGCCTGGTTGGATACGCCCATGGCGCGTGCCATGCCATTAATGCTGGTGAAATGCCTCACGCAGACCTGGATAGCCTCGTTAGGGCCAACGCTTAGAGGGTTCATGCTGAATCTCCTGTGTAACGTGTTTCATAGGATGCAGATTCAGTACCTATCTGTCAATTGTGGGTTTACATTTTGCGGCGTACTAAGGAAAACACTGGGCGAGTTAGCAGGAAATAGGCCAATAGTCAACTGTCACTTGTCAAAAGTGGGCGAATAATGTATCGTGTACACGATAGTGATTCTTACACCATTCCGAGCCGGAGATGATGCCGTGACCGACGTCGAAAACGCCGAGGGAGTGACGCCTGATACAGCCAATGACGTCAGTGCTTTGTTCGCAAAACGCTTCAGGTTGGCTCGCCAGCGCCTCGGCCTCAAACCGACTGCAATGGCGACTCGATTGGAAATTACTCGGCAAACTCTCGGCAATTGGGAGCGCGGCGTTGTCATGCCGCGAAATCACCGACGTTCTGGTGTTGCGGCCATGCTTGGCGTATCCCAAGAGTGGTTGTTTGATGGGGCACGGCCTAGCGAAAACGAAACCGAGGTGCCCGATTGGGCATTAATCGGATCCTCACAGTCCGCACCTGCAGAAGAGGAGCTTCGAGAGATTATTGCGGGGCGGTTGCGGGCTTCGCGTGTGATGCGAGGCGTCAGTCAGTCAGGGTTGGCAGACGCGTTGGGCGTAACCCGACAGGCAGTTAATCGTTGGGAAGATGCCAAGCATTTGCCTACGGCAAGTCACCTCATGCGCATATCAGAGCTGCTGGGTGTTGATCACAAATGGATACGCGGTGAAGCCGACCACTGGCCAGAAGAGGACAAACTTGGCCTTGTTCCCGCCGAAGTTATCACGACGAAAACCCTTCCAACTCATCTGGCAAGGCAGCTGTTTCCGTCCGAAGAAAAGATGCTGCGCTTAGGCGGTGGGATTAACCTGAAAATGGTTCGTGGAGACGTCAAGCTGTTGCAGGATGACGTCGATGTTCCGTTTATTCGGGAGGTAGCGCTAAGCATCGGAGCGGGCAAATCACAACGACACGCGATGCTGGTGCCCCACGATAAAATCCGCTTTCCCGTTGAGCGCTTGCGGCGTGGCAAGGTATCACCCGAACACGCAGCCGTTGCAATCCACCGTGGCAATTCGATGGAACGTGTCATCCTGGATGGCTCGCTGGTCGCCGTTGACTTGAATCAAACTGAGATCATAGATGGTCGGGTTTATGCCTTTGAAATGGCGGGGCGGCTGCATATCCGCTACCTCTATCAACCGCCCCAGGGAGTGCGGATCATTAGCGAGAACGATGCCGAGCATCCGCCGCAGGAGTTTACGCTTAGCGATCTGGAAACCAACGGCTTTCGGGTCATTGGCGAAGTTTGGTGGTGGGAAACCTTCATTCCGCGTTGATCTTCATGGGAGGGTGGCGACATTGTCCCGCCACCTTTCCTTCTCAACACACCCTGCTGGTCCTCGACACATTCGCCGCGCCAGCTTGCCTGCCTCACCAACGCGAGTCCTGCCAAGCCGTCGCCATTGTCGTGACATTGTCGTGCTTCCTTAGCGGCCTTGTCCGCGCCACCCGCATCGTCATCTTGGTCGCTTGCGCTCCCGCGTTCCTCTCGGGCGGACGCTGGAGTGGTGGACCTTGTTGCAGCGTCCCTGGTATTCCAAAGCGCAAAACGACTTGTTTGCACGGCTGCTTTCGGCTTCGTGCTTGGTCCCTGTCTTGTCGCTTTAGGCTCCTCGCCATGCTCCCTCGCCGAAGGCCGAGCGCATCCTGGGTGCGCCGTAACTGGCATTCGGTTCTGCTCGATGTTGGCGACACTGACTGGCCAGCTTGGCGTTGCTGGCTGCTGCCGTGGATACCCGTTGCCTTCTCCACGCGACGCACATCACACACCAACGTACTCTCTGCGAATGGTGGCCATGCGAGGCGGGATCTTGCTATTGCCGTGACATTGTCTTGAGCGCACATCAACCTTGCCCATCCCGCTGGGCACACCCATTCGGCACACTCTCGTCGCTTAGGCTCCTCACGTACGCCTCGGGTGGCCTGGCGGAATTACTGTCGTGGTGCTTGTTGCTGATGGCGGGTTCAATGGCAGTTGTGGGTAACGAGCGGGCCTGCCTGGGTGGGCGAATCTAGGCGGGGACTCGCTTGTGTTGTGACATTGTCCCGCACGCTTTGCGGTGTCGTTCGTGCTTGCCGTTCCGCCTTGCGTGTCGCCCCCTCGTCGCAGGCTCCTCGAAGGGCGTCACACGGCGTCGGCCCGACACAGCCCTCTTGTGTTTGGACCTTGAACCACTGTCTAGGCACAGTACCGCTCCCTTAGTTGAGTGGAATTCGAGCATCGTGGTTGGCTTTCCTGCGTATTTCTCTTATAGGGGTGCAAGCGCACAGGCCAAAAGGGATGTAGTGTGACTGTCGTGCTTTGGGGTGGGTGGTACATTGTCCGGATCTAGCGACCCCGCTGAGAATGGGCACGGCAGTGGCGGGGTAGGGCTAGATGTATCTCTGGCCGAGGAAGTGAAGGAGTGGTGGTACTGTTTCTATAGGGTGGGATGAGCTGAATGCTGGTGTCACGGAAAGCTTTTTGGTATTCGGCGTGTGGGCTATCCGGGTGCTGCTGATGGTGGAGTGGTTTGATCTGGTACTGTCACTGCTTAAGGGTATTGTTTCGACATACCTGCATCTGCCATTGGGGTAATTGTACTGACCTTGCCCCAGCGGCTTATGTGTGGTCCCTCGCGGGCTCGGGCCGGGCTCTATCTCGCTTCGCTCGACGAAGCCTCGCTCGCAGGCTCCCGAGTCTCCGCCCTTCGGGTAACGATCCCTACCACCTACGGGCTGCGCCCTGCGCACTCCGTTTGCAAACCTGTGGCACAGCACCAGCGCCGAGTCGAATGCACACTGCCCGGTTCGATCAAATAAAAAGCCCTCCGCAGAGGGCTTGATGCGATGGCTGGCGGTGTCGCGCCTACAATTGCGAGCTTTCCTGGCGACGCTGTTCTTGTTGCTCGCGCTGGGAGCCCTGGTTGTACGCCTCAATTAGTGAGCGATGTAGATAGCGGATTTCCATCTGGAAGCTCATGTGAGGTGCTTCGGCTTCAATCGTCACATCATCCTGCCTGAAGGTGGCAAGCTGATTGCCGACGAAAGGGGCCTGGTCTGATATCAGCTGATACTGCTCGGATAGCATCCCCTTGAAGTCCTGATATCGGTTCTTGTTGAGGTACAGGATGACACCAGCCAGTGTGGCGTCAGTATCGAAAATGAACAGGGCTTCTTGCAGGCCATTCAAACCCAACCCAGCACCAGATGATTTGAACATGGGGCCATTCGTCCACCTGTTTTCGCCTAGCGCCTCCAGGCGCGTCTGGGCCGACAGCTGGGCGCGAGCTTCATCCAGCGACGTGGTGCCAACCGACAGGCCGAAAGGACCGACTCCGGCGTGTGCGCTCAACGCAGAGAAGCACAGCAGAATCCCGAACAGTAAAGCTTTTGCGTACATGTGAAATAACCTTATGTTTTTTTGAGAGATAGCGGGGCATTGGCCGCTCCGCTTCGCCTCGATGTAGGCCGCACGGATTGTAACAATCGGGAGGCTCTGGCCGCATGGCGTCGTTAGGGGTCACCTCACGAAACGGAAAAAATCGTACGCTAAGCCTCTCGCGGTGTTCGTAGTGGCCGGAACCGGCCCCGCGCAACGCGTTTATCCTGCTGCCAGACGTAATCGCCGGTGAGATTGATGTGTTCCCAGCCCAGCGGCGACAGGTGCGGTAACAGATCTTCATCCACGGGCTGCCCGGAATCGGTCAGTGACTGGATCGCACGCTCCATATAGACGGTATTCCAGAGAATGATGGCGTTGACCACGAGATTCAGGCCGCTGGCGCGGTAGCGCTGGTTTTCGTAACTGCGATCGCGAACTTCGCCCAGACGGTTCAAGAATACGGCTCGGGCCAACGCATTCTTGGCCTCGCCCTTGTTCAGCCCCACCTGGACGCGGCGACGTAAATCGACGTTCTGCAGCCAGTCGAGCGTAAATAGCGTGCGTTCGATGCGGCCGAGTTCACGCAACGCGATAGCCAGGCCATTCTGGCGCGGATAGCTGCCAAGCTTGCGCAGCATCAACGAGGCGGTGACGGTGCCCTGCTTGATCGAAGCCGCCAGCCGTAGAATTTCATCCCAGTGCGACCGGATGTGCCGGATATTGATACGGCCGCCGATCATGCCCGAGAGTGTTGGGTAGGGACTCGCGTCTCCGGGGATATAGAGTCGCCGGTCGGCCAGATCGCGGATACGCGGCGCGAAGCGGTAGCCCAGCAATTGCATTAGCGCGAATACGTGGTCGGTAAAGCCGGCCGTGTCGGTGTAGTGTTCCGCGATGCGCAGATCCGACTCGTGGTAGAGCAGCCCGTCCAGAACATGCGTGGCGTCACGCACCGTGGCGTTGATAACCTGGGTGTGGAACGGCGCATACTGATCGGAAATGTGCGTATAGAACTGGATGCCCGGTTCTTGGCCGTACTTCAGGTTCACATGACCGGCAAACTGGCCCTGCCCACCGGCCTTGAAGTTCTGGCCGTCGGATGAAGACGTGGTGCCGTCACCCCCAGTAGGCCGCGAACGGCTGATGATACTGAGCGTTGGTCAACTCGGCCAACGCCGCCGCATAGGTCTCGTCGCGGATATGCCATGCCTGAAGCCACGCCAGCTTGGCATAGCTGGCATCGGGGCAGGACTCGGCCATCTTGGTCAAGCCCAGGTTGATCGCATCCGCCAGGATCGTGGTCAGCAACAGTTGCCGATCTCCAGCGGCCGCGCCGTTTTTGAGGTGGGTGAAATGCTGCGTGAAGCCGGTCCAGTCGTCGACTTCCAGCAAGAGTTCGGTGATCTTGAGATGAGGCAGCCGACTGTAGGCCTGTTCCATCAACGCTTCAGCGCCCTCGGGCACCGTGTTATGCAAGGGTGTGATCTTGAGCCGGCCGGCGGGCGTGAAACCGGCGTCCGGAAGCGTGTCGGCCGCGGCCAAATGCTCGACGGTAGCCATCTCGTGTTCCAGTTCGGCCAGCCGAGATTCGAGGTAGGATTCGCAATCGATCGCCACCGCCAAGCCCAAATGATGCTCGCCACGCAACTCAGTGAAGCGCGCCGGCGGCAGTAGGTAGGCCTCGAAATCTTTGAACTGACGCGAATCCTGCACCCAGATATCGCCCGAGCGCAGGGCGTTCTTGAGTTCCGAGAGTACGCACAGCTCATAGAAGCGGCGATCCAGCCCGTCCCGCGTGAACACGAGACTTGCCCAACGCTTACGGACAAAACCGGTCGGGGCATCATCCGGAACTTTTCTCGCTTGGCGGTCATTCATTGCTCGCAGTACGTCGACCGCCGCCAGAAGCTCACGCGCCGCCGGCGCGGCCTTGAGTTTCAGCGTATTCAGCAACGTCGGCGTATAGCGTCGAAGTCCGTTAAACCGACTACCGAGCAACGCGAGATAATCGAAATTTTCCGATTGCGACAGTTGTTCGGCTTCGGCGATGCTTTCACTGAATGCCGTCCAGGGCAGGATCGACTCGATCGCCGTGAAGGGATTGGCTCCGGTTTCCTTGGCTTCCAGCAAGGCGCGGCCGATCCGCGAGTACAGCCGTACTTTGTCATTGATAGCTTTGCCCGAGCGCTGGAAGCGTTCGGCGTGAGTCCGCTTGGCCTTGCTGAAGAGCGATCCCATGTAGCGGTCGTGCAGATCAATGGTCTCGTCGATCAGGGTGGCTCGTGCATCGAGGAGAGTCGCCGTCAGTGTCGCGGAGCGGCGCGTCGCTTCCAGATCACGCAAATGCTGGGCCGTCATCTGGCCGCCTTCGCGGGCCAGCTTCAACAGGCGATTCTGGTGGACGGTATATTCCAATCCGGCCGGCAAGGCGAGTTCCTGAACAGTCTGCAAACGTTCGAGGTGCACCAGAATATGCTTCGGCCGTGGCGGCCCGGACGATTGGCGCAGCCAGGCTAACGTGCTTTGCGTGGTTTCGTGCCGAATTGACAACAACCGCTCAAATGCCTGCCGATGTGCTTCGGTTAAAGGAGCCGTCAAAGCCTCGTAAATCAGGCGGGTGCCACGCGTCAACGCCTCGCTGCAAACGCGTTCTAGCACGGCCACTGATGGGATGATGACGCCGTGTTGCCGCAACCGTTCGACCAGAGCCTCGGCGAGTACCAAGCCCCGATCCGTTTGCTGGGCCAACTCGGTGATCGGCTCCATGAACCGCTGATAATCCGCGCCGCTGAACGGAGACAGCCCCAGCCAGGCCTGTAATTCCATCAAGTGTTCACGGCGGGTTTCTTGCCGCTGGGCGTACTGCGGCCAGATATCGGCCTCGACGGTCAACTGTTGACTGACGAAGGCCAATAGCCGCGTGGGCGGTTCTGTTTCGGCCGGTAGCGCAATGCCCGGATACCGCAAATAGCATAGCTGCACGGCAAAGCCCAGCCGGTTATGGTCGCCGCGGCGTTGGCCGATCACGGCCAAATCTGCTTCAGATAGCGTGTAGTGGCGAATCAGAGCGTCGTCTGTCTCGGGCAGCGCAAGCAGATGGCCCCGCTCGGCAGCGGTCAACAGTCGACGCCGGGGCACGGTCAGGCGTCCGCTTTGAGGTATTGGTACACCGTCTCGCGGCTGATACTAAAATAGCGGGCCAATTTTGCTTTTGGCTCGCCGCCAGCCACGCGTTGTCGCAGCTCGGCGGCTTGATCCGGCGAGAGTGCTTTCTTGCGGCCCTTGTACTTGCCTTGTTTTTTGGCCAGTGCGATGCCTTCGAGCTGGCGTTCGCGGATCAGGGAACGCTCGAATTCGGCGAACGCGCCCATAATCGACAGCATGAGATTGGCCATCGGCGTCGGTTCTCCGGTGAAGGTCAGGTGCTCCTTACGGAACTCGACCGCTATACCCCGTGCAGTGAATGTCTTGACCAAGCGCCGCAGGTCGTCGAGGTTGCGGGCCAGGCGATCCATGCTGTGTACGACCACGGTATCGCCTTCCCGGACAAACGCGATAAGTCGATCGAGTTCAGGGCGGTGGGTGTCCTTGCCAGAAACATAATCCGTGAAGGTTCGCACCACGTCTGCCCCCTCAAGCTGGCGTCCGGGGTTCTGGTCAATGCTACTGACCCGGTTGTAACCGATACGGTGGCCTTCCATTCTGTCTCTCGAAATCACGTGTCAGAAAAGACTCTATGACCCGCAGGCACATGTGTCAATAAATTCGTGATAGTATGCTATCCTGACGTCTCCGAGATTAACGGCCTGACGTCCGGGTAGGGTGTACTTTAATCAGACACAACTCAAGAAAGTGGAGAGGCGATGTGACGGAGATTGGTTGCTACGCGCAGAATAACGATTCCTTGCTGCCGGTGGCGGCTACGATCTCGGCCGTTGTCGAGGGCGGGGCCGTTTTGCTAGTCCGGCGGCTCAATCCGCCGGATGCCGGCCGCTGGGGCTTTCCGGGTGGTAAGATCGAATCCGGCGAGCCGATCCACCAGGCTGCTGTGCGCGAACTCTACGAGGAAACGGGTCTGCGGGCGACCGCAGAGCGCATCTTCACGGCGGTCGACGTTCTCGACCGTGATCCGCGTGCGGTGCTGCGCCATCATTTCATCCTGATCGCGGTGCTGTGTCGCGATCCCACCGGGGTACTCACACCGGGGAGCGACGCGGGTGACGCGCGGTGGTTCCAGCTTGACGAGATTGAAGATGCCGCCTTGGCGACAAGCTTTCAGGTCGCCGAAGTAGCGCGCGAAGCCGTGGCGCTGGCGTCAACCCAGAGAGGCGGCGAAGCATCATGATCGCAAATGTCCTCAGCATCGCCGGCACCGATCCGTCCGGCGGGGCCGGTATTCAAGCTGACCTAAAGACCTTCTCCGCACTCGGGGCTTACGGGATGAGCGTTATAACGGCCGTGGTGGCTCAGAACACGCGGGGGGTCCGATCATTTCAGGCGCTCGATGCCGGTTTCGTCGGCGAGCAAATCGACGCGGTGCTGGACGATGTGCGCGTTGACGCCATCAAGATCGGCATGGTCGCCAACGCAGAGATCGCGCAGGCGATTGTTCAACGGATCGATTCCTACGAGCTGCGCAACATCGTTGTCGATCCAGTGATGGCGGCTAAGAGTGGCGACCCGCTGCTAGCCACAAATGCCATTGCAGCCGTGCGCGACGAGTTGGTGCCCCGCGCTACCGTAATTACTCCGAACCTGCCCGAAGCTGGCCTGCTGCTGGACCGCTCGCCCGCGCGTTCGCTCGAGGCGATGGACGACTGCGCGGCTGAGCTCCACCGCCTTGGCCCAGCCTGGGTGCTGTTGACGGGGGGACATCTGGATAGCGCGGAGAGCGTAGACATTCTCTACGACGGTGACATGCCGAAGCACGTCAGCGCCCCACGCATCGACACGAAAAACGATCACGGCACCGGTTGTACGCTTTCCTCTGCGATTGCCGCACTCTTACCCCACAATTCGGTTCCGGATGCGGTGGCCGCCGCGAAGCGCTACCTTTCTAACGCGCTAGCGGCTTCACAGCAACTCCAAGTCGGGGGTGGCCACGGTCCGGTGCACCACTTCTACGCCCAGTGGTAGTGTTTTCCGGCCGCTACGGACGCCGCGCGAGGTTTAGCGTACGATTTTTTCCGTTTCGTGAGTTGACCCCCGTTAGGTCGTAGATAGGGGGCCCATGAAACCGCCGAAAACCCAAACCCGGTTCGTCAGCAAGGCGGTCGGGGTGCTGTCCAGGTCGGTGCCTCGCGTCAGGCGTAGACGCTTGGATTGGGCTGGGTGCAGCGCGGTTTGGCATGGTCCTCGCCGGACCATAAACCGTTGGTCGTTGCGGGTGATGGCTGGGGGAGTGCCTGTGTTGAGTGTCGGGCAGAGAGGGATTGGCGGCGATAGCAGAGAGGTGGCCAGGGAGTGCGGTGGATGTAGGGGAGTAGAAGGGGTGAGCCTGGGTGAAAGTCTGGGTTGACAAACCGGCTATTGTGTTAACTTGTAGATTGACAATATTAGATAACTAAGTTATCATTACAGGGTGTTGTTATGCGGTAAGTGCTTGACAATCTGCGCCTTTTTTGGGACACTGGCCTTGCTGCCGGAGCACCGGCAGTCGGGTTTAGCAGCCCGAAATCACAGAGGCGCACAGCGCCCACCATGATGGCGCTTTTTTGTTGCCGTTATGGCGGCGGTGCGTGGGAGGCTTCGGCCTGCCGGGTTCCTTTGTGTCCGGTCTGCTAACCCGCGTACCGTCGCCCCCATTGTTTAGCAGCGATGCGGGCGACTCCAAGCACAAAGGAGTCTTACCCATGGCAACCTCGCCTGTTATTCCCTTCCACTTTCACGCCCGTGAAATCCGCACGCTACTGATTAACGGCTTGCCGTGGTTTGTGGCCCAAGACGTTGCTCATGCCCTCGGCTACCGCGATTCAGAGAAAATGACTCGCAATCTGGATAATGATGAGAAGGGCACCCAGATTGTGGGTACCCGTGGTGGCGAGCAGGCGCTAAGCGTCATAAACGAGTCCGGTCTTTACTCCGCCATACTGCGCAGCCGCAAACCCGAAGCGAAGCGCTTCAAGAAATGGGTGACGTCGATCGTGCTGCCTGCCATCCGCGAGCATGGCTTTTACCAGCGCCAGGGCTACCCGCCTCACGTTTCCCAACCTGTAACCATTGCTGACCAGACCATTGGCACCAGCGGTTTTCGGTGCCTGGGTGCGGTGATCGACGGCAAGGTCGGCCACTTGCCCGCTCCCGAGCGCAAGCGAGTCAAGCAGCACATCTGGAGACAGGTTCACAAAGCCTACAGCGTGGTATCGGCCAAGGACATTCCTGCTGACCAGCTCGACAGCGCACGCGCCCTCATTGCCGCCTATGCGGTTGAGGGGGAGTGGTTGGGTAGCAAGGAAGCCCTGGAGCCCACCTTTACGCTGAATAGCCGCCAGGCTCGTGCCGTTACACACCTACTTCACCACGCCGCCTGGGTGATTGCCCGCTGGGAGCAGGGTATCGGCGATGCGCTGGATGCGCTGAAAAGTGAGCTTTATGCCAACACGTTGGATCACATCAAGAGCCTGGAACTGCACTCCGGCATTCTCGACCGTGAGTTGGCCGAAATGGTAGATCACTTCATCCACCCGAACACGCGGCGACCGAGTGAGCCTCACCACTGCGCACCTGTCGGAAGCATCGCTCACGTCTACCGATGATTGCTGATAGTCTGTCTAATATAGATTGACATTATAAGATAACTTAGTTATCATTATGCGTAATGAGTCATGACGTAGCGGGGGCATCATGCAACAGCAAAATCAACAGCAAAACCCACTTGTCGGAATTCAGCAGCAACTGCTGAGTACGGAAGGCCACTTCCAGAACGTTCTGGTGGATCAATCACTGCACTTTCAGGCGGAAGCCGAATTTGCCATGCAGGCGTTTCGCGCCAACGCGCTGCTTGTCAGTGCCGCTAGAAGTGCGCCGGAGTCGGTACGCGACTGCATTCATAACGTGGCCGCTATCGGTGTCACGCTCAATCCCGCCGAAAAGCTGGCCTACCTGGTGCCGCGCAATGGACGCGTATGCCTGGATATTTCCTATATGGGGCTGGTGGAGGTAGCGCGTCGTGGCGGTGCCGTGCAGTGGGCCAAGGCGGTGATGGTGCGGGCAGGGGATCACTACGAAAGCTATGGCCCTGGCGAAAAGCCCAAGCACGTCTACAACCCGTTTGCACCGGAGTCAGTGCGTGGTGAAAAGGTGGGAGGCTACGTGCTGGCCAAGCTGGCCAATGGTGATTACCTCACCGAGGAAATGTCCCTGGAGGCCATTCACCGGATCCGTGACCGCTCCAGTGGGTGGCAGGCGTTTCAAAACGGCAAGATCAAGTCCACGCCCTGGGCGACCGACGAAGAAGAGATGGAGAAGAAAACCATCATCAAGCGCGCCTACAAGAGCTGGCCGAAAACCCCTGCCTTGAGTCACGCCATCGACTATCTCAATCGCGAAGGTGGAGAGGGATTGGCGGACCTGGCTGAGGATGGGGCTCACACCCATGGGCCAGAGGGGGATGTGTTAGGCGGCTTGTTGGCGCAAGTACAACAAGCGCAATCGGAGCAGGGACTGGTACAGATTTGGCAGCAAGGGCTTGCCGACGTGCGAGCGATGACGGATAGAAATGCCGCCAGAGCCGTGCACCAGGCCTTCAAGGAAGCCGTCACCCAGCGCGGACAAGAGCTGAAACAAGCCGAGACTAACACCTACGACGGGCAGGTTTATCAGGAGGCAGCACAGTGAAAATTCTCAACGTTCAGCAGAGCAGTGAGGCATGGCTCCAGGCGCGCGCAGGACTGTGCACGGCGAGCATGTTCAGCGTGGCACGCTCGAAAGTGGGCGCACTGACGGAGCAGCAGGCCCGTTACGTCAAAAGTCTATTGTCCGGCAAGACGGAAAAAGAGGCCCGCAGTGATGCCGGTTACAAGTCGGCACCGCGTAGCGCCAGCATCGAAAAAGCCCTGGATCTGAAAACCACCGACATTGGAGAGTTTAGCGAAGCAGCAAAGAACTACGCCTTCAAAGTGGCGGTAGAGCGAATCAGCGGTGAACCCCTCGATGAGGGCTTTGAAACCTGGGCAATGAAGCGCGGGCGCGAGCTGGAGCCCGACGCACGGATGGAGCACGAGCTGCAAACCGGTTTGCTGGTTGAAGAATGCGGACTGATTACCGACGACACGGGGTTCTTTGGTGCCAGTGCAGACGGCCTGATTGGTGAGGATGAAGGGGCCGAGTACAAGTGCTTCATTAATGCCGAGAAAATGCGCGCCATCATCTTCGAGCAGGATATTGGCGAGGTGATGGACCAGGTGCAAGGCGGGTTGTGGCTGAGCGGACGCCAACGCTGGCGCTTCTGTCTCTACGCACCCGCACTCGAAGCGGTGGGCAAGCAGCTGACCGAAATCGTGTTTGAGCGGGATGAGGCGTACATCAAGGCGATGGCAGCCGACCTGGAGGCCTTCAAGCAATTGGTGAACGACTACGAGGCGACACTGCGCAGTGAAATGATA
>Ga0209075_1000808_pt1 | contig 30128 bp, 15 predicted proteins | sample Stecom2011_FD_187523 | JGI IMG/M metagenome (GOLD analysis project Ga0209075, IMG submission 187523) | Agricultural soil microbial communities from Utah to study Nitrogen management - Steer compost 2011 (SPAdes) (version 2) | ecosystem: Environmental > Terrestrial > Soil > Agricultural land...
TGAAATAAACCAGACAATCGCAAAAGAATATGCAAAGCTATAACAAAGCAATCAACCGGACTCCGCTAAGCGTGGCTCGCTTCGCTCACAATGCCACGCTTATCTCCGCTCGGTTATTGCGGCGTTAAAAATTAGCCAGCTATTTCATCTGTATAACCTCTTTACATGTTTTCCATACAGTATTTTAAGCCCCATCAAAACAATCCATACTATATTCTTAGACTAAGAAAACACGACTTATAAAATAGCGCACAAGACGTAAGTACATTTAATTACTTATGTAGGTACAGACTGAACTTCGCTTATCAGACAGTTTCATGAGTTATGTTGTCGCTAAAGCCTACAAAAATGCATAATATCGCTTAGTCTATTTTTTAAAGTTTTCGTGCTCGATGCACAATGAAGATGTTTAATACAAGGAAAGACCTTCATGTCTCAAAGTTATGCCCCAGGTGTTCGTGTTGAAATTCGTGATGCAGAGTGGCGCATCAAAAGCATGGACAGAACATCAGACGGTGGGGAGCTGTTAACCTGCGAGGGCCTTTCCGAGTTAGTGCGTGGTCGTCAAGCAACTTTTTTAACTAAAATCGAACCGAACATTCGAGTCTTAGCACCAGAAGATACCGACTTAGTAGACGATACCAGCAGTGCTTATCGTGCCAGCCGTTTATACTTGGCAACCTTAATACGTCAAACACCACCTGCAGACGACAAAATATATCTAGGCCAACATGCCGCGTTGGATGTTATGGCGTTTCAGCTAGAGCCCGCTCGCCAAGCATTACAGCAACCACGCCAGCGTATTCTTATCGCCGACAGCGTAGGTTTGGGTAAAACCCTAGAAGCAGGTATTTTGGTTAGCGAGCTAATTGCTCGTGGTAAAGGCAAACGTATTTTAGTGCTGGCGGTTAAGTCGATGCTTAGCCAGTTTCAACAAGAGTTCTGGAATCGTTTTAGCATTGGCTTAACTCGCCTAGATTCCCAAGGCCTGCAACGTGTACGTAACCGCATACCTACCAACCACAACCCGTTTCATTACTTTGACCGTTCTATTATTTCCATAGACACGCTCAAACAAGACATAGACTACCGTCATTATTTAGAACAAGCCTACTGGGACATCATTATTATTGATGAAGCCCATAACGTCGCCGAACGCAGCAACCATTCGCAGCGTGCGCGCTTAGCTAAATTACTGGCTACCCGTTCCGACACACTGATTATGCTGTCGGCTACCCCACACGATGGTAAGCCAGAAAGCTTTGCCAGCTTAATGAACATGCTCGATGCCACCGCTATTGCCAATCCATCGGATTACGCCAAAGAAGACTTTCGCGACAAGGGCTTAGTAATACGACGCTTTAAGCACGACATTAAAGAACAGCTTACCAATAGCTTTCCAGACCGTGATATCGATACTCTAAAAACAAACGCCAGTATCGAAGAAGAACAAGCCTACCAGACCTTATTAGACACAGAATTTAAAACCCTTAAAGGCACAGGGGCAGGGCAGTTATTCCGCACCACTTTAACCAAGGCTTTGTTTTCCAGTCCGGCGGCTTTATTAAGCACCGTGCGCAATCGCTCCCAACGCTTACAAAGAACCTTAGCCAGCGCCAAAACCGCAGAACACCGTGAAGATGTAGCCAGCGACCTAGACAGCCTACAAACACTCGCTTTAGCCACAAAAAACATTACTGCCCAAAGCTTTAGCAAGTACCAACAGTTAGTACGCCTACTGAGTCCAAAAACCGAAGAAGGCCAACAATTCGCCTGGGACCCAAAGCAAGCCGACGACCGTTTAGTTGTTTTTACCGAGAGTATTCCAACACTAGAATTCTTAGCAGAAAACTTACCCAAAGACTGCAAGCTTAAGCAAAACCAAGTACTCATTTTACGGGGCGACATGTCTGATAAAGAGCTCGCCAGCACAGTCGATGCCTTTAACCAGCGTAACAGCCCAGCACGCTTATTAATTTGTTCAGACGTTGCCTCAGAAGGTATCAACCTGCATCACCTTAGCCATCGTATGGTGCATTTCGATATCCCTTGGTCGTTAATGGTATTCCAGCAGCGTAACGGCCGTATTGACCGTTATGGTCAAACCCGTCAGCCGCTTATCCGTTATTTGTTAACCGACAGCAGTAACGCAAAAATAAAAGGCGATAACCGTGTTCTGGAAGTGCTAATTGAAAAAGACGCGCAAGCCGGTAAAAACATTGGCGACCCCAGTGAGTTCAGCCAAGAAGAAGGCGAAGCCATTACCGCCCAACTCATTGAGCGCGAGAGTAATCAAGAAGAAGACTTACAAGCATTGCTCGACGACTTCTTTAGCGGCGCAGACAGCAGCGGTAACGCCCCGGTAGATATTGTTGATGCCTTTACTCCCGCCAGCCCAGCCCAGCAACTTGAAGAAATGCTAGGCCAGCGCCCGCAAATATTTAACACCGATATGGACTACGCCACCGCAGCGGTAAAATGGCTAGAACAAGAAGCTAACTTAGATTTGCAGTCTGATATCGATGGCGACAGCTTACGCCTAACCGCCCCCGCAGACTTAAAACAACGTCGTCGTTTTCTACCGCGCGAAGTATGGCCAGATGACGACCGCTTTGCCCTCACCAGCAGCAGCGACCGTATCAGCGACGAACTTAAACGTTGCCGTGAAGAAGACAGCCCTTGGCCGAAAATACATTATCTTTGGCCTTTGCACCCCGTCATGGAATGGTTGTCAGACCGTGTGCTTAACGCCTTTGGGCGCCACACTGCGCCCGTAATTCGTATTCCACAACAGCTTGCCGCCAACGAACACTGGGTACTGCTGCACGGTGGCTTCCCTAACCGTCGTGGGCAAATGCACTTACAAAATTGGTACGCCATACACATACAAGACAACCAAGTAATCAACAGCTGCAACTTAGCCGAATTTTTACAGCACATAAACCTAAGTGAACTCGTTAACCCAGGTAAAAGCAGCGACACCAGTGCCTTAACTAAGCTGTTACCCATTGCCATTAACAAAGCACATAAGCTGTTACAAGTAGAACGAGCCGATTATGAAAAACGCAGCAACAACGTACTCGAAGAGCAATACAGTGCATTAGAAACACTAAGAACCAAACACGAACAGCAAATGGAACTAGACCTAAGCGGAGTAAGTGGTAGCCAACAGGAAAGCCAACGCGCTAACCGTCAAAAAGACATCGACCGCATTTTTGACGACTACCTAGAGTGGTTGGAAAACACTCAAATAATAGAACAACAACCGTATTTACAAATAGCCGCTGTCTTTACCGGCATGCCCCATCAAGAAACAGGAGCAGCGCTATGAACCTAATTGGCATTAGCAACGAAAACGAATTTTACAGCCAACATTACATGGCAGAAATATTTGCCGGCGACAGCGACGTAAAAGGCCTGCTCGAAAGCTGGCAACAGCAAGAAACCAGCGCCCGTGAACAAGCCATAACCGAACAAGACAAACGTAATAGTTGGCGAGCCCCTTGGAATCGGTTGTCTCAAAGCGCCCGTGAAACCTTGTTATTGTTAGACGAATACAGCCGCAACAATAAACCCCAAGAACAGTGGGAACTGGGCCGAGAAATACTTAGTCAATACTTGTCTATATTGCAATTACCCTATGCGCCGCGCGCGCAATATATCGAACACACACAAAGCTATCTGCCGCTGCTGGGCGAGTTAAAAAACAGCCAAGGCGAGCCGCTGTTATGGATTCTTGAAGCCCAGCCGCTAGGCAGTCAGTTTGAAGCCGACACAGACCCGCTTAACTTACCCATTCACAGTACACAGTTAAAAAACCTGCCTGAATACCACGCCAGCGAAGATAAAAGCGCCCGTAATGGCAACGCCGACAACTGGCAAAAAATGTTATCCAGCACCATTTTTAGCCAAGCAGTACCACCACGCTGGGTGATTCTTGCCAGCCCGCATCAGTGGTTGTTAATAGACCGCAGCAAGTACGCCCAAAACCGTTTAATTCGTTTTAACTGGCAAGAGCTATTAAGCCGCCGTGAAACCGAAACCTTAAAAGCCGTTAGCGTACTACTGCACAAAGAATCTTTGCTCGATGCCAAAGGCCAAACCCTGCTCGATACCCTCGACGAAAACGCCCACAAGCACGCTTACGGCGTATCAGAAGACTTAAAGTACGCTCTGCGTGAATGCATAGAAATACTAGGCAACGAAGCCACACAACAATTAATTGAACAAGCCAACAAGCAAAAGCAGGGCATTTTTAGCGGTAAAAACCAGCTCGACCCCGATGAGCTGTCGCGCCAGTGTTTACGCTATATGTACCGCTTACTGTTTTTGTTTTATATCGAAGCCCGCCCTGAGCTGGGCTACGCGCCGACCAGCAACGATGTCTACCTGAAGGGGTATTCTTTAGAGCACCTGCGCGAACTGGAACTGATGCCGCTGACCAGCGAACAAGAGCGCCAAGGCCGTTACTTTAATGATTCCCTCAACATCCTCTTTATGTTGGTGGCCAATGGCACGCCCGATCAACAGCAGCACCATGCCGACTTACTCAGCACCGCCAGCCAAACCGGCCGCGATGCCTTTAGCATGGCACCGCTCAAATCGCACTTATTCGACCCTAAGCACACTGCTTTGCTGGCCAAAGTGGTGTTTCCTAACCATCTCTTGCAGCGCATTATTCAGCTGATGTCGCTCAGCCGTCCGGCTAAAGGTAAGCGCCGCCGTGGCCGTATTTCTTACGCGCAACTGGGCATTAACCAACTCGGTGCCGTGTATGAGGCGCTGCTCAGCTACCGCGGGTTTTTCGCCACTGAAGACCTTTACGAAGTACAAAAAGCCGGCGATACATACAACCTGCTCGATACCGGCTATTTCGTTAATGCCGCCGCCCTTGAGCAATACAAAGACGACGAAAAAGTCTACGAACAACACAGCAGTGATGCCTACGGCCACAAAAGCCTGAAAAAATACCCCAAAGGCACCTTTATTTACCGCATGGCCGGCCGTGACCGCGAAAAATCCGCCTCCTATTACACGCCGGAAGTATTAACCAAAAGCTTGGTCAAATACGCCCTCAAAGAGCTCTACGCCCAGCAGCTTGAACCCTTGGCCAACGACCGTGAGCGTGCCGAGCGCCTCTTGCAGTTCACCGTCTGCGAGCCCGCCATGGGCAGCGCCGCCTTCTTAAACGAAGCCATTAACCAGCTCGCCGAGAAATACCTAGAGCTGATGCAAAGCGCCCTCGATGAGCGCATTCCCCAGCAGCAATACGTCGCCGAGCTGCAAAAGGTCAAAATGTATTTGGCCGATAACAACGTCTACGGTATTGACCTTAACCCTGTCGCGGTGGAGCTGGCCGAAGTCTCGCTGTGGCTCAACGCCTTATCCGCCGACCGCTTTGTGCCCTGGTTTGGCATGCAGCTGTATAACGGTAACTCGCTGATTGGCGCGCGCCGCGAAGTCTATACAACCAGCCAAACCGCGGCGAAAAACAACGACTCCCAACAATGGCTGCAAACGGCGCCGCAGGCCATCGCCATGAGCCAGCCGCGCAAGGCTGGGCAGATTTGGCACTTTTTATTGCCCGCCGCCGGTATGGCCCACTACAAAGATAAAGAAGTCAGAAGCCTTTACCCCGAGCCGTTCAAACAGCTTGGTGAGTGGCGCAAAAACTTTTTAAAACCGCTGGACGCCGATGAGCAGCGCCGCCTCGAAGCCCTCAGCGCCAAGGTTGAACAACTCTGGCAACTGCACGCCGCCCAGCAGCGCGAGATTCGCCAAAAAACCAGCGACCCCTACGACATTTATGGCATGCCCAGCACCGGCCGCACCCAGACCAGTTTGGATTACAAAGACCAAGTCCTCGACCAAGAGCTCTACGCCCAAGGCCTCAGCAACAGCAGCGCCTTTGGTCGCTTAAAACTGGCCATGGATTACTGGTGCGCCCTGTGGTTTTGGCCCATCGAACAAGCGGACGATTTGCCCAGCCGTGAAGAATGGTTGTTTGAGCTAGAAAGCCTGCTGCTTGGCGACACCATCGGCGTGCGCCCTGGCGAGCAACAAGGCCTGTTTGCCAGCACCCAAAACCCAGAAGAGGGCAAACGCTTTATCAGCCAACACGGCGTGGTCGACACCCAGCTGCTCAAGCAAGCTTTCCCGCGTTTTGATTTGGTGGAGCAACTGGCCAACCAGCATAAGTTCTTCCACTGGACCTTACAGTTTGCCGATGTCTTTGCTGGTGAACCGCAAGCGGGTGAAGCCAATCAAACCCATGACGGTGGCTTTGATTTGATGCTGGGGAATCCGCCGTGGTTATTGGTGGGCTGGAACTCCAGTGCCGTGCTGGGAGACTTTGAACCGCAGTTAATTTTGCGTAAATTCAGCGCCAACAAAGCGGGGCAGTTACGCGATGGTATTTTTGAGCAAAACCCTGCTGTAAAAAGTGCATGGCTGGCGGAATATGAACAAAGTGCCGGTACTCAGAATTTTATCGGTGATATAAGTAACTATCCGTTGCTGCAAGGGCAAAAGGCTAACTTATATAAATGTTTTCTACCGCAGGCTTGGAGTAATACCAACGAGCAGGGCGTCAGTGGTTTTTTACATCCGGAAGGTGTTTATGATGACCCAAGTGCTGGTGAGCTAAGAAAAGCAATTTATCCAAGATTAAGAGCTACTTTTAAGTTCACTAATGAGGTTCTATTATTCCAAGAGGTCGATAACCATACTCGTTATGGTGCGAATATTTATGGAGCAGTAAAATTAAAACCAGAGTTTCTTTCAATCTCTAATTTATTTATTCCTCAAACAGTTGATTTATGCTTTTCTCATAATGGTCAAGGTGATGTTCCAGGTATTAAAGAAGAAATAATATCGGCATCGGGTAACCCGCGTTCGGTGTGGTGCTTCGAAGGCCATAAAGACCGTATTTTGCACATAACAGAAAAAGAACTGGCTTTGTTTGCTCAGCTTTATGACGATGAAGGCACTGAGCCTTTAGCCGCTCGCTTACCTGCCTTGCATGCTCAGCAATTACTGGCTGTGTTAGAAAAGTTCGCTGCACAGCCCCAGCGTTTGGGCGATTTACAAGGTGAGTATTTCTCAACTCAGCACTGGAATGAATCCAATGCTCAAGATGATGGCACCATTCGCCGCGAAACCAGCTTTCCCGCCGATGCCAGCCAATGGGTGCTCTCTGGCCCACACTTTTTTGTTGGTAACCCGTTTTATAACACGCCCAGAGAAGTATGCAGCTCCAATAAGGCTTACGACAGCATCGACCTGCTCACCATCCCCGACGACTACCTGCCACGCACCAACTATTTACCCGATTGCAGCCCCGACGAATACCGCGCCCGCACCCCAAAAGTCAGCTGGGTAGAGCAGGGCGAGACTCAGCCTAAGCGAGTGACGGAGTATTATCGTTTGATTTTGCGTAAACGCTTAAGCCAGTCCGGTGAAAGGACAATGATTAGCAGCATTATTCCACCTGTGGCTTCGCATGTTATCTCTGCTCAAACAGCTATTTTCAAATCCACTGAGCAGATGATTAATAGTGCAATAGCTACAGCTTCATTAGTTTTTGATTTCTTTTTGAAAACCACAGGGCAATCAGATTTTACTGCAAATAGCTTCCAATACATTCCCGTATTACAAGCATCACCCAGTTATAATGCTGCTTACGTCCGCATATTGTTATTAACCAGTTTAACCAACCATTACGCCGACCTCTGGAACGACTGCTGGAACCCAGTCTTCACCCAACAACGCTGGAGCATCCGCCCCGATAGCGACCACTCCGGCGCACAGGTTTTGCCACAAGACTTCTTTAGCCAGCTCACCCCCCACTGGCAACGCCACAACGCCCTGCGCAGCGACTACGCCCGCCGCCAGGCCCTGCTGGAAATCGACGTACTGGTCGCCCAAGCCCTCGGCCTCACCCTTGACGAATTGCTCACCATCTACCGCGTACAATTCCCCGTCATGCGCCAATACGAAGCCGACACCTGGTACGACCAAAACGGCCGCATCATCTTCACCCCCAGCAAAGGCCTCGTCGACGTCGGCCTCCCCCGCGCCGCCCGCCGCGCCGACCTCACCAACGGCATAACCTACACTGTAGGTCGGGCTTCAGCCCGACAAGTCGGCATAAATGCCGACCTACAAAATCAATCACCACATCACGAACACGAAACCAACATCGCCCTCGGCTGGAACGACATCCAACACCTAACCGCCGGCGACACCGTCAGCAAAACCTACACCGACACCACCCAAGCCACCGGCCCAGTAGAATGCACCATCGTCTATGAAGCCCCCTTCTTCAAACCCAACAGGGAAGAAGATTACGCCACCGCTTGGGCGTTTTTTGAGAGTGAGTAGACCGATGAGTGATGCAGGTTTATTAGTACGTTTAAGCAGTTACCGACCACGCGAGGGCAGAAACTCACTCGAAGATTTTGTGACGGAAGCCTTTGCTTGGTTGTTACAGACAAACGATGACTTTCAGTCTGCTTTTTTGCAATTAATAGCCGAGAAATTAGCCGAAAATGGCAAACAACTGCCGTTATCGTCGGGCTCATCTTCTGAAGAACAAGCAGAATGGCTAACCCAAGAAAGGTATAAAAACTCGCGCTTTGATATGGTTGCAAAGCTACAAGAAGCGGTGCTTATTTTTGAACATAAAGTGCATGCAGCGGCTTATTCGGGGCAGATTAAAAAATACATAGAGCATGGCAAAGAATACTCAATAGATAAGCCGAGTTTTATTGTGATGATAACGGCCAATAGCACGCAATTTATTACTCATGCTGATGCCTGCCTAAGATGGGAAGATGTTTATCGGCTAATTGAAGATTTTATTAAACAACCTAATGTGGATAGTTTGATAGAGCAGAACCTTAACGATTTTAATCAACTATTACGCTACCACGGCCTTGCACCTGCAGCCCCGGTAAGCCATCAGGCGATTCAGGTATATCCTTTGGTGAGTAATTTTATTACCAGTCTAAAAGATATGTTTGTACGCCTACAGTTGAAAGATTGGTCTTTTTTTGAAGGCTTTACCGTCAGTAAAAAGCTTGAAGATCGTTACGGCCGCTTAGGTTTATGCTTTGTTAACGAAAGCACTAACCAATGGAATCCTGCATTTATACTTGCCGTTGTATTAGATGGTTCAGATCTACGTGTAAGCCATAGACTGACACAAGAGCTAAAGCTACATCTTATTTTGTCTATCGGTAATGAGCACCATAAAACTTACCCATCCTTAAATGCATATTCAAACTTCAAAAAACAGTTGCAAGAAATAAGCGACCCAGATGGCTGGCAGTTCTTTGACCAACTTGAGCATGCCGGTGGTAAGGCGAATAAATACCATCCATTACACATGGAATACCCTCTATTAGACTTGCTGCAAGGCACAAGCACTAGCGAAGAGCAGGTAGAAAAGGTTTATCAAAAAACCAAGGCTTTAATCGAATTAATTAATGCCGATAAACAGCTGCAAACATTCCAAAACTGGCTGAGTAATGAGAAGTAATGTTTTATAAAACTAGGCGTTTTTGTTGGCGGTGCTAATCTAGGAACGGTTGATGAGCCAAAAGCAATAAAAGCGATTAAAAAGCTAAAGCTGGCCAAACCGGGCAGTTGTAATAAACCAAAAATTTAGTATTTAAGATAGCTGCAGTATTCGATGCAGCTATCTATTAAAAGGAAAGGAATATCAATGGATATAAAGAAAATACAGCAAACCCTTGGCCTACTGGCGGAGGTTAATGAGCAATTAGTTTCGCTTTCTGATGATATTTGGTTGGATATCGACCCTCGTGATAATGAATCGATTGCAGCTGGCGCCCAATTTATTCAAGACTACAACCAATCAACAGAACAGTTAAGCCAAGCTGCAGCTCAGATAGAGCAGCAGCTCAGCAAATATTTTCATCAAGATAATGAAAGCTTGCAGCCAGTTATTGAGCAGGGTGGTGAGGATATTCATAAAAACCAACGGATGATTAAGGAACTGGATCGTAGCAAGGCCTATTCGTTGCGGGATAACTTTACTTTTAAACGTCCTTACGGTTTTGTTTTGAATGGCATTGCCTATACAAAAATTACTACGTGGAAAGCAATTTATCTTCAAGTGCTTGATGTTTTGTATACCAAAGAGCCCAATAAATTTGCTCTTTTAGTTAATGAAAAACGCTTTATTAGTAATCGTGGTAACCCTTTATTTACCTATCAAAAAGAAAACCTACGTGTGGCCCATGCTTTGCCGGCTGGCTTTTATACCGAAGTAAATATGTCCGCAAACACCATCAAAGATACACTTTTACAAGTGCTTGATTACTTTGATATTGATGAAAGTAGTATGAAGGTTTATTTGCGTGAAGATCGTGATGCTTAAATACAGCAGCTATAGACTAACGCTTATATATACATTACTTAAAGGTTCTTTTTAGTTATGGATTATTCATCATCTTTGGAGAGACTCTGGGAGTTAAATAAAAAAACTCCAGATGTGTTGATTGCAAAAATTAGAAGGTGCTTTAAAGGTGTTTTAAACGAGGCTTTTTTTGAAAGGATCGCAATAAAGATACAGGCTCATGAGCATAGCGCTGCAAGAGAGTTACTTTTACGTGAGTTAAACGCCAACCCAAACAAAAATATTGTTGTTAAACGTCTGAATTTGACTGTTTTTTTAGATGAAAACACGAATAAAAGTAGGGTTAAAAAACAAGATGATGTCATTGTTAATGCGAATAAGTTGGCTGCTGAAAAAGAGTGGGACTCAGCTGAAAGCTTGTTGTTGACAGCACTAAAAGAAGAAGAAAATACGCTTTATCTAGAGGCGCTAAAAGGAATTTACCAAGCTCGGCAGCGTTATGCAGATGAGAGCCGCATAGAGAAACGGTTACTTGATCTACAATCCTACCCTTTACAAACAGTTCAATCGCTAGAAGAAAAGCATATTACGGATCACATGCCTTCTGATCATGATCTGGAATATTTAATTCAAGTTAGTGAGTCTTATGCCCCTTTGGAGGAGCAGCATGAGCTAGACATTATGTCTGCGCCAGAGGTTGAACAGCTTCCTGTAATGGAGAGTGCTTACCCAGTTCAAGATATTGAACTGAGTTTTACTGAAGCTAATTCTACGGTCACATCAGAGCCAGAGCCAGAGCTAGAACTAGAACCAGAGTCTAAGCCAGAGTCGGAACTCGAACTTGATCTGGATCTAGAGTTTGATGAGGGTGGGGAAGCAGACGAAGATGAATCGCTTTCTATGGAGCTATTTACGGCGCTTGAGGATGATTATGGTGACTCGTATTCAGTGGATGAGGATGTCAGCTTATATGATGATCAGGAAAGAGGTGAGTCAAAAGAGCCCGAGGCTTTTGAGGATGAGCTTTATTTTTACCAATTCGATCCAGATGAGCTACTCGCAGATAACGATGATTTAGATTCTGACATTACTTCGGCGGCACGTATAACCCGGGAAGATAGAGCCTTACAAAAAGCGGCTGAATTTGTGGGTAAGTTTGATTGGCCCCACAGTGCACTTCCTTTAGTGACGAGGATTTTTTATTTAAGCGGCTGGGGTGCCACTAGGGTTGCGTTAGAGCGTGAAGCAAAGAAAGGCTTAACAGCTAGTGAGCTGGTTCTTGCCGCACATCTGAAAGCAATTTGGGCAGATAATGAAATGTACTGGATGGCTTATGATACGTCGGGTAGCTTTAACCTTTCCCATAAAGTCTTGTCTTGGCCAACTACTTTGTTAATAGTTCGCTCTTTTGATCTGTTACCACAGCTTGCTGAGCTTGAGGTTTTAGTAGAAGAGCTTTTTGAGTCTTGGTACGAAAATGACACTCTATGTCGAGCCTTTAGAGCTTTTGCTAGGTACCTTTGGTTCAGGTTTTCTGACTTGAAAGGTACGTTGCCAGCTGATTTATGGTTTGACTTTTTGCCCCCCTCAGAGTTACCTGCAGAAGAGTACAGTGATCTGGGTAGTTACGATTTACTTGAAATTGAAAAGTATGAGCTTCTGAGCGATTACGGACTTTTAAACAGTGATTTTTAAAAGTGCGGCTGTCACTTCTAATATATTGTTAAGGGAAAGCTATGTTGTTGATGCATGTTAAGGGATGTTGGGTGTTAACTGAAACACCTTCGGGTCAGAAGATTCGAGGTGTCGTTCAGCAAGTTACCCCGACAGCTAAAGGATATGATTTACAGGTATATTGGGTTCAAAATAAAAACATCGGAACCATTAATGCTAAAGATGTGAAATCTGGGTTTATCAACGGCATGGATGTGCTAGACCAGTCACCAAACTCTAGTATACGTAGCTTGGGACGTGGTGTGGTTATGCAACAGCGTATAATTGCTGGTCATGAGCAAGTGCTGGTGGATTTCCCTGAATCGGGTGAAAGGCACTGGTTGCCTTACCAATACCTCAGAAAAATCACTTGGGTTAAACAACATTTTTTTGCAGCCCATAAAACAAAGTCAGAAAATGCTGAACGTATGCGTTTACGTATGCTAGCTCAGGCTATCCAAGTCTGGAATGAGAACACGGGTTCTTTATCACATTTGGATATTGAACCATTGCCGCATCAAATTCATCTTGTGCATCATATTTTAGCTTCGGGTAACTATAATTGGTTGATTGCAGATGATGTAGGTCTGGGGAAAACTATTGAGACTGGTATGTTGTTGCATGCACTCAATCAGCGAGGCCTAGCTAAGCGTATCTTACTTATTACTCCAGCGGGTCTGACTAAGCAGTGGCAAGAGGAGCTTTACCACAAGTTTAATCTAGATGGGTTTGAGATTTATGGGGAAGATTTCCATATCAATGAGCCGCGTCAGTGGAAAATGCATGACCAAGTAATTGGTTCTATTGATCGATTAAAGCAAGAGAACCATTTGCAAAGTCTATTAGAGGCAGAACCTTGGGATTTGGTGATTTTTGATGAAGCACACCGCCTAAGTCGTCGTCAGTATGGGTTAAAGCTGGAAAGCTCAGAACGTTATGACTTAGCCCGAAGCCTGCGGCAAAAAACGGAAAATATATTGCTGCTGACTGCAACGCCTCACCAAGGCATGCAAGATAAGTTTATAGCGTTACTTGAGTTACTTCGCCCTGAGCGTAAGCGTGAACTGCTTATGCTGAATCTTAAGCCTGAAATCTTGCAAGATATGGTTTTTCGAAATCATAAGGCCGATGTGACGGACGCAGAAGGCAATTTTATTTTTCATGGTAAAACGACTAATGCTCTACAAGTGCCTAGTAGCGTTGAATCTATAGAGTTTGACAAAACACTTCAAAGTTATTTAAGGCAGGGCTACTCTGCTGGAGAGACAAAGGGACGGGCTGGGCGTGCTATCGGTTTTGTAATGACTGTTTATCGTAAGCTTGCAACCTCGAGTGCAGCCGCAATTCACCAAGCTTTATGTAATCGTTTAATACGCTTACAAAATGCCGCTCAAGCTGCAAGAGATGAAGGAAGTGAGTTTGATGAGCGCTATACCGGTGAGTGGGAAGAAAGCTTTGAGACAGACTCAGGTGAGTTTTTTACGGGTGAGATTGAGCTGCTTAAAACGCTTATCCAAGAGGCTGCTAATTTAAAAGCCAACGATAAAAAAATTCAGCTATTTATTGAAGAGATTGTCGCTTCAATTCTCAATGCCAATAAGAATGAAAAGGTTCTTATTTTTACTGAATACCGAACAACGCAGGGCTATTTACGTGATGCTCTTGCAGCGCGCTTTGGCGAGAATAAAGTAGAGTTGATAAATGGCTCTATGGCGCACCCTGAAAGACGTGCTGCAATTAGTCGATTTGAAGAGGGTGGTCAGTTTCTTATTTCTACTGAAGCTGGTGGAGAAGGTATTAACTTGCAGCGAACCTGCCACATTATTGTTAATTACGATTTACCATGGAACCCTATGCGATTGGTGCAGCGAATTGGGCGACTGTATCGCTATGGTCAAAAAAATCGGGTTGTTGTGTTTAATATCAAACAATCAGACAGTCTTGATCAAAGTATTGTAAACCTTATGTATGAGCGCATTGAAAGTGTGGTTAACGATTTAGCTCAGGTGCAAAAGTATGAGTTTAATGATGGATTAAAAGATGAAATCTTAGGGGATCTCGCTGAGCTGATCGATATAGAAAGCATACTTGAAGAGGCCACTTTAGCAGGTGTGGAACGAACACAAGAGCGCATAAAAGATGCGCTTGAGCAAGCTCGCGGTGCCGCTGCAAAACAGCAAGAGCTGTTTGCACATGTTGCTACAAGCAAACCGGATGAGTTTTGTAGTGAGCTCGTGGTGACAAAGGAGCATCTATATAGCTTTGTAGAGGGAATGTTCGAACAACTTAGTATCGAAGTGCTTGATAAAATCCATAAAGATCGGGTTCTAAAAATTGCCCTTCCGGAGCAAGTAGGTGCTGCGCTTGGTAAAAAGGCCGGTAGCTCGTTACGTATGGATGTGACTCTTGATCGGGTAATAGCAATGAGTAGACCTGATACCCACATGCTTGATCTTAACTCTGCTTTGATGCAGTACTTATTACGGGCAGCTTTAGATTATGAATTCGACGGTGTAACAGCGTCTGTTTCTGCACCTGAGCTTGGTGGTGGTGCTTTACTCGGTGCGATGTTGAGGTGGCAAAGCCCGCAAGGTAGTCGGAAAAGACAAGAGTTTGCTCTTATACATACTGATGCTAAGAAAGGCCAGTTAAATCCGCAGAGAGCAAGCCAATGGCTTCTTAAGTCAGCCAGCCATGTTGAGGGCGAATATTTGCGTGAAAAATCACGACAATTGTTTGAGAGTGCTGAGAAATTGGCCGAAAAGCGTATGGGTGATCTTTGCAATAAGTATTTGCTTCCGGAAAGTATCGATTGGGTAGCTGGCGGGTGGACAGACCCTGGTTAGGCTAAGGGGTAGAACAGAGATTTTATGCGCTAGTTGCTCCTATAAATATTCAGTCGTAATAAGTATTGATGCTAATTGGAGCAGCTGCCCTAAGTGTTCAGTTTATAACTGCTTTGAATCTGTTCGTAGTATGTATCTATTGGCTAAGAGTGAAGAAGAGACATAGATCATTGTTGTTTGTACTAAGGCACTATGGATACAGTCTTAAAGATAGGTATTCCATGGTTAATCTTGTAGTATTAGTCTTTTAATTTTTTTACTCATACTATCAACGTACAACAGCAGTTTAAAAAGGGGATTTTTTGTGTTTTCTGATCTTTTAGAAGGATTTTTATTTAGCCTTTCTCCCGCCCTCGTTTCTGAAGTATTTCTATGGCTCATCATTGTTATTTTTATTGGTGGGGTGTTTACCCGTTATAAAAATACTTATGAAAAGTTCGGTTCTTATGCCCCTAGCTTTATGACCTCGTTGGGGATTTTAGGAACTTTTGTCGGTATTGTTATCGGTCTATTAAATTTCGACAGCAATGACATTCAAGGCAGTATTCCTGTTTTGTTAGCAGGTTTAAAAACAGCATTTATTACCAGTGTATTTGGCTTGGTGGGGGCCGTTATATTTAATGCCCTAGAGTCTTTATGGTTCAGTCATAAAAACTTTAAACTTGATGAAGAAGAGCTTCAGCATGAAGTAGGCCCGGAAGATATTTATAAAAGCTTACAACAGCAAAACGAATCAATGAAAGCGTTGCATAAAGGCTTAACCGGCGATGAAGAGGGCTCTCTGATTGGTCAGTTTAAATTGCTGCGTGCAGATATGTCTTCGCTATCTAAACTTTCCGAGCTGGTGTCTTTAAAAGATCAGTTTGATTACAACAAAGAGGGCACGTTGGCTTATATGCTGAATGCTCGCCATTCTAAACTTTCTAAGCTTGCTGAAGAAATAAAAGATCAAGGTGCTACGAATATTCAGCAGGTGCAAGCGTTACATAATAGCTTGGCCGGTGATGAAGAGGGCTCATTGGTTGGTCAGTTTAAATTACTACGCACAGGCATTGTCGATTTAACTTCTTTATTTGAGAGCTTCAGCTCTTATACCAAAGAGCATGCTTCAGAATTTGATGAGCGCTTATTTAAAGAATTGGCCGACTTTGCTGAGATGATGTCGAAATCAGCCACTGAAGCCATTATTGATGCCTTAAAAAATGTTATTCAAGATTTTAATAAAAACTTAACTGAACAGTTTGGCGAAAACTTTAAAGCGTTAGATTCTTCAGTACAAAAACTGGTTGAGTGGCAAGAGCAATACCGTGGTCAAGTAGAGACCATGGGTGAGCAGTACAAGCAAAGTGTGGATTCATTGGTTAATACGCGTGAGTCAGTGGCTGGTATCTGGACAGAGTGTCAGAACATTCCTAAAGCCATGGAAGATTTGCGTGAAATTATTGATGTGAACCAGCATCAAATTCAAGAGTTAGCTCGTCACTTAGAAGCATTCGTGAATATGCGAGATAAAGCCGTGGAAGCGGTACCAACTATTAAAGAACAGTTGCAGTTGGTTGGTGATAGCTTAACTGAATCAAGTTCTGATCTTCGTGAGAAATTGCTTGGCGTTTCTGGTGAGCTACTAAGAAGCTCCAACGAAATGACAGAAGCCTTAGTAGAAGGGTCTGAGCACTTCCGTAACTCTGTCAGCGTGACTCAGCAGTCTTTCACTGAGCTGTCGAACTCTGTAAAAGATACATCTGAAAGCGTGTCGCAGACTTTAAACGAGACAACAATAGAAGTGAATAACCATGCTCGTAATACCTTAGGCACCTTGCAAGATGCCACTAAGGAGGTGCAGCTGTTAGCAACCCAGTTTGAATCAAATAATAAACAGGTATTGGACGATTTCAACCGTACTGCTAGCAGTATGACTACTGAGTTTTCACAAACGCTTTCTAAGTCTCAGGGTATGTTTGAAGGAACGCTTCAAGAAATTGCAGAGGATACCGGTCGTGTTCTTAATAAACAGCAAGAACAAATTGAGCGCTTAACCGCAAGCGAGATCGAACGGGCAATTAAAGAAATGGCTGGCCATTTGGCAGCTGTTACTAAACGCTTTATCGATGACTACGAAACCATGGTGGAAGCTATGGAAAAAGTAGTTAAACGTATTTGATAAGGCGTTGTTTTAATGAAGCAAATAATAGGTTCTAAAAAATCTCAAAAAAGCCAAATGACTAATGAAAACTCAGAAAGCCATTGGGTGTCTATGTCCGATCTTATGGCCGGACTTATGATGGTGTTTCTGTTTATTTCTATTGCTTATATGTTCCATGCTCAAATTGAGCGTGACAAAGTTAAGGAAGTGGCTGTTACCTACCAAAAGACTCAGGTAGCGCTCTATGAGGAGCTCTATAATGAGTTTCAGAGTGACTTGGCTTTATGGGATGCTGAGATTGATAAAAACACACTAGAGTTTCGTTTTAAGTCGCCTGAAGTTTTGTTTGATGTAGGTAAAAATAGCCTCAAACCAGAGTTTGAAAGAATTTTAAGAGATTTTTTCCCGCGCTATTTATCCGTTATTAAAAACTTTAGAGATGACATTACAGAGATACGTATTGAAGGCCATACCAGCTCTCAATGGAACCGTTTTGTAACTGACGAGAAAGCCTACTTTAATAACATGGAGCTTTCACAAGGACGAACCCGTTCTGTGCTTGAGTATATCTATTTGCTGCCTGATGTTGCGGTTGAAAGACAATGGGTCAAAAGTAAGTTTGCTGCTGTAGGTTTGTCTTCCTCGAATTTGATTTATAAAGACGATAATAAAACAGAAGAAGATGTGGAGCGTTCACGTCGAGTCGCTTTTAAGGTGATTACCAACGCTGAAACTCAGATTCGAAAAATCATAGAAAACTAATATGAAACTTAATATCGATTTTGGTGAACTTGCATTTCAAGCAAAACGCATGGGCGGATTCCAGCGTATTACCTTGCCTGAAAATAAGTTTGTTTTTGAGCCAATCGATGTTGAACTTGAATCTGGCACTAAAATTGACCCTCGTAAATACCAAACCAAAGGCGATGTGCTGCTAGCTTATGATGGCCGGCATGTAGTGTTGTATATTAAAGACCACTCGTTTATTAAGAACGGTGTTAGTATATTTCAGATGGCACAGCAAGATCCCCAGCATGGTAATAAAGTGCATGTGGCTAACTGTAGAACGCTGCAGCAAATGGTGCAGCAAAATAAATTTAGTCGCTATGTTGGTACTAACAGAGTAAGCGGCGACTTTATTATAGAAGGCCCTCAAGGACAGACTGGCGAAGCAGAGTTAATTGTATGTCAGAACTGTTTGGAGTTATTAAACTATAAGAATTCGAGAAGTTCAGGAAGTACTCGCCTGAAAAATGCCCGTGAGTTTAATTTCGCAGAGTTCTTTAAAACCTACAGCTCTGTTTTTCCGTTCATGCCTAAGACTATGGATGATGAAAAAGTTGGTTATACGAACGACTGGCGTGCTGTGTCAGAGTCAATTCGACAAAACGCAAATTATGAATGTTCGGACTGTGGTATTTCATTAAGCGCTAATAAAAACCTATGCCATGTTCACCACATAAATGGTGTTAAAAGCGATAACTCACCCCGCAACCTAAAAGTACTGTGTTTAGACTGTCATCGTAAGGTGCACGGGACGCATCCTTATGTAAGTCATGAAGACATGAAGACCATCACTGGCTTACGTAAGGCTCAGCGAGTGGTTTCAAGAAAACCATCTTGGGATGAGGTGTTTGACCTTGCAGATCCCGCTATTTTTGGCGAACTAGAGCTAATGAAAAAGAAGGGCTTCGATGCCCCCGAAGTTGGTTATGACCTAGTAGACCCTAGAACGGGTGCAGTGTTTGCACAGTTAGAAGTGGCCTGGCCTGACAAGAAACAAGGCATAGCGATTGAGCCTATTCAAGCTGATGGCTGGAAGATTTGGGCCTTTGGTGAAATTTTAAAAATGATTGGTTGAATAAGTCCTTAGTAGTTATCCGTGAGTTTTGATAGTTATGACCATAATTATAATAATATTTATTGTTCTTTTTATTATTGGACTTAGTTCTTCCGAGCGCCCCAGTGAAACTAGAGTACAACACCAAAAAGACGCTAGAGCTCAGCAAAGAGATACACTTCAAGAGCTACTAGAGCAGCGCAGGGTTATAACAAACTATGCGCACAAGATGAAAGAGCTTCATGCGGCAATAGTTTTGAAAGAAATAGAATCGCTCGGCACATCACAAAATGCTGAAAGCAATTCGCAAAAATTGAGTGCTGAAAAAAAACCTAAGCAGGAACAGGTTATTCATTCTAAAGAAATTAACTGGCCTAAGCATTCGTCTATAAATTCTCCAAAAGCTACTACTCAAGAAACACCAGCTCAAGCAGTTATTAGAGAATTCAAAAATCGCAATGTTACGTCGCTTTGGCACATGACTCATAAAGACAATGTTGCATCTATTCTTAAAAATGGGATTAGTAGTAAAAACAAGATGTCGAAAAGCGGAGAAGTGGTTGATATATCTAATCAATCAGTTCAGGCATTACGAGTAAGAAATGAAACCATTTATAATCGCTCTTTGCATGATTATGCACCGACATATATAAACATAAGAAACCCGATGCTTTATGTTAAAAAAGATTTTAATAATGACATCTGCTTGCTTGAAATTTCCATAGAGTGCCTAGAAGAATGCGAGTTTGTTTTTACGGATGGTAATGCAGCTTCTTTAGTAACTTGTTTTTTCAACACGGCAAAAAATGTAGAGAGCTTACCTTGGGATGTTTTAAATGCTGACTTTTGGACAGGTTTTGTTGATGGTAAGCGTAAGCGTTGTGCAGAGATATTGATTCATCCGGTCATTAAACCAAATTATATTAAACGAATACATTGCTATTCAGCTGCCACTTTTTTAGAGGTCGCAAACTCTGATTTCAAGTTCGAACTTGAAAGTGCTATGTATTATTGAGGAACGATATGGGCGTAAAAATACTCACGGACAATATATTTACTACTGGTTGTGATGTGATAGTTAACCCAGTTAACTGTGTAGGTGTTATGGGTGCAGGGCTCGCTTTAGAGTTTCGTTTACGCTATCCAGAAATGCATTCTAAATACGTTGAGTTATGTGAACAGAAGAAATTAGATATCGGATTGCTTTGGTTATACAAAGGCGAAGATAAAACGATACTAAACTTTCCTACCAAAAAACATTGGAAGTTCCCCTCTAAGGAAGAATACCTTCATGCTGGGTTGAGCAAGTTTGTTGATACCTATAAAGAGAAGAATATTTCTTCTATAGCCTTTCCAATGCTTGGTGCAGATAGGGGTGGAATAGACCCTAGAGTAAGCTTGGAGATTATGAAAAGCTATCTTGATAAGTTGGATATTAAAGTTGAAATTTATAAATACGACCCTACTGCAGAAGACGACTTGTTTGGTTCTGTAAAGACTTGGCTTAAATCACGGAGTGTTGATGAAATAGCGGCAGCTACAGGACTTAGAAAAAACTATATAAATAAAGTTTTAGAAGCAATGGACGACCCTGAGATACATCAGCTTAATCAGTTGGGGCGAGTGCCCGGTATAGGGATTAAAACCTTAGAAAAAGTGTTTTCAGTAGCTACAGGAGTAACGGATGCAACGGCTGAAGAGGCTTCGTTAGCACCAGGCTCGCTGTCTTTAGATTTGTAAGTTATTCAAATGTTGTTATAAAAGATAGAGTCAGTGTTCTTAGTCGACATCAAAGCACTGCCTTATAGGTATTTATAAGCTCGATTTTACAAGGATTTTCAATGCTTCCATCCCTAATCGCCCGTGAAATAAAAACTGAGCTAGAAAACTTTTTGTTGAGTAGTTTTCCGGTGAGTACGGCAGGTTTTCAGGGGCGCGATGGTAGCGGCCTGATGGAGCACTTCCTGCAAGACCCAAATAACCCCGATAACTTACTTAAAGGTCCATGGCTAGAAATTAAACTCCCGTTTCGTACAGCCAGTAGCGAAATGGAATCTCCGCTAACTCACGTCTCTTTAGGGTTTTCACCTTATATGCATCAGCAGCGTGCATTTGAGCGTTTAGCGACAGCCCAACCGTTATCTACTCTAGTTGCTACTGGTACGGGGTCTGGTAAGACAGAGTGCTTTTTATATCCGATTTTAAATTACTGTTTGCAAGAGCGACGCAAAGGGATTAAAGCAATTATTGTTTACCCGATGAATGCCTTGGCTGTTGACCAGTCACGTCGCTTTGCAAAAGAGGTGGCAGGTCTTTCTCCACAATTAACCGTAGGAATGTTTACCGGTGATGGTGGTTCAGACTCCAGAGTTATGGGGCCGACTCAGGTCATTACTAACCATGAAACCCTGCGTGATAATCCTCCAGATATCTTACTAACCAACTATAAAATGTTGGATTTCTTATTGATGCGACCAAAGGATCAAGGAATTTGGCAGCATAATTTAACGCATGAGGGATTGTTGCGTTATTTGGTCGTAGACGAGTTGCATACTTTTGATGGTGCCCAAGGAACTGACTTAGCCTGTTTGATTCGTCGCTTACGCGATAAGTTACACTTATACGATGGTTTGGCTTGCGTAGGGACATCTGCAACCATTGGCGGAGAAGGTGCGCAAACTAAATTAGCGCAGTATGCCAGTGAGATATTTTCAACATCATTCTCAACGGATAGCATAATTTTAGAGGATAGGGTGACGGTTGAGGAGTATCTTGAGCAGTTCAAAAATAACTCAACAAATAGCAAGATTCATACGTCTGAAATGCTATCCGAGTGGCCAGAAGTCTATGAGCAAGAGTTATTGCCGGCTGCTTTAACACAAGGAGTATATTTACGTCGCCAGGCGAAGTTGTGGTTATCTAAAGATTTAGCTTTAGACAGTTCTAACCCATCTGAATATAACGCAGCCTGTGTTGAGTTAGGTGAATACCTTCATAAGCATACTGCCTTTTTAAGTTTGTTGAGAGCCGCTAGTAAGTTAGTAGATGTTCGTCAATTAGCTCAGCAATGGCAGCGCGACTTTGCGCTTGAGAGTGAAGAGTATGCGTTAGCGTTACTTGATAGCTTGTCTGCGTTAATTTCTACGGCACGTGTTTGGGCCGATGCTGCTCAAACCAAAGTACGACCCTTTTTGCAGGTTAGAGTGCAGTTATGGATGCGAGAGCTTCGTCGTATGCTTGCTAGTGTTGAAAAGCATCCGCGTCTGGCGTATTCAGATGATCTGGCAGATTCCTTATCGCCACTGCATTTGCCCTTGCTTCATTGCCGAGAGTGTCATGCTGCTGCATGGGGGGCGATTAGACCTCAAGGGGAGCATTCAATCAATCCAGACCTACAGCGTTTCTATAGTGGTTGGTTCTCACAGTCTCCAGATTCTGTATTGCTTTATCCTTTAGTTGATGGAGAAGAGCCGCCTAATAGAAACGTACGTGCAGACCAAGTGCTTAATCTATGCACTCAGTGTTTTGACTTGAAGCCAGAGCACCAGCACGAGTGCACAAATTGCGAAAGGCCAACATTGAGAGTGTGGTTGCCGTATTTAGTTAAGCAAGTGGAGCGTCAAGGCCAGCCTAAAAATATTCGTGATGATAATTGCCCTCGTTGTTCAGCATCTGGCAGTTTAATGATTTTGGGTTCGCGCGCTGCAAGTTTAGCGAGTGTCGCTATAGGCAAAATTTATGGCTCGCATTGTAATGACGACCACAAGCTAATTGCTTTTTCAGATTCTGTTCAGGATGCAGCTCATCGAGCAGGTTTCTTTGGAGCTCGTACGTATTCTCAAACGGTTCGACATGCATTGGCGCTGGTGGTCAGAAATGAAGGCGATAACATGGCGTTGTCGCGTTTTATTGATGAGGTACCACGGTACTGGCAGCGAACGTTGAATGATGATGCGACTTTTGTTGGTACTTTTATTGCACCAAATATGGAGTGGCTTGCCGATTATCAAAAGATGCAGGTTACAGAAGGTGCTGAAGTAAGTGCTAGTTTGGTACAGCAAGTTAGTCAGCGATTACGATGGGATGCTTTGTGTGAGCTTGGGTTACGTTCGCATATAGGGCGTACGCTAGAGCGTTCTGAAATAGCGGTGATACAGCCTGACTCTGTAGCATTAAGAACTTGTGTTAGTTTTCTGTTAAATCAGTGGCAAGAAGAGCTTGAGCAGTTTCGAAATGTAGATAAAAAACAAGTTCATACGTTTTTATTGGGAGTGTTGCATCGTTTACGTCAGCATGGAGCATTTTACGATCCTGTACTGGAAGGGTATGTATACAATGCGGGTGAAACATTTTTATTAAAACGCGTTCCATGGTTGCCGGGTTATGGTTTTTCAGCCCGTCCTCCTGCTGCACTGACACTAAAACCCGTAAGTAGTAATTTTCAAAATATGACCGGTAGTGGTCTGCAGTGGTACCTCCACTGGTTTAGCAAAACTATTGCCGTTGGTGATAATACATTCGCTACATCAGAGTACGAGCAGGCATTACAAATTTTGATTGATGTTTTAAGTAAAGGTAAGTGGATTACTGAGCTTAATACTAAGAAAGACGAAAGTGCTTGGATGTTAAAAACTGACCGCTGGCAGGTTGTAACTTCTGTTGCAAGCTTTGCTTGTGATAGTTGTGGAAACAGGCAAACCGTTGCCTCACAACAACAAGCAGATTGGATGGGAGTGCCATGTATGCAGGCGAGTTGTATGGGGCATTATGGGCCGGTTAATAGCGGCCTAGAAAGACAGCATGCCTATAGTACCCTGCCTAAAAGGTTGGTTACCAGTGAGCATACAGGGTTATTAGATGGCAAGGAGCGTTTAGCGATAGAACAATCGTTTATTTATGGCGATAAAACTTGGGATGTAAATCTGCTATCAGCAACCCCGACTTTAGAAATGGGGATTGATATAGGTGATTTGTCGGCTGTACTTTTATGTTCTGTGCCGCCAGCGCAAGCGAATTACTTACAGAGAATAGGACGAGCAGGTCGTAGTAATGGTAATGCCCTGGCCTTAACCATTGCTAATGGTTCGAATCATGATAATTATTTTTATAACGAACCATTAGAGATGATTGCTGGGGATGTTGCTACCCCAGGCATTTACTTGAATGCTATGGCTGTTCTTGAGCGCCAGCTTATTGCTTTCTGTTTTGATCGTTGGGTTGCAACCGGTGTTAGTGAAGATGCTATCCCCTCGGTTATTGGTTCTGTGTTAAGTGCCATGAAACAAAAGCAGAATAATGATTCGCTTAGATTTCCAAATAATGTTCTAAGTTTTATCGATGATAACCAAGAGCAGCTGCTAAATCGTTTTCTTCAAATGTTTAGCGAGCTTGATGAAGAGGGTCAACATCATTTACGTACCTTTATTGGTCTAGAAGCTGCCAACGCTAACGAGTTACAAACCGATCGGCAATTTGAAGGAACGCCGCTAAGTTGGCGTATAGTTAATAGATTGCAAGAATTACTTGAAGGGCGAGAAAGCCACCGTAAGCGTGCGGCAGAATTAAAGAAAAAATATGATGCTTTAGAAAAACAGCCGAAAGATGATGTCACTATTCAATTAATAGAAGACTTAAAGCGTGAGCGTTCTGCTTTATTAGCATTAATTAATAATATAAATAAACAGCCCACCCTTAACTTTTTTACAGACGAGGGATTATTACCGAATTATGCGTTTCCTGAAGAGGGCGTTACTTTAAATTCTGTAATTGTTAGAAAGTTAGATAAAAAAGAAGATAAAACCACAGGTTCTGATAGCAAAAAGGTGAATTATGAACATGTCACTCTTAAGTTTCAGCGTCCTGCACAAGCGGCACTAAATGAGCTTGTACCAGAGAATGTGTTTTATGTGTCCGAGCATAAAATCAGTATTGAACAGGTTGATTTGCGTTTATCTAAACCAAGTGAATGGCGTATGTGTCCAAAATGTCACTATGCTGAAGATGTTATTCTTTCTGGTGATAGGCACAGTGCCTGTCCACGATGTGGTGACCCCTACTGGGCTGATATTCAGCAAAAACAAAACCTGTTGAAATTGCGTCAGGTGTATGCACGGGCTAACTCTCGCTATGACCGTATCAGTGATGATAGTGACCAGCGTGATCCTAAATTTTTTCATCGCCAATTGTTAATTGATATTGATCCTAAAAATTGCAGTCAAGCAATGCGAATAGACGATTCAACGGTTCCTTTTGGTTTTGAGTTTGTTCGAAGTGCAACTTTTAGAGAGATAAACTTTGGTGAGCAGTTTGGTGAGAAAAATAGCTTTTCTGTTGCTGGGAGTGTCAGTTCTAGGCAAGGCTTTCAAATCTGTAAGCACTGTGGAATGGTGCAAAGAAAAAAACTGAGAAAAGGACAGTTTAATCATTCGCTAGATTGTAAATTAGCTAGAGTGGAAGAGGAGAAAAGTAAAAATCCAGAGGATTATTTTGAAAGCTTATATTTATTCCGTGAATTAAAGTCTGAAGCTATTCGTATTTTACTCCCATTGGCAGATATTGCAGAGTCTGAAAGGTCTAAGCGCTCTTTTATTGCTGCTATTAATATGGGGCTGAAAGAATATTTTTATGGGGCAGTTCAGCATCTTGAAGTAACAGAGATGCAAGAGCCGAGTTCAACGGGTAAAAAGCAATACTTAGTCATATATGATCGAATTCCAGGAGGAACTGGATACCTAAAGCAATTAATGACCAGCCCTAAAGCTTTTTTCAGTATGTTAGAAAAAGCATTAGATAAGCTCACTGATTGTAACTGTCAGAATGAAAAGGGTAATGACGGAAATCCAAAAGATGGCTGTTATAGTTGTATCTTGGCATACCGAATTAGCCGTCATCGACAAGAAATTTCTCGTTCAGAAGCGGTTTCAGTTTTAAGTAAAATCTTAAATAACAAAGACAAGCTTTTGCCAGTGGATGGGTTGAGTGAAATATCTACTAATAGCCTTTTAGATAGTGTTCTGGAAGAACGTTTTGTGAATGCACTTAAAAGTGTATTTAAAGTTACTAAGGAACGTGTAAACAATAAGCCTGGTTATTGGGTGCACGTAGGTGATAGCACATGGGAGCTAGAGCCACAGGTGGAGTTTGATGAGAGCGACGGTGTTATTAGAACACGTGCAGACTTTGTACTTCGACCAAATAAACAGTCTGAACGTATTCCTGAAAATGAAATTGTTATCTATACCGATGGCTTTGAATATCATTGGGACAACATAACAGACGATTTGCGTAAACGATTAAGTTTATTACGCTCAGGGCGCAAAGTCTGGGTGTTTACTTGGGATGACCTCGCCATAAACTCTACTGAGAAAACGCTGAGTATGCCGCAGATCCTATTAGAATCTGTAAAAGATAATAGTCCCGGGTACGAAATATGGAAGAGGTTTGCTGAAGCAAAAAACTGGCCCAGCTCCTCAGAGGTTCGCGGTTTGCTAGAGCAGGGAAGCTTTACTTGGCTTGTTGCTTGGTTGCGTAATCCGTCAGGGGTTAAAAAAGAGCTTGTCGACTCTGCATTGTGTATCGCTTTCCACCAGTTAATGCCACGTCCGAAGCTGGATGCTTTTATTAATGAGACAGTAAAAGATACAGAAAAGTGGCGTGAAGTGTTGCTGAGCAGCCTGCCAAGCGAAGCTCAAAACTGGCAAGTACTAAGTGATAAAAGTATTAGCACTGAGAGTGCTTGGCAGCTATTAAGTTATAGCAGACCAGATGAGCGTGCCAATATCATGGGGAATAATTCTAAGCCTGCGATTCATCTGTTGTTTAATATTAATGATAACTTAGCTCAAAACAGCCAAGATAATAACTACAAAGATAAGTGGCGAGCTATTTGGCAAACTTATAATGTTTTGCAATACGCTCCTAGTTTTAGCGCAAGTACTCAAACAGGCTTACAAAAAGGACTGTTCAGTGAGTTGTTAATTGACAGTGCTGAAGCCTTTACAACTGATACGGTTTTTCATGGTTTAAGCAAACAGTGGCAAGAAGCCTGTGAGTTCAGTGAACTAACACTAGAACAGCTAGAAGCTATTTATACTATTACTCAACAATTGCCAGAGGTTGGTGAAGATATAATAGGTGCTGATGGCAGTACTATATTGAGTTTTGAAATGGTATGGCCGAAATTTAAAGTAGGCTTGCTTAAGGAAGACACAGAGCAAGTTGAAGAATATAAAAATAATCATGAGTTGCAAGACTGGACTTTAATTTCATTACAGTCGGTAGGTTGGTTAGAGCAGCTCAAAACAGTATTAGAAGGGGAATAGGTTATGTCAGGATTACAGCCGAAAGTAGCGCTAGGTGATGGCTTTTTAGAGGCATACTCTAAAATCCCACGAGCGCAGCAAAAAGGCGTAATGAATTTTGTCAGTAAGTTTCGCGCTAACCCTAGAGGGGCTGGTATTAACTACGAAGTAATTCGCACAGCCCGTGATAGTAACCTTCGCTCTGTACGTATTGACCAAAACTACCGCGGAATTGTCTTAAGTCCAGAGCAAGGTAATGTTTATGTTTTGTTGTGGGTAGACAAACATGATGACGCTTATGCGTGGGCTACTCGTCATCGTTGTAAGATTCACCCAACGACTGGCTCGTTACAATTATTTGAAATTGAACATGAATTTGAAGAAGCCGCTGACAACACTGAAACGTTCGCGAATGATGTTCCTGAAATCCAAGTACCTGAGTTAGAAGCACAGCCTTTATTTAACTTAGATGAAGCTGAGTTACTAAGTATAGGCGTGCCTCAAGAGCGTATTGTTTTGGTGCAATCGCTAACCAGTGAGCAAGCTCTTGAAAAAATTGAAGCACGTTTACCAATAGAAGCCTTTGAGGCTTTATATTTACTAGCCGCTGGCACGCCTTTAAATGATGTGTTGCAAGAATATGCAGCATCTAAACAAGGTAAGGCCGTAGATACAGACGATTATGAAGCAGCGTTAGAGCATCCAGCGACTCAACGTCGTTTCCATGTTCCTGAAGATGAACAAGAATTAGGCCGTATGCTTAATGCGCCATTAGAGCGTTGGAGAGTGTTTTTACATCCATCTCAGCGTCAGCTAGTTGAGCGTGATTGGAATGGACCAGTACGGGTGTTAGGTGGAGCGGGTACAGGTAAAACGGTAGTAGCGATGCATCGCGCACGCTGGTTGGTTTCTCAGCCAGACTGGCCTAAAGGGGCTCGATTATTATTCACAACCTTTACCAGTAACTTAGCTTTAGACATTGCCGATAACTTACGCAAGATATGCTCTCCAGAACAAATGCAGCGAATTGAAGTAATTAACCTTGATGCTTGGGTAAGCCAGTTCGTAAAGCGTAATGGTTATCAGTCTTCAATTATTTATCCTGGTGGTAACGATAAGCACTATGATCGTTGTTGGGAGCAAGCGTTAGCTCTGGTGCCGGGTGAGCTAGGTTTGCCAAACAGCTTTTATCAAGAAGAGTGGCAGCGAGTAATTTTGACGCAGCAAGTGCGCAGCCGCAAAGAATATTTTGATGCTAGTAGAATTGGCCGTGGTGTTGCTTTGAACCGTCGTAAGCGGGCTGATATATGGCCAGTGTTTGAAGAGATGCGTGAGCAATTAGCACGTGGTGGTTTTGTTACAGCCGAAGATGCCGTACATCATGCTCTTGAGTTGTTAAATGAGGGTGATGATAAACGCAGTTATCGTGCAGTAGTTGTCGATGAGGGACAAGATTTTGCAGCAGAAGCGTTAATGTTATTGCGAGCCTTAGTTCCAGAACAGGCTAATGATATGTTTATTGTAGGTGATGCTCACCAACGTATTTATCAACGTAAGACAGCCCTTAGTCACTGTGGCGTTAACATCATTGGTCGTGGGCGTAAGTTAAAAATTAACTATCGTACCACTGAGTTGATTCGTCGTTATGCTACTGCTTTGTTGGAAGGTGTCGAAATTGATGACCTCGACGGCGGGCTTGATGGCAGTAAAGATTACCGTTCATTAATTTTAGGACAGGAGCCTGTTGTAGAAAACTTTTCAGACCTAGCTAGCGAAGGTGACTGGATAGTAAATCAGATTAAAGCGCTACAAGTAGAGGGTGTGTCTTTATCTGAAATATGTATTGTTGCTCGTACAAATTGGCTTTGCAGTGAGTATGAAAGTTTACTGCAAAGAAGTGGTTTACCTACGCATACATTATCTAGACAGAAGGTTGATAATCGCTCTGTTGATGGTGTGCGCTTCGCTACAATGCACCGAATTAAAGGCTTAGAGTTCCGCTGTGTGATGATGGCCGGTATTAACGACGGTATAGTGCCATTACGTGCAGCAATGAATGCTTCCCAAGACGTGGTGGAGCAGCGTCTCACCGACTTAAACGAACGTGCTTTGTTCCATGTTTCCGCAACACGGGCCGTTCGTTATCTCTATGTATCAAGTCATGGTAAGCCTAGCGTCTACCTGTAAAAAAGAATATCGTCGCAACCATTTATGTTTTTTAAATTGGTTTTGTGGAATGATGAGGTGAGTATATTGTTAGATTATAAAGTTATATCGACACTGGTTCGTGATTGTCTCCTTATAATTAAAGCAGAACAAGTTTTTTGAGTTTGTTGTTTTCTGACTCAAGTTCACGCAGGCGTTTAGCTTCGTTTACCTCTAGTCCTGCATATTTACTACGCCAGTTATAAAAAAGTGCCATTGGAGATGCCTAGCCTGCGGCAAATATCACTTACTTTGGCACCTGCCTCGTGTTCTTTAATGACCTTAATAATTTGTTCTTCGGTATAACGTTTCTTCATTTTTGAGATCTCCAACTGCTGTCAGTGTAATGGAAATCTCATCGAAGTTATGGTTCTAATTTAGGGGGAAAGGTCAGAGGCAGTTTTTATTTTCATTAATCCAGTGCTGGAATGCGTTACGGCTATATGATGAGCTTGATGAAGCTTTAGAGTTTTTATAGCTAGCTGGAAGCCTTCCACTACTAGGCTAAATATATGGTCATGCGTGTAGCCTATATCTAGTAGTACTAAATTAGTATAAATAGTAAGCTTGTCACCTATGTAAACTAGAGCCGCATCAACGATATCCATGAAAAAAATTATTATTTGTATACTGTTTATGGTTACAACACCCGTGGTAGCAGAAACACTTGTCAAAACCTTAAAGGATAATAAAAAGC
>Ga0209075_1000809_pt1 | contig 30109 bp, 25 predicted proteins | sample Stecom2011_FD_187523 | JGI IMG/M metagenome (GOLD analysis project Ga0209075, IMG submission 187523) | Agricultural soil microbial communities from Utah to study Nitrogen management - Steer compost 2011 (SPAdes) (version 2) | ecosystem: Environmental > Terrestrial > Soil > Agricultural land...
CTTTTGCTTCTGCTTTTTCTTCAGTCACTTCCTCTTTGGCTTCTTCTTTTGCAGGCTCTTCCTTTTCTTCAGTCGCTTCTGCTTTTACTTCTTCTTTTTTAGCAGGTTCGGCCTTTGTTTCTTTGGCGGCTTCTGCTTTTACTTCTTCTTTTTTAGCTGGTTCGGCCTTTGCTTCTTTGGCGGCTTCTGCTTTTACTTCTTCTTTTTTAGCTGGTTCGGCCTTTGCTTCTTTGGCGGCTTCTGCTTTTACTTCTTCTTTTTTAGCAGGTTCGGCCTTTGCTTCTTTGGCAGCTTCTGCTTTTACCTCTTCTTTTTTAGCAGGTTCGGCCTTTGCTTCTTTGGCAGCTTCGGTTTTAGTAGCTACGGGAGCTTTTGTGTCCGTTTTTGCCTCAGCAGCAAAACTAAGTACAGAAAGCAATAAAGCTAAAACAGTAATTTTCTTAAAAGTCATAGTTTCCTCGTTTATTTTATAAAAGTGATTCACTTATCATTAGAAAGATAATTTTTATTTTATGAAGGTGCACTTAAAATTTATGATATTTTAATAAAAAGAGGAAAAAAATGCATAAAATAATTTTTTTTTAGTTAAAAACATCAAATTTACTCTATTTATTTAAAAAGAAGCGAATAAAAGCATATATTTGCATTTTAGTAAGACATTTTACTCACAAACATATGGATGAGGTATTTATGGAATTTCAATATGAAACATTAATTCAATACGGCGAAGATAAAACAGAATATGTAAACATTTCTAAAAAAGGTGTTTCTACTTCTGAGTTTGAAGGCAAAAAAGTACTCAAGGTCACTCGAGAGGCCGTGCTTCAATTGACTGAAGCGGCGTTTAGTGAAGTTAGCTTTCGATTAAGACCCAAACATACTAAACAAGTAGCCGCTATTTTAGACGATCCCGAAGCGAGTGATAATGACAAGTTTGTAGCACTCACTATGTTACAGAATGCAGTGGTTTCAAATAAGGGAGTCCTCCCTTTTTGTCAAGATACAGGAACTGCCATTGCCTTTGTAAAAAAAGGGCAAAGGGTTTGGACCGATTTTGATGATACTAAAGCCATTTCAGAAGGTGTTTATAATGCTTATACCAATTTGAACTTGCGTTATAGTCAAGTGGCACCTCTTTCAATGTACGATGAAACCAACACTGCATGCAATCTCCCTGCACAAGTGGATATTTTGGCAGAAACAGGCGATGAATTTAAGTTTTTATTTGTGGCCAAAGGCGGAGGATCTGCGAATAAAACCTATTACTGGCCCATGACAAAAGCCCTTTTAAACCCAAAGTCACTAGAAGCTTTTATATTAGAAAATGTAAAATCTTTGGGAACAGCAGCTTGTCCGCCCTATCATTTAGCCATAGTGATTGGAGGCTTGAGTGCAGAATCCAACCTAAAACTGGTAAAACTAGCTAGTTGTGGTTACTTAGATGAGCTACCCAATTCGGGCTCTTCGTGTGGGCGTATATTTAGAGATATAGAAATGGAAGAAAAGGTACTTCGCATTTGTCAAAAAACAGGACTTGGAGCACAGTTTGGAGGCAAATATTTTGTTCACGATGTTCGAGTGATTCGAGCTCCTAGGCATGCAGCGAGCTGCCCTGTTTCTATGGGAGTCTCTTGTTCAGCCGATAGAAATATCAAAGCAAAAATAGATGAAAATGGCCTTTGGTTAGAAAAAATGGAGCACAATCCAGAACAATACCTTCCAAAAGATGCAAAAGCTGTAGACTTAGACCCAGCCATAGAAATCGACTTAGACAAGGGCATGCCTAATGTTTTAAAAGAACTTTCAAAATACCCTGTCAAAACTAGATTGTCCTTGTCTGGAACTATGATTGTAGCCAGAGACATTGCCCATGCTAAATTAGCAGAAATGCTAGAAAATGGAGAAGAACTTCCGGATTACTTTAAAAACCACCCCGTATATTATGCTGGGCCGGCTAAAACTCCAGAAGGGATGCCTACAGGAAGTTTTGGTCCGACCACCGCCGGTAGAATGGATTCTTATGTAGATAGTTTTCAAGCCAAAGGGGGGAGCATGATCATGGTGGCCAAGGGGAATCGATCTCAAGCAGTGACCGATGCCTGTAAAAAGCACGGAGGTTTCTATTTGGGTTCCATTGGTGGTCCTGCAGCTATTTTAGCGGAACAAAACATTTTATCTAATGATATTGTGGCCTTCCCAGAACTTGGAATGGAAGCGATTCGAAAAATCACTGTGAAAGATTTTCCTGCTTTTATTATAGTAGATGATAAAGGGAATGATTTTTTTGAAACTCTGCTCTAATAAATAAAACTCTATAAAATAAAAGGAGTCTCAATGGAAGAGACTCTTTTTTTGTTTAAACATGCCAAACGCAATCTACTTTGGACTCGCTTTGATTTATTTTAAAGTTCGGGACTTTTTCCGGTAAGCCTTTCAAAAATTTCAATGTATTTATCTTGTGTTTTTTGCACAATATCTACAGGGATTTCTGGACCAGGTTCTGTTTTGTCCCAGTCCAAAGTTTCTAACCAATCACGGATATATTGTTTATCAAAAGAATCTTGATTTTCACCTTCTTTATAAGTGTCTTTGGCCCAATACCTGCTACTATCAGGGGTCAAAACCTCGTCAATCAGGATGATTTCGCCATCGACCTCTCCAAATTCAAACTTGGTGTCAGCCAAAATAATGCCTTGTTTTTCTGCAATTTGGCGGGCTTTTCCGTAAATGTCCAAAGTCATATCTCGTAGTTTTTCACCGACGCTTTGGCCTGTCATTCGAATCATTTCTTGGTAGCTTATATTAATATCATGGCCTTCATCCATTTTTGCACTAGGAGTGAATAGAGGGGGCTCTAAAATACTGGAGAGTTTTAAATTAGGAGGGAGCTCAAAGCCACAAATCGTGCCTGTTTTTTGGTAATCTTTCCAACCAGAACCTACAATATACCCTCGAGCGATGCACTCTATATCATGTCGTTTTGCTTTTTTGACAATCATTGATCGGCCCCGAAGGTAATCTTTGTGTTTTTGTAAAATAGCAGGATATTCTTCTACATTGGCTGTAATCAGATGATTAGGGACTCCGAGAGTATTGAACCAAAACACAGAAAGCTGGGTTAAAATCTTCCCTTTATTAGGAATAGGAGTGGGGAGCACCACATCAAAGGCAGAGAGTCTATCGCTTGCCACCATTAAAAAAGAATCGCCAAGATCAAACATGTCTCGAACTTTTCCTTGATGGACAAGAGGGATTTCGGTGATGGGAGTGTGAAATTTTAAAGACATAAAAAACCTATTTAGAAGGGCTAATTTGTTGAAGGCCTCCCATATAAGGGCGAAGCACTTCGGGAATCATAAGGGAGCCATCTGCTGTTTGGTATTGATCACAAATAGCGACCATCACACGAGGAGTAGCTAAACCTGAGCCATTTAAAGTGTGTAAAAAAGTATTTTTCCCGTTGATTTTAGTTTTAATATTGCTGCGACGAGCTTGAAAATCCTCAAAATTAGAACAAGAACTGACTTCTAACCATTTGTCTTCTACGGGAGCATAGACTTCTAAATCATAACACTTAGCAGCACCAAAGCCAAGGTCTCCTTTACAAAGGGCCAATCGACGATACGATAAACCAAGCTTTTCTAGTAAAACTTCTGCAAAGCGAGTTAAAGTCTCGTGGTCTTCATAGCTTTTAGTAGGGTGAGAAAAATAAACCATTTCCACTTTATTGAATTGATGCAAACGGAGCAAACCTCGGGTATCTTTACCATAACTCCCCGCTTCTCTTCTAAAACAAGCGGAGTATGCACACAATCGCATAGGAAGTTCTGACTCGGGGATCACTTCGTTGGAATATAAATTAGTCACAGGGACTTCTGCTGTAGGGATCAAAAACAAATCGTCTTTTGCACAATGGTACATATCTTCTTCGAATTTAGGCAGTTGGCCAGTACCGCGCATGGAGTCTCGGTGGACCAGGTAAGGGGGAATGACCTCTTCAAAACCAGCTTCTAGGTGCATATCTAAAAACCATTGGATTAAAGCCCTTTCTAATTTAGCTCCAAGCCCTCTATAAACGGGAAAACCACTCCCCGAGATTTTCGCTCCTCTTTCGAAGTCAAAAATTCCAAGCTTTTCTCCCAAAGATTTGTGGTCCAAAGCATTAAAGTCGTGTTTTTTGGGGCTTCCCCAAGTAGAAACGGTCACATTATCTTCACTCGTTTTGCCTTCGGGGGTAGAAGGGTGTGCCACATTGGGAATCATCATCAAAAGCTCGGTTTGCTCGGCATCCAGAGCTTTCATTTGATTGTCAATTTCGGCGATTTCATCTCCCAACTTTCTCATTGAAAGCACCGCTTCTTCTGCATCTTCGCCTCTTTTTTTGGCTTCACCAATCATTTTTGAAGAGCTGTTTCTTTCTCTCTTTAATTGCTCCACTTGTGTTAGCAAATCGCGTCTTTTTTCATCGATTTTAAGAAGCTCTTCTATTTGAATCGCAGAGCCTTTTTTTTGAGTTTCAATTTGATAGAATTCTGGGTTTTCACGAATTTTACGGATATCGAGCATTTTTATAGCCTTTGCATGGGATCACTAAAAGTGTATAGAATGATTTTACAATTTAGCAAAATATAGCATAAAGTGAAAGATACAAGTAAAAATTAAAGGGAAAATTAAAAATGCCAAAACAAAACTTTTGATCTTATGATAATGAAGTTTCAGAAGCGCCTGGCTTTTTAAGTGCAAATCAAATGGAGTTTTTTTAGTTAAAAATTATAAGCCGCTCGAATACTAAAGCTGAAACCACTTCCAGAATTTTCATCAAAAAGTTTTTTTATATAGGATGGATTCAAACGAAGGATACAACTTAAAAAGCTAAAAAGGCCTTAGCTCACTGCAACTGATTTTTTTTAGAAGCTTTGTTTCACAGTGAATAAGCTCTTTGACTGCCTGTTTTTTACAAGAAATCACTTCATGATCCTCTTGAATTTAAATTTATAGCTAAAAAGCTTTAGATTAAGCTCTTATTGAAATAAGTTTTTGATATATTAATGTTTTTATAGAAAAAATGTTATATTTTAATTATAGAATGTTTAAAGTTAAAGTACGGAGGCTTTATGCGTCATATTTATTTGTTTTTGCTCTTTTTATTTAGTACTTCTGTTTTTGCGTCCGAGAGTTTTGGAGGAATAGGAGTGACTGTCTATGGAAATCCAGAAGGACTTCGTGTCGCAGAAGTGATTCCAAATTCTCCTGCTTTCGAAGCTGGACTGCTTGCAGGAGATAAAATCGTTGAGATGGATCGCCATTCATTAAAAGGATTGAGCCAAGATGAATGTGTCTCTAAACTTCGTGGTATTGCTGGTCGCCCTTTAGAACTGACAGTGCTTAGAGATGGTGAAAAACTTTTTATGGCAATGCGTCGTGTGAGTCTTCATGTAGAAAACATCGATAAAGAAGCACTTCGAGCTTGGTATGGAAGTGAGCGAGATCACAATTTAGATGCTACAGAAATTCAAGTTTATGCCGAGTCTGCTTTGTCAGGAAATAAAAACCTATTAGGATTGGTGAATGAAGGCCGTCTTTTGAGTGGAGAAGCTAAACTCCAGTCGGGAGACTTAAAAGGTGTGTTTGTGGAAAAAGAAAATGTCTTTGATGCTCCTGTGCTTGCCAAGCCAGTTCAAAAGGGCTCTGCACTTAAAGCATTGACAAGGACAAATGTTGTTTTTGAATTAGTAGCAGAAGGGGTGACCACCATTCAAATTTTTGATGCCAATGGAGAATTTGTGTTTGGCTTAGATGCTTTCAATGCTCTAAAAGGTCTCAATCAAGTGGCTTGGGACGCCTCCAAACTCCCTAGTGGTCGTTATTTAGTTAAAATTCATCAAAACAATGCCATTTCTGGGCACTTTGCCACGCTCCGATAATCTCGTTTTTTTTGTATCGAAGGCCTCTCATTGGAGAGGCTTTTTCTATTATTTAAGTTTATTTGTAGGGATTTTCTTTATGTGTGTTTTGATAAGCCATTTTTTCTTTTTTTGTAAAGCAAATCCTTTATCATGCTTTTGAACTTATGACAAGTGTACAAATGATTTTTAATTGTTTTAAACAAAAATTAAAACCTGTTAAGCTTTGTAAAAGGCGGGTATGATTTGCGTTTTTCTTTTTTTCTATTCTTTTTATTTTGGAGTACTCTCTGCTTGTATGCACAAGAGTTGACTTATTTTGAATTAGAAGAAAGAGAAAATCCAGTAGAAGAAGATAGCGTAGAAGTGGATTGGTTGAGCAGTGATTCAGATGAGGATACTTTACATTATAGTGCTGTGGATTTGAGCTACGATGTTCAAAATTCCATTTTCAACTTAAATCAAAATGCTCAATTAGTCTATCGAAGTGCCACTTTAGATGGCGATACCATTTGGTTCGATCAAAAAAATAGTGTGCTAGTGGCTTCGGGAGACCCAATTTTAAGAGAAGCTAAAAACCCTTCTCTGGCGGGTTTTCGCATGAAGTATAATCTTCGGTCGAAAGTGGGTGAAATTTACTATGCAACTACTTATCAAGACAACCAAAAATTAAACGGCATGGAAGTGAGACGGCTTCCAGATGGTCGCTTGCATATCGATAGGGGAGACTTTAGTACTTGTGATGATTCTACTCACCAACATTTTTACTTTTACGGAAGACGCATGGTGATCAAACCCAAAGAAAGTGTGACAGCTAGACCGGTCGTTTTGAATATAGCCGATGTGCCAGTGGCAGTACTCCCTATGATAGTAGCTCCTTTGAAAAGCGGACGGAAATCAGGCTTATTGACTCCAAAATTTGGAGGAGATCAATTACAGGGTTTTTATATGAGAAACCTTGGAGTTTATATTGCCACTAGTGATTATTGGGATGCCACGCTAAAAGCAGATATAGTCGAAGGTTCTCAAGCTCGTTTTGAACGGACCACTTTTAGTGCTTTGACTCGATACAAAAAACGCTATGTATTAGATGGAAATGTGGCGGTGACTAGTTATTTGGATGAGTTTGACTTTGGAAATAGTGGTTACGATATTTCGTTTTCACACAATCAAAATTTAACTCCCGATGCCAGACACACGCTGACAGGAATGGGATCTTTTGTGTCTAGTCAATCTATTCGACAAGACTACGCTCTAGATGCAGAAACTGTGCTCAATCAACAGGCAAACGCTCAAATGACTTATGCAGCTCGCATAGGCAACAACCAAAGCCTAACCGTTAAAATGCAACAACAGCACAACTTGGTGACCAATAATATGGAAAGGCAAATTCCAGACATACAACACAGAGTGAGTGGCCCCTTATTTTCTTTTTTAGAAGACGAAGAAAAGCCCACTACAGAAGTTTCTACTTTAGCCAAGTTCAATTACTCTTTGAATAATCGTTTCAATTTATACTCTAATCGAGCTTTAGATTCTTTAGAAAACAAAGACACTACCGCTTGGTATTCGGGCTATACAGGGAATTTAGTGGTGGATTATTCAGGCTCATTTTTAGATGTGATCAATATCACTCCTAGAGCCTCTTTTGGAGGGCATTGGACGGGAAGATCTTGGGAAAATCCTGAAGATTCTATTATATATAGAAGGGCAAGGACTAGTTTTGACCCTCAAAATAATGAGTATGGACACTTTGCTTACAATCACAGTTATAGCTTAAACACAGACACAAAACTCTATGGAATTTGGGTTCCAGAATGGGGGCGTTTTACTGGACTTAGGCATGTGTTGTCGCCCTCTGTGTCTTATACATATGCTCCTTCAATAGACTCCAATCGATATTTTGTACCACACCCTCTTTTAGCTCAATCTGTTTACCAGCAAGAACAGCAAACTATAGGGCTTTCTTTATCCAATGACTTTGATATTAAATATTTAAAAAAAATCCTTAAAACAGACACACTCAGTGACTCCAAAGCAAAAGAAGAGCATGGTACTCGCCGATTATTCACCACAAGACACTCCACTTCTTATAATTTTGCCGCTGATTCACTGCATTGGTCTAATTTATCTTCATCCTTTGGTTTGCAGTTGTTGGCCAATTATATTTTTACAGTTCGCACCACACACAATGTATATCATCGATTCAGTGACGAGCCCCACAAAGTACAGACACCAGAACTCACTTATTGGGGTTATGAATTTTCTAGGTCTTTTAATTGGAATGGAGATTTTAACGCTGGATTGCCCTCACAGCTTGGTAAATACGAACTCAGACGATGGAACGCTGGTTTTAGCTATAATTACGGCTTTTCTAGTGAAAGGGTGGGCAAAACTTTATTTCAAGATCGTATCACCCATTCTTCTTCGGTTTCTGCGAGTTTTCAGCCCACAATCAACTGGGAGCTCAGTTATAGCACTCGTTATGACTATTCAGAAGGTTCTTTTGTGACACACCAATTTACCTTTAATCGTAGGTTGCACTGTTGGCAATTGGATTTTTCTTGGACACCTAAAGGGCCAGCTGCGGGTTGGAGTTTTAGCATTTATGTTCGTGACATTCCAGACATTAAACTCAACGCAGGGAGTACAGAACTTGGCTCTTATTAATCCAACACCATCCATTGTTTTGGCGAGTGCATCTCCAAGGCGTTCTAGTATTTTAAAACAAATCGGTTTTAATTTCGAAGTCATGGTCTCTACTCATGAAGAAGAATTTTCAAATGATATAGATTTAGCAAAGACCAATGCCAAAAACAAAGCTTTAGAAGTTTCTCAAAGAGACAATCGTTTGGTTTTAGGGTGTGATACTTTGGTTTACTTAGAAAATCAAGTTTTAGGAAAGCCTAAGACTAAGGATCATGCAATGGAAATCCTTCAAAAACTGAACAATAAAGAGCATTTGGTGCGAACAGGAGTTGCATTTGCCCAAAAAGGAGTCTTATTGAGTGCAAAAATAGCAGAAACAAGGGTCTTTTTTAGAAACAATAGTCCGCAAGAGCTATTAGATTATGTAAATTCATTAGAGCCAATGGATAAAGCAGGTGCTTATGGCATTCAGGGTTTGGGTGCTCGTTTAATTCAATCTATTTGTGGGTGTTACTACAATGTGGTTGGACTTCCTGTTGCATTAGTGTTGGACATGCTTAAAGAGGTGAATCATTCTTATGACTTCAAATAAAGAAACAAAAGTAGAATCGACTAATTCTTTAGGGGAATTTTTGACTCAAGCTCGATTGTCTAAAAACTGGACTATAGAGATCGTCGAAGAAAAAACAAAAATTTCACAAGAGATCATAAAAAACATAGAAGCAGGTGCATGGAACTTATTTCCAGTAGAAGCTTATTTGCGTAGTTATTTAAATTCGCTCTCCAAACTTTTAGATGTGGACTCCAAAAAAGTAATAGACTGGTATCTTTCAGAAAAATCAGGTAAAAATGATTACGAATACAAAACTACAACGACTATCGAAGAATACTCTGTAGAAGAAGAAAAAAAGAAAAAGAGTTTTTTATTCCCGATACTCATTATCATTTTAGGGATAGGTTTTTTTGTTTTGATGAACTTTGTCAATCAATTTGAAAAGTCAGACACAGATTACAAGACTCCTTCTTTGATTGAAGACGATTCCCATAAAGACAGTTTTTTGGATTCTGTATTAGAAGAACAAGTGGAAAGTCCCACCATGATTCACGATGCAGCCGATCTTTTCATCCAAGATTCTTCTGCAAAAAAAACACCAGAAACTCTCGAAGATAGCACACAAAACACAGCTAAAGTAGATTCAATCACGCTCAACGCAGACTCTTCTTTATCTTCAGCAGAAAAACCAAATTCAGCGACTACTTTTATTTCTTCTTCTTCAATAGAAGGTCAAGAAAAACAGCAAAACAGCAGCACTATTATAGAACTAATAGGTTCTGATCAGGTGAATTCTTGGGTGGGTATTCGTCGTCACAAAAAGGACTCCGTGTTTTTAAAAGAAGCCAATTTAAAAAATGGAGCCATACTTCGATACGAAGCCACAGATACTGTGTTTGTCACGGTAGGCAATGTTGAAGGTTTGAGCAAGATATTATTAAACAAGCAAAACACTCCAATCCCTGCTTCTAGGGCAAATTTTCCTCTTCATTTTAGAGTTTATAACGGTAAAGTTTTTTAAGGAATATTTATGAGAAAAGCAAGCATTTCAAGGAACACTAACGAAACTAAAATTCAATTGCAATTGAATTTAGATGATGCAAAACCCGGAAGCATTCGTTCTGGTTCTGCATTTTTAGACCATATGCTTCACTTGTTTCAAGTGCACGGAGGCAACTCTTTAGACTTAAACTGTGATGGTGATGTCGAAATAGACATGCACCACAGCATTGAAGATATTGGAATTGTGCTTGGCGAGGCTTTAAAAGAGGCTCTTGGAGACAAAAAAGGCATAGAACGATATGGTTTTTATTATGTTCCTATGGACGAGGCTTTGGCTCGTGTTTGTTTAGATTTCAGCAACCGCATTGGATTTGTATGGAATGTGAAGCTCAATTCTCCCTATGTAGGTGGAATTGACGCCAGTTTGTTTGAGCACTTTTTTAAGAGTGTGGCAGAAAATGCCCGCATGAATTTGCACATAGAGCTTTTTTATTCTTCTGACAATCACCATGCTTTAGAAGCAATTTTTAAAGCCTTTGCAAGGGCTCTAGCCATGGCCAAAAGTCCATCTCAAAACATCAAAGGAATCCCTAGCACCAAAGGACTACTTTAGTTTTTGAACGCCATATAAAAGAGAGTTTTTAAGTAAAGTGACTTCAAAACACATTCAATCCTAAGTTTTTAACCCAAAAAAGTGAATTTTGAGAAGCTATGCTGCCTCAAAATCGCATTTAAAATAATGACAAGCTAAGGATATCTGAACAGCATTTAAAAACTGAATTTATTGAAATTCTAAGCACAAATTAAACCTAGGGTTACTTTTTTCTCAGTCATTTTGTAAATTATAGCTTGGAGAGGACACTCCATGAGCATCTATAAAAACAGAAGAACATTTAAAAATAGAAGTCAAAAATAAAGCAAATTTAGACAATTCATGGAAGTTAAAATATGAAAGCTAAATTTCTAGAAACACAATATTTGGGTCTATCGAAGTCGCATTGATTTTATTGAAATGAAGTCTCACACACGCCTGGCTTCGATTTCTAAAATAGATTCGGCTTTTTTGATTTGTTGCTCTATAGATTTAGAGCCTGTACCGCCTTGTATATTTCTTTTTTCTACAGAAAACTCAAAACTCAAAGTGTTTTTAATGGCCTTTGCATTTTGAATGCCTGCCTCTTCCCATACAGAATCTGGGAGTTCTGTAAACTCCACCCTTTGTTTTGCAGCTTCTCCGACCAAGTGCCCCACAATATGGTGAGCATCTCGAAAAGGAAGACCGGATTCTACCAATAAATCGGCTAAATCGGTGGCTAGCAAAGCAGGGAGCATTTTTTGATGCATAGTTTCAAAATTCCAAGTCGCACTGGATAAGGCTTCGTTCATGACATTCAGCAAAACCAAGATGGTTTTCACGCTATCAAAAACAGGCTCTTTGTCTTCTTGCAAGTCACGACTATAAGATAGTGGTGCACCCTTCACTGCGGTGAAAAGACTAGTGTAGTTGCCAAGCAATCGACCTGCTTTGCCACGAATAAGCTCCATACTGTCGGGGTTTTTCTTTTGAGGCATCATCGAAGAACCGCTACTAAAAGCATCGTGGAGAGTTAAAAATCCAAATTCTGTGGTGCTCCAGTTGACAAAATCTTCGGCGTATCGACTCAAGGTGGAGCCAACAATTGCAATGGAAGAGCTAAACTCTAAAGCCATATCTCTATGACTAATAGCGTCAATACTGTTGTGACTCGGGGCTTTAAACCCTAATTCTTTGGCGACCAAATCTCTTTGGTATGGAAAAGCGGAGCCAGCCATGGCGCCACTCCCTAGAGGTAATTCGTGGTGTAAATCTAAAAAATTGAAGAATCGATGGGTGTCTCTATCTAAAACAAAGAAAAACGCCAGAAGATAATGGCTAAAATAAATAGGTTGTGCTTGCTGCACATGAGTATAACCAGGCATTAGCTTAGAACGGTGATTTTTGGCCAGATCCAATAGAGTGGTTTTGAGTGCATTTAAGGCTTTTAAAATTTCATAGCTACGATTTCTCATATACAATTTAAAATCGGTAGCGACTTGATCGTTGCGACTCCTTCCCGTATGAATTTTTTTTCCTAAATCTCCGATCCTCTCGGTAAGCACTCGTTCCACAGCCATATGAATATCTTCGTCAGAAGAGTTCCATAAAGAAACACCCGATTGATAATCTTTTAAAATAGCTTTTAAAGCGTTTTGAATGGTGTTTAGTTCACTAGGGCTTAAAATTTTGGATTCTACTAAACCTTTGCAATGGGCTATAGAGCCTTGGATGTCTTCTTCTATAAGCTCGGCATCAAAATGAAGGCTAAAGCTAAGATCTACCATACTTTGAGCCATATTACTATCAAAACGACCACCCCACATTTTTTTGTTCTGGATTTTAGAAGACATAAATACCTTTGAATAAAATTAGACTAAGCTTTTTTTAAAGATAGTAATTTTTCTACTTCTTTTACAATACGATCTCTCTCTGCTATCCAAGAAGGCCCTAGCAATAAATCACTGGGGTTTTCTCCACTAAAGCGTTCAATAGCCACTCCTTTACCCAAAATCCGAATCATTTGAGCTACAGCCTCGCAATAAGCATCGAAACTAAGGAGTTCAAAGTCACCATTCGCGTATTGTTGAGCCATAGTAGTGCCCTTGATAAGGTGTAGAGGGTGGATTTTTACAGCACCGACATTCAGCGTTTTCACTGCATGCGCTGTGGCTTTGAAGTCCTCTAAGTTTTCATGAGGAAGCCCCACTATTAAGTGTGTTGTGACAATCAGCTTGGCAATATGGAGCCTTTCGACTGCATCTTTAAATTCAGCAAATGAGTGTTTTCGATTCACAGCTTTAAGTGTTTCGTCGTTAGAAGTTTGTAGCCCCACTTCTACAATAATGGGTTTTTCTCTATTCATCTCCGCTAAAAAATCGATGGTCTCCACAGGCAAGCAGTCTGGGCGTGTCCCTATGGCTATACCCACTACTTCGGGGTGTTCCAATATGGGTAAAAACACTTCTTTTAACTTGTTTATGGGTGCATAAGTGTTGGTGTAAGGTTGAAAGTAAGCCAGCACACCAGCGTCGGGGTATTTCTTTTTAAGAGGAGGTAAAAATTGTTCTAATTGGCAAAGTATATCAGTTTTATCTAAATCCCATACAGGGCTAAAAGCCTTGTTACTACAATAAGTGCAGCCTAGATTTCCTTTGGAGCCATCTAAATTGGGGCAAGTCATGCCTCCATTGAGGGGGAGTTTACGAATTTTTGGATAAGTAGGAAACAGTTGTTTTAAAAAATCTCTATAAGGCGTGTATAACATGTTTTATATTTTAGTAAAATCCACATACTAAAAGAATAGATTCTTACTAAAATGAGTAAAAATAAGGTAAAAAAGGGGTCATAGCCTTTTATTTTGTCTTTTTTATGGAAATTAGTTTATTTTTAATGTCTATTCTTTATTTTTGAGGTCTTATGAGTGCGGATAGTTCTTTGGCTATAGGGATGCTTGCCGCATCCGTCATTGTGATATTTTCATACCTATTAGATATTTTTTCTCATAGAATTAAATTGCCTTCGGTTTTACTTTTGATGGGTTTTGGAATTTTATTAAATATATTGGTGTCGGTGACTGGCCTAGAAGCACCAAATTTTACAAAAATACTCCCATTTTTAGGAACCATAGGTTTGATATTGATTGTGCTAGAGGCTTCTATGCACTTGCATTTAACCAAAGATGCTATCGAGGTGATGTCCAAAGCGGCTTTGTCGGCTTTGATTTTGTTGTTGAGTTCTAGCTTTTTAATCGCTTTATTTTTGCAGTTGGTGAGTGGAGACTCGTTCCATCATTGTCTGGTCAATGCGATTCCTTTTTCTGTGATTTCTAGTGCGATGGCTATCCCGAGCACGCAGAATTTAAGTGAAGAAAAACGAGAGTTTATTATATATGAGTCCACTTTTTCGGATATTTTAGGTATTTTATTCTTTACCTTGGCTGCGAATAATTTGGGAGGTGTGAATGACTGGGTGATAGGGATTACCGAAAGCGTAATAGTGACTGTGTTTTTCTCTTTTGTGTTCACTGTGGGTTTGGTTTGGTTGGTGACAAAACTTAGAAATCATGTGAAGTTTTTCTTGATTTTATTTTTATTACTTTTGGTTTATAGTTTGGCAAAGTTGTTCCATTTACCGGCTTTGCTATTGGTGTTTTTATTTGGACTTGCCTTGAACAACACTCTTTTGTTAAAAAAATGGAAGTGGGTCGCTTCTAAAATTGATCTAATGAAAGTGCAAGAAGACTTAAAGTACATGCAGGTTTCGGCTACAGAATCTACTTTTTTAGTGCGTACCTTTTTCTTTGTGATTTTTGGTTATTCGTTGCAGTGGAGCTTGATTCTTAAATTACAAGTCTTTTTGGTGAGTCTGGCTATTGTGGTTTTTATATTTGGTTTTCGTTATTTTTACTTTAAGTTTTTTGCTCCTAAGCATTTGTTTCCAGAGAGCCTCATTGCCCCAAGAGGTTTGATTACAGTGTTGTTATTTTACTCTATACCCACTGAGATGCAAATAGTCCCGGTGCATTTGGGAACATTGTTTTTAGTGGTGGTGATAACGGCCTTGACTATGGCTTTTGGGACTTGGAAGTTTAAGGGTAATTCTATAAATTCATGAGGTATTTTATGTTTAAGAAGTTTTTGGTTTTTGTGTTGCTCCTCTTGGTCCCATTATCAGCAAAAAACATTATGAGTAATGGAGATATGGAGTATGGAGATGGTGGCTGGTATTTATGGAATAAACCGGAAGGACCAGCAAAAGTGAAATATAAAATTGCAGAAGAAAAAATAGGTTTCAAAGGGTCTCAAGGAGCATTTGTAGAAGTGCTTGAACCGCCGCATATTTGGTGGGGCTTGCAGCTTCAACCTCCGCAGTTCTTGGCCGACTCTGCATATTATACCTTGAGTTTTAAAGCCAAGGGAGATATGTTAGTCACTTCTATTGTGCAAGGGGGTGCCCCTCATTATCGGCAAAAAGAAAGTGCGGTGTTTCAATTGACACCCGAGTGGAAAACTTATGAAATGACTTTTTTAGCAGATGAAAAAGGCTATGGACTTAATAATGTGAGTTTTCAAATTGGGCATCAAAAAGGGAGTTTATGGCTAGACGATGTCAAGGTGTCTCTAGCCAAAGCAAACCACGACACTCTTTGGTACTCTCAAGCAGAGGCTAGAATTGATAGTCTTCGAAAAGTGGATTTTTATATCCAAGCAAAAGCAGATGAAAAAATTTCTGTAAAACTCTTGCAACACGAGTTCCCTTTTGGAACCGCCCTTGCTTTGTATAGGTCTAAAGACAGTGTGGAACAGTGGTATAGGCAAACCGCTGCTCATTATTTTTGGCATGGAGTTCCCGAAAATCAATTCAAATGGCCCGAATACGAACCCAAAAAATCAAAGCTAAAAAAGAAAGAGTTAGAGGAATACTTTCAATTTGCCAAGCAAAATGATTGGGATCTGAGGGGGCATGCTTTGGTATGGGCCATACAAGGCTATAACTATGACAAGCATTTTTCTAACAAAGGTTCTTGTAAAGACATAGCTTCTAACATAAAAAAAAGAATAGAGAGAGACCTAAAAGAGTACAAAGGTCGTTTTATAGATTACGATGTTTGGAATGAGCCTTTTCATGAAAAGTTTTTATTTGACAAGTGTGGTTGGGAGCTTATGGACAGTGCTTTTGTGTGGGCACACAGAGCAGACCCCACAGCAGTGCTTTATATTAATGAATATAATGTAGTGGCTGCTGGTGAAACCGATTATTACTATCAATTGATTAAAAGAATGTTAGACAAGAAGATACCCGTTCAAGGGATTGGGGTGCAGTGTCATTATCAAGGTCGTTTGGTGTCTCCGTCTCTTTTTAAAGAAAGGGTAGATAAACTAGCTCGTTTGGGACTGCCTATTAAGATCACAGAGTTTGATATCGGTACTTTTGAACAAGGGCTCCATGTTTCGGAGTTAAAACAAGCCGAAGAATACGCTAAATTTATAAGAACCGCTTATAGCCACCCTGCTATTAGTGGTATTTTGATTTGGGGCTTTTGGGATCAACGACACTGGATTAAAAATGGTGGGATTATTGCTTCGGATGGTAGAGCTAAGCCAGCTGCAGATAGTGTGTACCAATTATGGCATAAAAATTGGACAACAGACACAAGTGCCAGAGCCGACGCTTCTGGAAAGGCTCATTTTAGAGGGTTCCCAGGAAAATATGAGCTTCGTTTTGAAAATAAAATAGACACAGTGTGGATTCGGTCTCAAAATTAAAGGAGTATTGCATTGAAAGAAAGGTCTAATTTAGTTTTTACTACAGAGAAAGGGCGAATTGAGGTTCCAAAAGAAGTTCCCAAGGCTCCTAAAGGGGACTCCATAGTTCGTATTTCTTTGAGACGCTTAGGGGGCAATAAATCGGTGAGTGTGGTCAATGGACTGGGCTTAGAATCCAATGAACTCAAGCAAATGTGTCGAGAATTAAAGCAAAAATGTGGGGCAGGGGGGACTGTGAAAGCTTTTGATATAGAAATTCAAGGCGATAAAAGATCGACTATTCAAGCAGAGCTAGAAAAAAAAGGTTATAAGGTGAAACTTTCTGGATCCTAAAAAAAAAGCCTCTTATAAAAATAAGAGGCTTTTCACTGCTTCACCTGGGCTCGAACCAGGGACAATTCGGTTAACAGCCGAATGCTCTACCGACTGAGCTATGAAGCATTGTTGTGTACAAATATAGTAAATAGGAAAATATCGTCAAGAGAATTTTTGATTTTTTTACTTAAATAATTAAATCTTCTTTTTGTTACATTTGTAAACTATTTTTTTTGTTATGGAGTTATTTTTTGAGTAAAAAAAAGTAACTTATACATATATTTTGAACTTCGAGGCATTTATGTTTGGTTTTGGCATTCGTTTGATGTTGAAAATCAAATTTGGACTTAAATTAATAGGATGGTTTAGTTTAATAGAGTTTAAACTAAAAGCCAGAGGTATAGCTTCTACGCAAAAAGCGGTGCTCCAAGATATATTAAACACCAGCAAAGACACTGAATTTGGAAAGAAATACCATTTTGGAGCAATTTTAGACGAAAAGCTTCAAGAGGATCTTTTGAATAATTTTCAAAAAATAGTGCCTGTTTCTGAACATTCAAACTTTGAGTTTTATATAGAAAGATGCAAATCTGGGCATGTAGATGTATTGTTTCCAGCTAAGCCTAAGTTTTTTGTCACCGCTTATAGTGTTTTAAATAAACCTAAATGGATTCCTATCTCTAATAAATATTATCAAGAAGTTTTTTATCGCATCAATGCTGTTTGGTTTTATAATTTATTAAAAATAAACTCAAAAACTTTTAATGGCCCTATGATTCCAGCATTGTCTGGCTGTGTGAGCGGCACCACTTTAAATGGAACTGTTTATACTTCGGCACCTGCGTACACTCAAAAAGAAGCCCCGTTTTTTTTACAATCACTTTTTGCTTTTCCTCCAGAGGTGTTTTCTATCGAAGATCCTATAGCTCGCTATTATACTATCCTTCGATTTTCTTTAGAAAAAGACATCCATTTGTTGGTGGCTCAAAATCCTATTTACCTACAAGAAATGCAATTGTGTCTGGATACTTATCTAGAAGATTTGATTATAGATATTCAAAAAGGTTCTTTGAGTGATAAAATATCGATTCAAGAGAGTTTAAGGGAGAGTCTAGAGCTTCGTTTAAAAGCAAACCCCAAAAGAGCAATGCTTTTAGAAAATCTTAAAAAAGAACACAGTCGTCTGCTTCCAAAAATGTGTTGGCCTAATTTACAAATAGTCACCTTATGGAAAACCGGGAATGCCAAGTATTTTTATGAGCAAATAAAATCTGATTATCCTAGCTCTTGTGTGTTTATTGAGCAAGGTTATAATGTGGCAGAGTGTGAAATGGGGGTGGTGTTAGACCCAAAACTAGATTCTACCGTTTTGTTCCCCCATAAGAATTTTTTTGAGTTTGTGAGAGAAAAAGATTTGAATAAAGAGTTTCCAAGGTATTTTTTATTGCATGAAGTGAAAGAAGAAGAGGTTTACAGTGTATTTGTAACGACTCATTCGGGCTTGTATCGATATGCACTTCATGATTTAATTCGAGTGAAGGGTTTTTATAATAATGTGCCTACCATAGAGTTTGTTCGCAAGCAAAATGGTTTTGTTTCTATTATGGATGAAGAGCTTAGAGAAACTCAATTTATCCAGGCTGTTTGTCAAGTAGAAATAGAGCTTGCCAAGAAGACTTCTTTTTTTATTGGTTTTGCTGATTTAAAAAATCAATGCTATCATTTTTATTTTGAGTTTTTTGATCAAAAATTGACCAAGGCTTTTGTTGAACGCTTTGTTTCTCGTGTGGACTTTATATTAAAAAGTAAAAACTTAAAATACGCTATCAAAAGAAATTCTGGTTCTTTGTCTAAGCCAAAGGCATATTTGTTGCAACCCTATTCTTATGAGGTTTTTAAGTCTCGTATTATAGAACAAAAAATGTATAAGGATGAGTTTAGACTCAATTTACTTTTGCAAGATGATCTGCGGCACGCTATGATTCAAAAGTTAATCAAGAAAAAACACTACTAAGGAAGTACGGGACCAATGTGTTTCACTTGAATTTCTTGGATTTTGGTGCAAGCTTCTTGACTCCAGTCCAACAGTAAATCTAAAGTTTTTCTATCAAAAGAAGTTTTTTCGCCAGTGCCTTGAATTTCTATAAAAGAACTTGCGTCTTGCATCACTATGTTCATATCTACTTCGGCATTGGAGTCTTCTTGGTAGCACAAGTCTAGTAAAGGCTCTCCATGAAGCACCCCAATAGAAATAGCAGAAATCTTGTGTTTGAGTAAGTTTTCCTTTATATTTTCTTTGATTTTAAGTTTTTGTAAGCAAAGGGCTAATGCCACAAAACCACCAATAATGCTCGCAGTTCTGGTCCCTCCGTCGGCTTCTATGACATCGGCGTCCACGATGATAGCCCGTTCTCCAAGGGCCTGCAAATCGACTGCAGCTCGTAAAGATCGACCAATAAGCCTTTGGATTTCTTGTGTTCTGCCACTCAAAGAAGTCCTTTCTCTGGCGACTCGTGTGGAGGTGCTCTGAGGCATGAGTGCATATTCGGCGGTCACCCAGCCTGTGCCCTGCCCTTGAAGCCATTGAGGTACATTGGGAAGGAGGGTGGCATTGCAGATGATGCGTGTGTTTCCCATTTCGATAAGCACAGAACCATCTGCATTTTTGATAAAGTGGGGGGTGATTTGTATGGGGCGAATCTCATTGGAAAGTCTATTGTCTATGCGTTTCATATTAAATCTCAAATTTTAAAGCTTGTGTGGACCCTTTTTCAAATGAGCCTAATCGATAAATAAAATCAGTGTAGTTTTGTAGTTCTTGGAGAGCTTCTGAAACAGGTTTTTGGTTTAAGGAGCCATCGAAAGAAAGGTGAAAAATATATTCCCATGGTCTATCTGGATGAGGGCGGCTTTCGATTCGAGTGAGGTTGATGTCTCGGCTTGCAAAACACCCAAGAGCGTGGTAAAGTGAACCCGAAGCATTTGCTTTTTTAAGTTCAAATAAGAGTACAGTTTTTAAGTTTTCGGTGGAAGTGGATTCTTTTTGGTTTTTTTGTATGGCATAAAATCTGGTGAAGTTCACGCCTTTCATGTTTTCAATGCCATTGGCTAAAATTTCTAAACCATAGTATTTTGCAGCAAAAGCACTCGCAATGGCTCCATCGGTATTGACATTTCTTTTGGCGACTTCTTCGGCACTCCCGGCGGTGTCAAAAAAAGCTTCTTTTTCTATGGCGGGGTGTTGATTGAAAAATCGACTGCACTGGGCAAGACCTTGAGGGTGGCTGAGCACTCGTTTTAGATCTTGGATTTTGCTTCCAGGAATGGCACACAAAGCGTGTTCTATTTGAAGAGTCACTTCGGCCACAATGGGGTGTCTCCACTTGTATAGCAAATCGAAGTTTTCGTAAACAGAGCCTGCGGTAGAGTTTTCGATAGGGATAACTCCTCCGTCGATATAACCAGTTTCTATGTTTTGATATATATCTTCGAAGCTTCTCATGGGGATGACTATAATGTCTTTTCCGAATAAGTGATAAGCTGCACTTTCGCTGTAGGCTCCGTGTCTGCCTTGAAAAGCTATTTTTGGGATGTGTTTCATTTTGTGTACCTTCTGGCCCCTTTGTATTTTGGTTTCCAATAAGAATCATTCATTGGAGTAATAATAACTCCTTTGGAAGAGCTTGCGTGAATGAATCTGGAATTAGAAAGGTAAATTCCTACATGATTGATGCCCCAAGCGTTGCCAAAAAACACTAAATCGCCTTCTTGGAGTTGCTTTACTGAGATGCTTTGACCCATTTTAAACATGGCGGCGGCATTGTGTGGTAGGGATATTTGGAGCTTTTCTTTGTAAATTTGCATCACAAATCCAGAGCAATCGGCTCCATTTTTAGTGCTTCCACCTAATTTGTAGCGAGTCCCTATCCAAGATTTGGTGATGCTTTCAAAAGATTTTTTGGAGGGCGGCGGGGGTGTTTTTGGGGAGTTTTTTACGAGTGTTTGAGTTTTTGATGGATCTTCACGAAGGATTTCTTCTTTTGTCAAGTTTCCTGGATTTGTATTCGATCCTTGGGTGTCTTGTGTGTTTACTTGTTTTTTTTTGGTGTTGGAGCTGCTGGTGTGGAGTTTTTTGTAATCGCCGGTGTTTCGGTCATAACCTGTTCGTATGGGGAATGAACAAGCTTGCAAATAAATGCTAAGGAGTATAAATAATAGGTATAGTGATTTTTTAAAAGACCAAAAACAAGGCATAGATTAAAATTAATAAATTATAAGTTTTTTAGGAGTCTTTTTGTAAACGAGTCTGGGCTTCATGGTGAAAAAGTCTTTTTTGTGCTGCTTTCTATGGTGGGTGGAGAAAGAAAGGGGTGTTTTTAAAGCCAGGCGCTTCTGAAACTTCAATAAAAAGTTTTACAAGTTTTAAAATAAAAATAGAATGTCTTTTTAGACTTTTTGTTTTTCTATATTGATTTTTATGTCTATGGAATCCATCATTGAAGTTTTGCTTCGCTATAATGTAAATGCTCCTCGCTATACAAGTTATCCACCTGCTAATTTTTTTGATGAGGTGAAAGAAGACACGCCAATAGAGTCTATTTGGAGGGATTCTAATGCGCTTTTTCCAGAGGCCTTGAGCTTTTATTTTCATGTGCCTTTTTGTAATAAGAGGTGCTATTTTTGTGGGTGTACTTCTGAAAATTTAAAAGAAGAATCTTATGTAGAGGCTTATTTTGCAGCTTTGTACAGCGAAATGGACAAGAAACTGGAGTGGATTTCTAAAGAAAGAAAAGTGCACCAAATTCATTTCGGCGGCGGTACCCCTACTAGTGTGCCCACCGTTTATTTGAAAAGTGTGATAGATCGATTGAAAGAGCTGTTTGAGTTTACGGATTTTGTGGAGGTGGCCATAGAGTGCAACCCGGCAACGGTCACAGAAGAGCTGCTGTTGGAGCTTAGAGAGGCGGGTTTTAATCGGGTGAGCTATGGGATTCAAGATTTTAATTTGAAGGTACTAAAAAAAATCGGTAGAGAGCCTTCTTTGTTGCCCGTGCCCTATTTGGTGGATTTTTCTAAAAAGATTGGTTTTAAAAGTGTGAATTTAGACTTGATTTATGGACTTCCTGGACAAAATCAAGAGGTGTTTTTGGATAGTGTTCATAAAACTATAGAGGCAAATCCAGAGCGAGTGGCTCTTTTTAGTTATGCCCATGTGCCTTGGGTGAGGCCAGAGCAAAAGGTGCTGGATTCTTATGTGATCCCATCGGCCAGAGATAAAATGAGGTTTTTTCTGAATGCTAGAGCGATTTTTATGGAGGCTGGTTATTTAGAAGTGGGAATGGATCATTTTGTGAAGCCTAGCGATTCTTTGGGGATAGCGGCAAAAACAGGTTCTTTGCACCGAAATTTTCAAGGTTATTGTACTAGAGAAACCACGGGGCAAGTTTATGCTTTTGGTTCTAGTGCTATCTCGCAGTTAGACAATGCTTATTTGCAAAACACAAAAAACACTTCTGAGTATATTCGAACTGTAAGGCTAGGGCTTAAAACCGAGATCAAAGTGCATGAGTTGAGTGTGACAGAAAAAATGTATCGAGATATGATTGAGAGATTGATGTGCAATCACTCTTTGAAGGTGAGTGCAAAAGAGAAAGAATTGCTTGGGAATAAATGGGGTGTTTTGTGTGCTTTGGCCAAAGATGAATTGGTGGAAGTGCTTTCTGATCATGAAATTGTGGCGACAGAGCTTGGTCGTTTGGTGATTCGTTTTGTGGCTTCAAAAATGGACCCTTTGTTGGATTCGGGTGCGAATAATGAGGGTGTTTTTAGTAAAACGATTTGATTTTGTGTTATATGGAGTGAGACTTGAATTGAAATCGGAATTTTTATGAGCAATGTGCAAGAATCTATAAATTATGATTTGGTCATAGTGGGAGCCGGAGCTGCTGGTTTGTATGCGGCCGCACATTTAGCCCTTTCTTTGTCTGGTTTGGAATCCAAGAAACGGGTTTTGCTAGTGGAACAAAAGAAAGAAACAGGTAAAAAACTCTTGCTTACAGGTTCTGGACAGTGTAATTTGACGAATTCCAAGAATATTCGAGACTTTGTGCCTTGCTATGGTGAAAATGGTTCTAAAATTAGAAGCGTTTTATATGCACACAATAATATAGATACGATGTCGTTTTTTAAGTCGCAAGGTCTGCCTTTGTGGGTGCGTGAAGATGCTAAAGTTTTTCCTGAAACTTTAAATGCCAAAGATGTGCGTGGACTTTTGCTTCGCCTTTGTCAAAGTCATGGTGTGGAAATTTGGACTCAAAGCAAATTAATCGATGTGGAGCCAGAAAATCAAGGCTTTGGTGTGTGTTTGGAGATGCTAGCGGGTGGGGTTTCTAAAAAAAGGAGTTTATGCTCTAGATTCCTTTTGCTTTGCTGTGGGGGGGCGTCTTACCCGGCTACAGGTTCCGATGGCTCGGTGTTTTCTATCCTTAAAAATTTAGGAGTCAAACAGATACCGCTGAAGCCGGCTTTGGTGCCTATTGTGGTGGATTTTTACCCTTACCGAAATTTGGCAGGGGTGGCTATACAACAAGTGCGACTCAAAATAGGAGTGGGGAAGCGGTCTAAGTCGGTGCTAGGCCCTTTGTTGTTTGCTCACCAGTTTTTTAGCGGTCCTGCTATTTTATCGCTTTCTCGTTATGTAGAAAAAGGAGACCGATTTAGTGTGGACTATCTGCCAGAATCTAGTGAAGAAGCTTTGTTTTTGGAGATTCAAAAAGAAGCGAATGGGAGTCAAAAACAAGTCGATACTTTTTTGTCTCAATGCCCTTCTATTCAAAGGGGTGGACTTGCGAAGCGTTTGATCACCGTCCTTTGCGAGCGGCTGGAGTTGAAGCCCACTGCAAAAGCCTCGAGTCTTTCTGTGAAAACTATAAAAGCCCTGGCGAAATTGTTGAAGGCAGATTCTTTTGTGGTGGTGGGCACCAAAGGTTGGCATTTGGCTATGGTGAGTGCTGGGGGCGTGAGTTTAGATGAGGTGGATGTAAAAACGATGTCTTCTAAAAAATACCCTCAACTCTTTTTTGCGGGAGAGATGCTGGATGTCGATGGTGATACGGGTGGTTATAATCTGCAGTTTGCTTTTTCTTCGGCTAAACGAGCTGTAGAGGCTATTGTTTCTAAAATTTGACTAAAAAAGCCAGGCGTGTGTGAGACTTCGATAAACAAGAGTGTTTTTGTGTGGGTTATTTTATAAATTTAATTTTATGATTGATTTTATAGGTGATATTCACGGTCATTTGGACCGTTTAGAGGCCCTTTTGCAAAAGTTGGGCTATGAAAAAACTTCTGGAGTTTATAGGCACCCTTCTAGGAAGGCTTTGTTTTTGGGAGACTATGTGGATAGAGGGCCCCAAGTGCGAGAGGTGCTTTTTTTGGTGAGGTCTATGGTGGAAGCAGGGGCTGCTAGGGCTTTGCTTGGCAATCATGAGTTTAATTTGCTCGCTTTTTGGACTTTTAAACCCACCGGTTATTTGAGAAAGCATACGATTAATAAAATTTTGATGCATGCAGAGACCCTTCGGTCTTTTCAAAATAAAGAATCTGAGTTTGCGGATGCACTAAAGTGGTTGCTGGGCTTGCCAATTTATATCGAAGAGCCCGAGTTTAGGGCTCAACATGCGGGTTTTGATGCGTCTTTGCTGGAGGTGCTAAAAAAAGAGTCTGTGAATGCAGTGCAAAACGAAGAGATTCTGTGCCGTATGATTTCTAAGGAGGATCCTCTTTTTAAACCCATAGAGTGCTTTTTGAAAGGCCCCGAGATGATACTCCCTAAGGGATTGTCCTATAGAGATTCAGAAGGAGTGATTCGATATCGTAGCCGTATTCGATGGTGGGAAAACCCCAAAGAGAAGACCGCTAAGAGCTTGCTTTTAATGAAAAACACTGATTTTGAGGATTTTGAAGTTCCAAAAGATATTCAAAAGGCCGATTATTATAAAGAAACCGAAAAGCCGGTGTTTTTTGGGCATTATTGGCTAGAGGGTTTGCCTCAAGTTTTAAAGCACAATGTGTGTTGTTTAGATTATAGTGTGGCTACTTCAAAGGGAAATGGCAAGTTGGTGGCTTATCGTTTTGATGGAGAACAAAGTTTGTCGAATGAAAAATTTGTCTTTGTTTAAAGGTGTTTTTACTTTATTGTTAAAAATAAACTAAATTGGGACTATGTTATCTTGGGATTCTTTATTATCAGCTACCCGTTATGCCCACCCAGCAGCACAAGACCCTAACCGTTCAGAGTTCCATCGCGATTATGACCGTATTGTGTTTTCTACTGCTTTTAGGCGTTTAGGTCGAAAAACACAGGTGCACCCGTTTTCTGTGAATGATCATGTGCACAGCCGACTCACCCACAGTATCGAAGTTTCTAGTGTGGGTAGGAGTCTTGCCATTAGCGTTTATCACCGTATCAAAGAACATTTGCCAAAACACTTGAATGAACACCATTTTGGTATGATTTTGCAGTCGGCTTGCTTGGCTCACGATATTGGTAACCCACCTTTTGGACACGCTGGAGAAGCGGCGATTCGAGAGTGGTTTAGAAAAAATAGAGAGAGTGCTCCACTAAAAAGTTTGACAGACAATGAGATGTGTGATTTTGAAAACTTTGATGGCAATGCACAAGGTTATCGAATTTTATCGAAATTGGAGTATCATTTTTTAGATGGTGGTATGCGTTTGACCTATGCCACTATAGGTTCTATGCTTAAATATCCAAGAACGGCTTTGTATGGATTTCCGACTAGTATTTTTGCTACAGAATCTGAGCTTTACAGAGAAACAGCCAATGTTTTGGGGCTTCCAGAATTAGAAAACGGGGTGTGGACCAGACACCCTTTGAGCTACTTGATGGAAGCTGCCGATGATATTTGTTATTCGATTTTAGATGTAGAAGATGCTATAGAGCTTGGGATTTTGACCTTTGCCGAAGTTCGAGATATGTTTATATTTCTCTGTGGAGAAAATATCGATGTCGATCTAGAATTTAAAGAAAGTGGGCAAAATTTTAGAGATTTTTTGTCGAGTATTCGTGGCCTTGCGATTCAAAATTTGATAGACGATGTTTCGCAAGTGTTTGTGGATCATTACGATGAGATTATGGCTGGAAAACTAAATAAAAGTTTAATTGAACTTTCTCAATCAGAGGTGATGAAAGGGATTCGTTTGGCTAAAAATCTGGGGCGAGACAGGATATATCCCGATCGTCGAAAGACAGAGCTAGAAGTGGGCAGTTATACTACTTTGAGTACTGTGTTAGATGCTTTTATTACTGGAGTTTATGAATATCGAGAAATGGGTAAAAATTCTTATCGTGCGGATCGTATTGTTCGATTGATTGGACAAGCCAAAATAGGGCAGAGCGTGTCCACAGCCGAAGCTTACCATCAGGTTTTAGATTTTGTGAGTGGCATGACCGATAATTATGCTACTTATTTGGCTCGTCAAATTGGAGGTCTGGTAAATCCATTGTGATTGATAATTTAGCTTCTAATATTTGGATTTTTGATTATGATTTGACTTTGTATGGCGAAGATGAGCGAGAAGTTTTGGATTCTTTGGACAAACGCATTTCACTTTTTGTGCAAAACGAGTTGGGAGTTTCTTTGGACAAAGCCTCTTTAATACGAAAAAAGTATTGGAAAGAATACGGCACTACTTTAGCAGGGCTTAGAAAAGAACACCAAAGCGATCCACAAGAGTTTTTTGATTTTATACACACTAACGACGCTTTGATATACCCTAGAAGGAATTCTCAAAAAAGAGATTTAATAAAAAGTTTAAAGGGTCATCGTGTTATTTTTACCAACGCCCGAAAGGATTGGGTGGAAGCAGGCCTTTTATCGATGGGAATAGCCGACCTTTTTGAAGTCATTATCGATTTAGAGGCTGTCCAGTGGGAAGGAAAACCAAATATAGAGGCCTATAAAACCGCTCAAGAACTATTAATCCAAGAATACGGAAGCCAAAAAGTACTCTCCTCATCTATTTTGTACTTAGAGGATTCTTTAGAAAATTTGATCCAGGCAAAAAAGATGAATTGGACCACTATCCATGTGAATTCTAAAGGTGTTTTGGCAAAAGAAATCGATTATAGCCTCCCTAATTTGTTATCTTTGTCAATGCATTTAAAGAACACTTTCATTTGAATCCCTAAACGGAGTTTTTATGCTGTTAGAAATATTATCCTTTGACTTTATGCAAAACGCTTTGATTGCAGGGGTTTTAGTGGCTATAGCTTGCGGGGTAATGGGCTCTTTTGTTGTGGTCAATAAGCTCACTGGATTATCTGGAGGGGTGGCACACGCTTCTTATGGTGGAGTGGGATTGGCTGCTTTTGTTGGATTTTCTCCTATGTTAGGTTCGCTTGCTTTTGCTTTGGTTTGTGCTATTTTGATGGGTTTTTTGACTTGGAAAAACCGTAGCCGTTCAGACACCTTAATAGGTGTGATTTGGGCTTTTGGAATGGCTTTGGGTATTATCCTCACCGATCTAAAGCCTGGCTATGCCAACGATATGATGAGTTTTTTATTTGGGAGTATTTTGACTGTGCCCACTTCTCTTTTGGTATTCATGGGCCTTTTGCTTTTTATGATTTTATTCTTCACCGTTTTTTATTTTAAGGAGTTTTTGGCACTTTCTTATGATCCAGAATTTGCACAAATCAAAGGGGTGCCTGTTTTTCCTCTTTACTTGTTGCTGATTTCTTTGATCACTTTTACTGTAGTGATGGCGGTGCAAGCGGTGGGCTTGATTTTGGTCATCGCCCTTTTGACTATCCCTGCATATATCGCAGAGTCTCACGCGAATCACCTCAAAATGATGATTTATATATCGGTCGCGATTTCGATATTCTTGGTCTTGAGTGGTTTAATGATCGCCTATTATATAAATTTTACGGTGGGCCCCGTTATTATTTTGATAGGAGTCCTTGCTTATTTATTCAATCTATTGTTCTTGCAATTCAAAAAAAAGAGACACGCTTGACATGAGAATTTGCTTTTTAATCTTTTTGATTTTATGGACATCCAATCTGTTTGCCAAAGAAAAATCTATTTTTGATAGCCCTAATATTAGTACAGAATATTCTGCTTTACTCCAAGAAAAAAATGCTAGAAACGACTCTTTGCTCCCTGCTTTAGACGGAGATAAAGCATTTTCAGAGTTGATTCGCACACAGCCAGACTTATGGAGTTTCACCAACATCCACCAAGGACAAAAAGTCTTAACCAAACTCATCGCTAAAATTATTTATATCGATGGAATTAGAGAAGAATCTTTTTGTGATTTAGACAAATCGAGTGATGCTGGTGTGTGGAATGTAAAAATAGGGGTGGATTTTGTATCTGGTGGTTCAAATATTGTAGGAGTTCATGTGCAACAATGCTTGAATATGATTCGAGACGAGTTGGGTTATATGGTGCAACAAGGCGAAAAAACCGTAGTCATTCCTCCAAAAAAAGTCTTAGAAAAACTAGAAAAAAGTGAAATCCCATCGATTTTGGATATAGATTTACAAACTAAACTTTTAAAAGCACACGAATCGGTAGAATTAGATGGTAAATGCCCCAAAGACATTGAATCTTATATTATTTTGATGGATGTATGGGAGCAAGTCAAAAACACTTCGATGGATATAGTGAACCTCAATGACGATTTGAATAGCCAAAGGAATGGAGGGAAATCCATTCGTTCTTGTGCTTTTAGCAGAGAATGGAATCAAAAATACCAAGAAAACATCTCCTTTGAATGCGATATAGATAAGCTCAATTGCAAGTACAAAGAGTCTAAATCGGGAGCTTCCAGGTGGTTTTATAATTTTGAAAAAAATCGCTTAGAATACATCAATAAAAAGATTTTATTTTGGGATCGAAAGCCCAAAAGTATTCACAAAGGTGGCTCTATGATGGATCTGCGTCTTATTCGACTTTCTACCAACCTATATTTAGAAACTTACTTGAACGAAAACTCAGAACCAGTCACCTTGGGCTTGATTATTATTCCCGACCCAAATGATGATCGTGATTATGGTGAAGCCGAAGACTAAGACCTTTTGATTTTTTTGAAAGCAGCCCTATAGTTTTCACATGAAATTTATTTTCATTCGTTTTATTTGAATTAAATTTATTTTTTTTTGAGGCGATCTTTTTTTACTAATTTTACAAAATGCAGTATATTGGGACCATGAAATTCGAAAGTGTGGTGAGGCCAGAACACCAAGATTTTAGCTTATTAGACTCATTGGTGGCACGCTTTTCTTATCATAGTAGAGAAGAGTGGGAAAAACTCATTGTTCAAGAAAAACTAAAGATCAATGGCAAAGTGGCTGGCTTAGAATCCACAGTAAAAAAAGGGGATCAAATACTTTACTTGGTCGAAAATTACACAGAACCAGAAGTGCCCACTCACTTCGAAGTTATTCACGAAGACGATGACTTTATGTTGGTGGACAAACCAGCGGGAGTGCCCATACACCGCACTGGGCGGATATTTTTCAACACCTTCACCAGCATATTGAGGCGACACTTTGACAACGAAGAACTTAGCCCAATGCATCGCTTAGACAGAGACACCGGCGGCTTGATTTTATTTGCAAAAAACAAAGATATCTCTGCTCGATTTCAAAAACATTTAGACAAAATTTTATTAAAAAAAATCTATATCGCAGTGGTGCATGGCCGCTTTCCAGACCATATTCATCGAGTGGACATGGCTCTTCAAGAAAAATCTGACAGTGAAATTCGGCTAAAAATGCATGCCAGCCCCTCTGGAAAAGCCTCCACTACACTCTTTCGATTACAAAAAATCATTGAAAAACCCTTTGGTCTATTAGAGCCTCCATTTTCGGTGCTAGAAGCAGAACTCATCACAGGTCGAAAACACCAAATTCGTGCCCATTTATCCGAATTAGGCTACCCCATTGTGGCCGACAGACTGTACGCCCACCAGGGAGTCTATTACAAAAAAATGCTAAACACCCCTTTAACTGCAAGCGACCTCGCCGTTTTAGGCTCCAAACACCAAATGCTCCATGCCTACAAAGTGCAACTCTACTTGCCTCACTTCAAAGAAGCCAAGTACTTTGAAAGTCACGCATTCCATCACGAAATGAAAAGCATTCTATCACTATAAAATATTTTTTATGGTAAGGAAGTCTCAGAAACGCCTGGCTACTCAAACTCAAACATAACATACTATCACTCGAGATAAAAACTTGTCGTTTCCCCCATCTGTATAGAATGGCAAAAAGGTGGGATGCGTGCTTGAAATTTGAGGTGAAACTTTGCGAAAA
>Ga0209075_1000810_pt1 | contig 30095 bp, 22 predicted proteins | sample Stecom2011_FD_187523 | JGI IMG/M metagenome (GOLD analysis project Ga0209075, IMG submission 187523) | Agricultural soil microbial communities from Utah to study Nitrogen management - Steer compost 2011 (SPAdes) (version 2) | ecosystem: Environmental > Terrestrial > Soil > Agricultural land...
CCCGCAACAACCAACTGGTGGCGGCAGGATCGCTGGATACAGGCAATGGTCGTATGACCCTGAAAGTGCCTGGTGTTATCGAGAATATTGAAGATGTTATGTCCATGCCTCTGAAGGTAGATGGCGATACGGTGGTGACCTTTGGAGACGTCGCCATGTTGCAGCGCACCTTCAAAGACCCGACCGGGTTTGCGCGCATCAATGGTGAGCCTGCACTTGTGCTGGAAGTATCCAAGCGCAGTGGCGCTAACATTATTGAAACCGTGGCCCAGGTACGTGAGCTGATTGCCCGGGCACAGCCGCTGCTGCCGGAAGCCCTGGAAGTGCGTTACATCATGGATCAGTCTGATGAAGTGCGCGACCTGCTGAGCGATCTGCTCAACAACGTACTGACTGCCATCGTGCTGGTTATTATTGTGATCATTGCCGCTATGGGGGCGCGTTCAGCCTTGCTGGTAGGGTTGACCATTCCCGGCGCCTTCCTGACAGGCATTCTCGTTATCTGGTCCATGGGGCTTACCCTCAATATCGTGGTGCTGTTCAGCCTCATTCTGGTTGCCGGCATGCTGGTAGACGGAGCGATCGTAGTATCTGAACTGGCAGACCGAAACCTGTCTGACGGGCATACCGTAAAAAGTGCTTGGGCGGAGGCTGCAAGCCGCATGGCCTGGCCGATAATTGCCTCAACGGCAACTACCCTGGCGGTGTTTGTTCCGCTTTTGTTCTGGCCAGGTGTTGTGGGCGAATTCATGAAGTTTCTGCCCATTACCGTGATTATTTGCCTGGTTGCTTCTCTTGCCATGGCGTTGGTGTTTTTGCCGGTTCTGGGGGGCGTGAGTGGTGGTCGCCGTGCTCGCACGGTCAGTGAAAGCGGACGAATGATGCATGGCTATCGCAGGTTGCTGTCCACACTCCTGTCCCACCCAGGCCTTACTCTGGTGGGCGTGCTTGGCGTGGTTGTGGTGATCTATATCGCCTATGGCAAGTTCAATTATGGCATTGAATTTTTCCCCAGCGTGGAACCGGATTCTGCTCAGGTGCAGGTGCGAGCCCGGGGCGACCTGTCTGTTCTGGAACGGGATGCCATAGTCCGACAGGTTGAAGGCCGGTTACAGGGCATGCCGGAAGTAAAAGCGGTGTACGCGCGCTCAATGCTGAACGCCAGCACTCAGATGGCTCCGGATGTGGTTGGAGTGCTTCAGTTCCAATTTACTGACTGGTTTACCCGCCGCCCCGCTAGTGCCATTCTGGATGATTTCCTTGCGCGCACCCAGGATATTCCGGGTATCGAGCTGGAATTTCGCAAGCAGGAAAATGGCCCGGCTGGGGGCAAACCGATAGAGCTTCTGATCAGTAGTCGAGATAGCAGCAAGCTCAACGGATACGTGGATCAGATCGAGGATCAAATGCGCGCCCTGGGTGGCTTTGTGGACATTGAAGATGACCGCAGCCTGCCTGGTATTGAATGGCGTCTTGAAGTAGATCGCGAAGCCGCCGCCCGTTTTGGAACCGACGTGCTGAGCATTGGCAGTGCTGTTCGCCTGGTTACCAATGGCCTGGTGCTGGCCACCTACCGGCCCGAAGATGTTCGTGATGAGGTGGATATTGTTGTGCGGGTTCCCGGCAACTGGCGCGAACTCGACCATTTGCAACGCCAGACCATCAATACGGCGCGGGGGCAGGTTCCTCTATCGCAGTTTCTTGATCTGCAACCCGGAAACAAGACAGGCAGCATTTCCCGGGTAGATGGTCAGCGAACGGTTACCATCAAATCGGATATTGGCCCAGGGGAACAAGTAGACAGCTTGCTAAAAGCTTTACAGGCCAAGCTTCCTGAAACGCCCGACGGCGTATCGGTTAAGTTTGCCGGGGAAAATGAAGATCAGCAGCAGGCATCCAACTTCCTGATAAGCGCATTTTTGATTGCAATTGCCATGATGCTGCTCATTCTGGTGACTCAGTTCAACTCGTTGTATCAGAGCTTCCTGATTCTTTCTGCGATTGTACTTTCAACGGCCGGCGTTCTTCTCGGGTTGCTGTTGAACGGCCAGTCGTTTGGCATCGTAATGGTGGGCATGGGTATTATCGCGCTGGCGGGCATTGTGGTGAATAACAACATCATTCTGATCGACACCTATAATCAAATGAAGAAAGATGGCATGGCGGCATACGAGGCGGCATTGGAAACCAGCTGTCTGCGTTTGCGCCCTGTGCTGCTTACCGCAATTACTACCGTGCTGGGCTTGATGCCGATGGTTTTGAGCGTGAATGTCGATCTGCTTACACCGTCGCTTGGGCTGGGGGCGCCATCAACACAGTGGTGGGCGCAGCTGTCTAGCGCCATCGCTGGCGGCCTGGCATTTGCCACCATTCTCACCTTGCTGCTTACACCGGCCATGCTGGTGCTGGGTGATCGGGTGGGGGAAGCTGTGCGGAGGAAAACCGGGCGTATGTGGCCTGCGGATTAAAGTGCCGGGGCGATTTATGAGCAATATTGTACAAAGCTGTACAGATTTGTAGCGTTTCTTGTCGATTTGCGCCTTATGGTAGGAAGTGCAGGCAAATGCATGATCCTGAGGCCATACTGGGTAAGAAGCCGACAGCGGCACACAAGCCCGTGTGTGATTGGAGCCAGCTTTGAAACGAGACTTCCGGTTACCTTGCCTGCTACTTTTGCTGCTGACGTCCATCTCGGCGTTTTCTGCGGAACAGACAGCTGTATGGAGTGAATATTCCAAGCGAGTAGAACTTTCTCGTTACGTGGATTATTGGCAAGAGCCAGATGAGGCCACCGATATTTCGCACGTTGCAGGGTTAAGCGCGGATGCCTGGACGCGCAACGGCAGTGATAGCGTTAACCTGGGTTATGGCCCACAGGTATTCTGGTTTCGCGTGGCCCTGGAAAACGCCACTGCGAGTGAAGCCAACACCTTTCTTGAGATTGGCTATCCGGTTCTTGATCACATCGAGGTTTACTTCAAACCGGATGACCAGAGCCAAAATGTACTGGTATTGGGCGACAAACAACCGTTTTACGACCGTCCCATTCTGCACCGCAATTTTGTTGTACCTTTAACACTCGCGCCCTTTGAGAAAGCTGAGGTTTACCTGCGTGTAAAAACCACCAGTTCCATGCAGATTCCTTTAACGCTTTGGAATCAGGATGCGTTCTATTCGGTGGAGCAGTCCCGAAGCATGTTTGAGGGGCTATACTACGGCATTGTGTTGGTCATGATTTTATACCACGTATTTGTTTTTCTCGCCGTTGGCGAGAGGAGCTTTCTGCACTATGTGGTATTCATGGCGGCGATGCCGTTGTTCCTGGCTAGCCTTCATGGTGTGGCTTTTCAGTATTTATGGCCGGAAGCAATATGGTGGAATGATCAGGCTATCATCGTTTTTTTGAGCCTGACTGTTCTATTTGGCTCATCCTTTACTCTTGCATTTATCAACGTTACCCGGAAAAACCACCCCCTGCTGAACCGGTGGACGCTCTGCATTGCCGGGGCCGCAGGGTTGATGGCGGTGGCTGGCTTGTTGGTGCCGTACCAGTATCTGATTTTGCCGACAATATTGTTGGCGGTTATCGGTTGCTCAACCCTGTTAATACTCAGCATTGTCCGGTGGGTGAAAAAGGATCCAGCGGCACGGTATTACACTTTTGCATGGGTGTTCATGTTGTTTGGCGGCATTGTTCTGGCCATGAGCAAGTTCACCATGTTGCCCCGTAACCTACTGACAGAAAATGCAACGCAGATTGGCTCCGCCCTTGGCGTAACGTTACTGTCAATTGCACTGGCAGACCGGCTGAATAAAGACAAGAAGCGAATTTTTGAGGCCCAGCAGGGAGCATTGCGAGAGGAGCGTAAGGCCCGGATTGCACAGGCTAAAACCCTGGAAATACAACGCGAAGCTAATGTGCTGCTTGAAGAAAGAGTACGGGAGCGTACCCGGGATCTTGAGCGCCTGAACGAGCAGTTGCTTGAATTAAGTTCCACGGATGCACTCACAGAGCTAAAAAACCGCGGCCACTTTGATCGGGCATTCCAGACGGAGGTGGTGCACGCCTACCGATATCAGGAGCCACTGTCGCTTCTGCTTTTGGATATCGACCACTTCAAACAGTTTAACGACAGCCATGGCCACCTGGTGGGTGATGATTGCTTGAAGATGGTGGCCCGGTGTGTACGCCAGTTAGTTACCCGGCCACAGGATATGGCTGCTCGTTATGGTGGTGAGGAGTTTGTTGTTCTGCTTCCAAACACACCGCACAAAGGCGCCCTCGATGTTGCCGAGCGAATTCGTAAGGCAGTTGCAGCTATGGCGTTTGAGCTATCCGGCCAAACACTTCACCTGACCGTCAGTATCGGAGTGTGCACGGAACTGCCAGATAATGCAGGTGCCACGGAGGTACTTTTCAGCAGGGCGGATGAAGCCTTGTATCAGGCGAAGGCCAATGGCCGCAATTGTGTTGTGGCTTGGGCCACGCCCAGTGAGGACGCGACACCGGCCACTACTCAGGCGTGACTGTATTCAGCAGTAGCCCAGGGTGAAAACTCGGACTCCAGCGCGAATGCAAGCTCCAGCAGCGTTCGCTCATCTCCGAACTTGCTCATGAGCTGCACTGAAACAGGCAGATTCTCTGGTGTCATAGCCATGGGTATTGATATGGCAGGCGTGCCAGTAACGTTTGCCAGTGGGGTGAAATTGGCATACTGCGTGAGGCGCTCAAACAGTGTGTCAAAGGGCACTTTTGAGCTCAGGTGGCCCAGCTTTGGAGTGGTGTGGCCCAGAACCGGTGTCAGTACCGCATCATAGGCCGACATGGCCTCAGCAAACTCGAACCTGGCGCGGCGCAAGCGCCACAGCACTGCTGGCACCTTCAGGAAACCTCGCTTGAACATTCTGTCCAAACCCTGAGTCAAACCGTCTACCTGCCGTTTGTCGAACCCCGGGTGCGTTATTTTGCGGCCGTTGAGTTTCATGCCAAAGGCCAGCAATCCCCAGTACATTGCAAAATCATCGGGGAAGCTCGAGTTTGCAGGTGTGTCTACAGGCTCAAGATGGTGGCCTTGGGCTTCCAGTTTTCGGGCAGTGGCTTCGACAACGCGCCGTGTCGTGTCATCAGTTTTGTGACCGTTAATAGAGTCAATAACCAAGCCAATCCGCATCGGCTTGCCAGATGGGCCTTCCACTTTTCCAATGGATGGTAATTTCGGGTTGCGGTAATACCGCTCTGCTTCATAGATGAAATTGGCTGTATCCCGAACGGTGCGAGTAACTACACCATCACTGAGAATATCAATGGGGAGTGACTTTGAAGCGTCGTTCTCGATCACACGCCCACGGGACGGCTTGAGCCCTATGAGCCCGCAAACAGCCGCCGGAATCCGTATGGAGCCGCCACCGTCGTTGGCATGGGCAATGGGAACGGCGCCGCTTGCCACGAGTGCTGCCGCGCCACCTGATGAGGCTCCGCTGGAGTATGCCAGGTTCCAGGGGTTGCGGGTGGGGGCATCATGCACCGGCTCGGTTGAAGCACTAAATCCGAACTCCGGCATGGTGGTCTTTCCCATGCAAAGATAGCCTTGGGCCAGCATCTGTTCCGCAAAGGGGCTCGTGTGCTTTACGAGGTGTCCGGCAGGCACCGCGGCTGATCCCTGGCGTGTTGGCATTCCCGCTACGTTCGTATTGTCTTTTATAAAGGTAGGGACGCCGGTGAAAAACGGCGCCTCTGCCAGGTCAGATTTACTATCCAGTTTGGCAGCGGTTTCCAGCATCTGTTGATAGCGTTCCGCAACAACACCGTGAACCAGTGGTTCGGCTTTATGCAACCGGGCAATAGCAGCCTGGGTCACTTCGGAAATTGATACGTCCCTACGGCGGATACGCTCTGCCAAAGCGGTCGCGTCGTCGTTCCCAAGAGCGTCATTGGTAAAGGTGTTGGCGGTTTTCGGGGCGTCAGAAGCGGACATTCGAGGCATCTCCATCATAATTTGCAGCAGTTCTCCGGGGAGCTGCTTTCCTGGAGGCATACTCTACTCGAACGCAAAATATGACGACATGTCATTTCAGGTATGAGTGCAAAAACCCGTTATGTTTAACGGGCTTTTGCGAGGGGGTTGACGGAATCAGGTTCTGGCTTTTCGGGATTCCTTGATAACGTCGTAGGCATGGGTGATTTCTTGTGTGCGCTCTTCGGCCATTTCGCGCATGCTCTCCGGCAGGCCGCGTCCGGCAATCTTGTCGGGATGGTTTTCACTCATGAGTTTGCGGTATACCTTTTTAAGCTCCGCGTCGCTGATGGATGGTGAAACACCCAAAACCTTGTAGGCATCGTCGGTTTGCTGAGCCGTAGATCGCTGGCTGCCGGTCTGGCCAGCGTGCGCGCCGCGCAACATGGCTTCCAGTTGATCTACCTGGCTTTCGGGCAGGCCAAGCCCGCGTGCTATGCGGACCAGCATTTCGTGTTCTGCCGGGTGGACTACACCATCCGCAGCGACAGCAGACACTTGTACCTGGAGGAACATCTGCAATATAGCGGGTTGGCGACCGCTGATAGCCAGGAAGTGTCTTAGCTCTGCATCCAGATCAAAATTTTCGGCTTTGCCCCGGCTGAATGCGGCTTTTGCAGCTTCTCTTTGGGCCTCATTAAGGCGGAAGCGCACAAACATGGCTTCGGCCATCTGTATTTCGTCTTTTGAAACAACTCCGTCGGCCTTGCACAGTGCACCCATGACCGCAAACACAGATTCAATGAAACCGGATTGAATGCCTTGAAGTTTGCCAATCAGGCGGCTTTTAGCGCGGTTAAGCAGAAAAGCGCCCAGAGCAGCCCCCACTAAAAATCCGGGGAACTTGCCAAAGCTGTAACCAATCAAACCACCAATGATCATCGCAAACAGCATTAAAACGTCCTTAGGGGATAATGGATCAGACCACAGAATATACGTGTTTTTTTGCGAATCTTCATGAACAGGCTTTCATCCAGCCGCTCTATTTTCTCGGAAAAACGAGTTGGTAGTGGTTTGCTTACTGTAGCCAGGCCACCAAAAGCCCCGCTGCCAGTGACAGCAGCATAGGCCCTGCCACATAAAGCCCTATTTGCCGGTTGCCGATCACCCAGGCCATGCCCGATTTGATCAGGTTGTTGGTGGCCGCCGCAATAACGATGCCGAGTACCGCAGCATCCATTGCCAGGCCATTGTTGGACATGCGAGTGAGGGACAGGGTAATCGCATCCACATCTGCAATGCCCGAAGTGGCGGCCAGCATATAGATGCCGGTATCGCCCAGCCAATCTTTCAGAAAGTCCCCGAGCAGCAGGATGGCTGTCAGCAGCATGCCGAAAACTACAGCCGATTTCAGATCCAGCGGGTTTTGGTTAAGTGTTGGCTGGCTGACCTCGCCCGTTTCGGAATTCCTGTGCCAGATGATGAACGCTGGCACGTAAAGCAGCACTGTCATAACGGCCACGGGCCAGACCAGGCTGGGCAGCAAGTCTCGGTTAATGACGAAGCAGTACACAAGGATGCGTGGGAACATGGTGCCACACGCAATCAGAATGCCGGTGGCAAACTGTGCGTTCAGGGCAGGGTGTTTGTCCGCCTGGCGGGCGAAGTGCAGGGTCAGGGCGGTGGATGAGCTCAAACCTGCAAACAGGCTGGTAAACAGAATGCCTTTGCTGGTGCCCGCCACTCGCATGGCGAAATAACCCACGAAGGAGATGGACGCAATCATCACGACCATCCACCAGATTTCCCGAGGGTTGAGAACGCCACCAGGCCCCATGGCCTCATCTGGTAGCAGAGGTAGCATCACCACTGATATGACGAGCAGCTTGAGTGCCGCATCCAGTTCGTGGGCTTTAAGTTTGTGTACCCATCCGTGAATTTCGTCCTTATTGTCCAGAATAATAGCGGTGATCACAGCCGCAGTGGTTGCTATCACCGGGTCGACGGCCACTGCTATAGCGCCAAAGCAGAAGGTGAGCACCATGCTGACCATACCGGTAATGCTGAAGTTCCGGATATGATCGAGCCGTTCGCTATAGGCCACAATCGCCATGGCGACCACACTCAGCAGGAGTACAGGAAACGCCCAGACGGTGATTTCCTCTGCCAGGACTGTAGAAATACCGCCCAGAAGACCGACAAGTGAAAAGGTTCGAATGCCGGCTATGCGCTCGCCGGACTTCTGCTCGCGGGAGCCCCAGCCCCGCTCCAGGCCTATGATGGCGCCCAACAGAAGTGCTACCGCAAGGTTCAAAGTGGTCTGATTTGTGGCCAGAAACTGAGAAGCAACATCATCCATGAACGCAGTTAGCTCATTTTTGTGGTGGGTGTTATTGGGATAATAGCAGCCCGTGAGGCCGTGAGAATAGGCGCCCTTACGCCGGAAGCGGTATTTTGGTAGAATTCGCGCCCTTTATTTTGCGCAACCTTCCGGGTAACCAAAGCTATGGTAACTACAATGAAAGCCGAATGGTTTTCCAACATTAAGGGCGATTTACTCGCCGGGATCGTGGTTGCCCTTGCGTTAATTCCGGAAGCGATTGCTTTCTCGATCATCGCAGGAGTAGATCCCAAAGTAGGGCTATACGCTTCATTTTGTATTGCGGTAATCATTGCGTTTGTGGGTGGCCGCCCCGGCATGATCTCGGCAGCAACCGGCGCCATGGCGCTACTGATGATAACTCTGGTGAAAGAGCATGGCCTGGAGTACCTGATGGCCGCCACGCTGCTAACCGGTGTGCTCCAGATACTGGCTGGCTGGCTGAAACTGGGTAGCTTGATGAGGTTTGTGTCCCGCTCAGTCGTAACCGGCTTCGTGAATGCTCTGGCTATCCTGATTTTTATGGCCCAACTTCCGGAACTCACGAACGTAACCTGGCATGTTTATGCCATGACTGCAGCAGGCCTGGGCATTATCTATCTGTTCCCCTATGTGCCGGTACTAGGCAGGCTTTTGCCCTCGCCACTGATATGCATCGTGGCGCTGACCATCGTCGCAGTCCTGTTCAATATTGATATACGCACGGTGGGCGATATGGGCGAATTGCCCGACACCCTGCCAATCTTTCTCTGGCCAGACGTGCCACTGAACCTCGAAACTCTGATGATTATCCTGCCCTATTCGATTCCACTGGCCGTTGTGGGTTTGCTGGAATCCATGATGACCGCCACTATTGTTGACGATCTGACGGATACCGAAAGCGATCGTAACCGCGAGTGCCGGGGGCAGGGCATTGCCAACATCGGGTCTGGTCTGTTTGGTGGTATGGCCGGCTGCGCGATGATTGGGCAATCCGTAATCAACGTCAAATCCGGTGGTCGCGGTCGGCTTTCCACGTTTACCGCAGGCGTATTCCTGATGGTAATGATTGTGGTGCTGGATGACATACTGGTTCAGATCCCGATGGCTGCTCTGGTGGCCGTAATGATTATGGTATCTATCGGCACTTTCTCCTGGGAGTCCATTCGCAACCTGAAAACCCACCCTGTATCGACCAACATAGTGATGCTGGTAACCGTGTGTGTTGTGGTTGTAACCCATAACCTGGCGCTGGGTGTGTTTGCCGGTGTGTTGCTCGCCGCACTGTTTTTTGCCAACAAGATTGGCCACTTTATGGAAGTTAAGTCCACTCTTGATGAAGCCACGGGCACGCGTACCTACAAGGTAACGGGCCAGGTGTTTTTCAGTTCTTCGGAAAAGTTTGTTGCATCGTTTGATTTCCGTGAAGTGGTCGATAAAGTGGTGATAGATGTTAGCCGTGCGCATTTCTGGGACATTACCGCCGTGGGTGCGCTCGACAAAGTGGTTATCAAGTTCCGCCGCGATGGCGCAGAGGTGGAAGTGATTGGCATGAACGAGGCCAGTGCCACCATCGTTGACCGCTTTGGTGTGCACGACAAGCCGGAAGGCATTGATCAGTTGATGGGCCATTAATATGCAAAATACAACAGAAAACATTCAGGACCGCTTGCAGGTAGTGGCCTGCATTGATGGCTCACCCGCAGCGCCAGCGGTATGCGACTATGCAGCCTGGGCTAGCAAACATATGGATTCGCCACTGACCCTCCTGCATGTGCTGGATCAGGAGCGGTATCCTTCAGAGCCGGACCTGGCCGGAAACATTGGGCTGGGTAGTCGGGAGCAACTTCTGGATGAGTTGGCTCAGCTTGACCGTAAGCGAGCCAAACTGGCTCTTGAGCACGGTGATCACATGCTGGACGAGGCAGCCCGCAGGCTTGAGAACGCGGGTGTCGGCGAAATCAAAAAGCGCCAGCGCCATGGTGATTTGACCGAATCCTTGTTGGCGCTGGAAGATGAAACCCGTCTGATAGTGATGGGCTTGCAGGGAGAAAGCAGCTCTGATCGGGGCTCCCGCATAGGAAGCCAGCTGGAAACGATTATCCGCAGTGTGCATCGCCCGATCCTGCTTGTACCTGAAACCTACTCAACGCCCAGTACAGCCATGTTAGCATTTGATGGCAGTGCCACTGCGTTTAAAGGCGTTGAGTTGCTGGCGGGTAGCCCGGTACTGAAAGGCGTGCCATTGCACCTTGTAATGGTTGGGGCAGACACTGCTGAGCACAGAGGCCAGCTGGAGAAAGCAAAGCAGATGCTGGAAGTGCTTGATACTGAAATCACCCTGATCATTTTGTCTGGTGACGTGGAGCAGGCGCTGCACAAGTATCAGGAAGAGCAAAATATAGACATCATGGTTATGGGTGCCTACGGCCACTCCCGCATACGGCAGTTTTTTGTTGGCAGTACCACAACCAACATGCTGAGAACCGCAGAAAAGCCATTGGTCATTCTGCGCTAATCGCCAGTCATTAGCTGTCCTGCTTCACCACCCGTGCCCATTCAGAGAGCTACGGGTGGTGGCTAAGGCTTTTTGCGAGATCTGGGCGGCAGGCAGCTCAGAGCCCCAGTTTTTCTGCTACGAAATCCACATCTTTATCGCCACGGCCAGACAGGTTAACCAGAATCGAGTGTTCCTCTGACAGGCCAGGTGCAGTTTTAATTGCCCAAGCTACAGCGTGAGCGCTTTCAAGGGCAGGAATAATGCCCTCTACCCGCGATAGCATCATAAACGCGTCCAGGCATTCAGCATCGTCTGCACAGGCATATTCCACACGGCCCAAATCTTTCAGATAGCTGTGTTGCGGGCCGCTACCCGGGTAATCCAGGCCGGAAGCAATAGAGTGAACCGGCATTGCGTTGCCTTCGTCATCCTCCAGCACATAGCAGGCCATTCCGTGTATCTGGCCAGGCTTGCCCAGCGTCATGGTGGCGGCATGGCGGTCGGTATCCAGGCCTTCACCGGCCGGCTCCACACCGACCAGTTTTACGCTTTCGTCATTGAGAAATGCGGTAAATATGCCCATGGCATTGGAGCCGCCCCCTACGCAAGCAGCTATGTAATCCGGAAGCTTCTTGTAGCGCTCCATGAACTGCTCGCGAGCCTCGCGGCCTACAACCGATTGAAAGTCACGGACCATGCCCGGGAAAGGGTGGGGGCCAACAACCGAGCCAATGGCGTAAATATAGTTTTGCGGGTCTTTCAGGTACTCGTCAAAAGCGCTGTCGACGGCATCTTTAAGAGTGGCGGTGCCGCGGGTTACTGGCACCAGAGTAGCGCCCAGGATTTTCATTTTGGTGACGTTAGGGTGTTCTTTGGCAATATCCACAGTGCCCATGTGGATCTCGCAAGGGATGCCTACAAGAGCGCAGGCGGTCGCAAGAGCTACACCGTGCTGGCCGGCGCCCGTCTCCGCTATCACCTTGGTTTTGCCCATGAATTTGGCTAGCAGGGCTTCACCCAGACAGTGATTGATCTTGTGCGCACCCGTGTGATTAAGATCTTCCCGCTTCAGATAGATACGCGCCCCGCCAAGCTTTTCGGATAAGCGACGAGCGTAGAAAATCGGGCTGGGGCGGCCTACATAGTCTGATAGCAGATAAGCCAGCTCATCCTTAAAATCTTTGCGCTGGCGGATTTCCTGATAGGCAGCACTGATTTCGTCCATTACCTGTTTCAATTCCGGCGGCACAAACTGCCCGCCAAATTCGCCAAAAAAGCCTTGTGCGTCGGGGAGGTTATCGTACGGGGAAGGTGCGCTCATAAACGATGTCTCATATGAAATTATGGATCAATAATAACGCTCAGCCTGAGGGCGCTCAATGCTGATGGGATGGAGTGAGCTAACTGTAAACCCCAATCAGGCAGCGCTTCCGGCTGCCACTCCTGAAGCCCACGCCCATTGAAAATTATGCCCGCCCAAATGCCCCGTTACGTCTACAACTTCACCGATAAAATACAGGTTCGGATGCTCAAGCGCCGCCATTGTTTTTGATGAGAGTTGGCGGGTGTCCACACCGCCCAGGGTCACTTCCGCTGTTCGATAGCCTTCTGTTCCCGCCGGCTTCACTGTCCATTGCCCTAGCGTCTCAGACACCTGTTCAAGGTCGCTGTTTTTGTAGCCCTGAAGAGGGCCGCTCCAGCCATGAATTTCGTTGAAGGCTTGTGCAAAGCGCTTGGGGAGGTGCAGAGCCAGGTATTGGGCAATGGTGGATTGAGGCCTCTGTTGGCGCAGGACCATAAGATCTTCAAGGATGTTGCGATCTGGTAGCAGGTTGATGGTCAGAGGGTCGCCAGGTTGCCAGAAGCTGGAAATTTGCAACATGGATGGGCCGCTCAAACCTCGATGCGTGACCAGCATGGGCTCGCGGAAGTTATGGTTATTGCAGGCCGCATCAACAGGGCAGCTTACGCCGGATAGAGGGGCCAACTGCTGTTTCAGTTCCGGGTGCAGGGTGAAAGGCACCAGCCCGGCCCGGGTGGGGAGAACGTCCAGGCCGAACTGCCGGGCAACCTCGTAGCCGAATCCTGTGGCGCCCATGGTGGGGATGGATAAGCCTCCACAGGCGATAATCAGAGATGTGCAGGCCAGGGTGCCTGAACTGGTATTAACCCGGTAGCTGCCATCGCTTTGTGCAATGCTCTTCACGTTGGTTTTCATGCGAATTTCTGCACCGGCCCATTCGCATTCCGTGAGCAACATGGCGACTATGTCTTTCGCGCTGTCTTTGCAGAATAGCTGACCGGCGGCTTTCTCTTCGTGCTCAATGCCATGGCGTTCAACAAGATCCAGAAAGTGCTGGGGGGGGTAGCGCTTCAGGGCAGAAATACAGAACCGTGGATTGTCCGACAGGAAGTTTGCGGGCGTGCTGTTTAGGTTGGTGAAGTTGCAGCGCCCGCCGCCGGACATGAGGATCTTTTTTCCCGGCTTATTGGCGTGATCGATTACCAGCACTTTGCGCCCGCGATAGCCGGCAGTGGCGGCGCACATCAGGCCGGCGGCGCCGGCACCGATAATCACTACATCGTACTGGTTACTGGAACTTGCCGTCATTACTGCCTGCCGATTGGTTTATGTGGCGCGCAGTATACCAGCCTCGGAGCTGCCGTATGGCTCATTCCAGATGAACAGTGCCTTCCATATAAAAGGCCGCCTGCCCGGCAATCGCAACGCGATCGCCTTTCAGTTCACAGCGTAATAGACCGCCCCGTGCAGACAGTTGCCGCGCCTCCAGCTTTGTTTTGCCGAGTTTTTCTGCCCAGTAGGGCACCAGAACACTGTGGATAGAGCCGGTAACCGGATCCTCATCAATTCCGGAGCCAGGCGCAAAGTACCGGCTGACAAAGTCGGTGGTGTCACCGGGTGCAGTGATGATCACGCCTTGATTGCCCAGTTGTTTGAGCTTTCGCATATCCGGCTGCGCCGCGTTCACAGCCGCCTCGTTTTCCAGAACAACCATGTAATTGGTGTCGTTCGGCACGTAAAAAGCCGTTGCCGGCGCGCTATCCAGAGCTTGGCTGATGATTGGCGGTGTGTTCTGCTCTTCAGTTTTCAGGTTCGGGAAGTCCAGAACCAGCCAGTTATCCGGGGTTTGGTGAACGCCTAAAATACCGCTGCGAGAGCCAAAGCGTATCTCATCTGACTGCCACCCCAGTTTATTGAAAATAACCCAGGCGCTGGCGAGAGTGGCGTGGCCGCAAAGCGGTACTTCAACACTGGGAGTGAACCAGCGTATATGAAAGTCTGCGCCATTGGTGCCGGATTCCCGTACGAAGAATGCGGTTTCTGCCAAGTTGTTCTCGGCGGCCAGTGCCTGCATGGTGTCGTCCGGAAGCCACGCCTCCAGAGGCATGACCGCGGCAGGGTTCCCTTTGAAGATCTCGCTGGCAAAAGCGTCTACCTGGTAGATGGGGTAATTCATGTTCTGTTCTCTGGAAGCAAGTGTTTAGCGTAGTGGTGGCCTTTGTAGCTGGCAAACTGCGCCAGCTCATTCTCGCTGTAAAAGTGCAGCTCGGGCAATGGATTGGTGTGTGTTACTACCCAGTGCTTCTGGCCGGACTGGCGTATAGAAAACCCGAGGTCTTCCAGCCATTGGCGGTTGGTGTTCAGGTCTTCACCGTACAGTGCGGGCGCGCTGGGGTTGAGGCCAAAAAGATTGCTTCGGGTAGCGGTCAGAGCCTGACTACTTGCGATGCCCATGATGAAACTCCTTCTTCTGATTTTCGATGTTGTTATTGTCTTCCTGAACTGACAGCCATAACAGATTCAGATAATCTGTTTTTGAACCGGTACAGAGCTAAATATTGCCGCTCTGTACTGATGTGTTTTCCGGGTATCTGTACCGTTTCGGTTTGGTGCGGATCTGTTGCAATGGGCGTGCTGGCTGTCCGAATGGGCAAATGATTTCTTGATTGGGTGAGGTGGGCAGTATGGGGGCTCTATACAACCAGGTGGCAGACAGGCTTCAGTCGCTGATTCAGGACGGTGTCTACCGGGATGGCGACCGCCTGCCGGGCGTGCGGGTGTTGAGTAAACAGTACGAAGTGAGTATTTCAACTGTGTTGCAGGCGCACCAAACACTTGAAGCTCGCGGCTACCTTCAGGCCCGGGAGCGCAGTGGCTACTTTGTTCGCTTGCCTGCAGTCGATGCCCCGGAGCCAGTCATGGGCAGGCTCAGGATTCGCCCGGCGCCGGTAACGGCCCGCGAGATGACTCTGGAATTGTGCGCTGATGAGCAAAACCGCATGGTGCCGCTCGCTACTGCCATTCCCCATCCGGAGTTCTTGCCGTTGCGACAGATTCAACAAAGTACGATTTGGGCGGCCCGGCGGGGCCTTGAAACACTGGATTACGCTTTTCCCGGAAAAGCGTCATTCCGCAGGCAGATTGCGCAAAGGATGGCGACGATTGGTGTTCCGGTTACGCCGGATGATGTGCTGGTTACCAACGGCGCTCAGGAAGCCATCATTCTGGGTTTGCGCGCCGTCACTCAACCGGGGGATATAGTGGCGGTTGAGTCGCCCTCGTTCCCGGGTATTCTTCAGGCTTTGGAAGTGGTTGGGTTAAGGGCGATGGAAATACCGACCCACCCATCCGACGGGCTCAGTCTTGAAGGCTTGCAGCTGGCCCTGGAGCAGTGGCCTCTGAAAGCCTGCGTAGTGGTGTGCAATCACAGCAACCCCATGGGCGCACGGATGCCGGATGAGCGCAAAAAACAGTTGGTGTCTATGCTTGCTGCCGCTGGAGTGCCGTTGATAGAAGATGACATTTACGGAGATCTTTATCATACCGGCGAACGCCCAAAGCCTGCGAAAGCCTTTGATCGCACGGATAATGTTATCTACTGCAACTCGTTTTCCAAAACCATTTCGCCGGGGTTGAGACTGGGCTGGATGTTGCCCGGGCGATATATGGCAGGGGCCAGGCAGCAGAAGTATTTTTCCAATCTGGCAACATCTTCGATCCCGCAATTGGCAGTGGCGCACTTTCTGGAGCAGGGTGGGTACGATCGTTATTTGCGCTCGGCACGGCAGAATTATCGGGAAACCACAGAGCGTATGAGAGCGGCAGTTGCGCGGTCATTTCCTGTGGGGACTGCGATCAGCAGGCCACAAGGCGGCTTTGTACTCTGGGTGCAGCTACCGGCAGGCGTTTCTGGCACTCGGGTTTATCATCGAGCGCGGGCTGAAGACATTAACGTGGCTCCGGGCCTGATGTTTTCCATATCAGACAAGTTTGAGTCTTGCCTGCGGCTAAACGGTGGCAATCCCTGGAACGAGCGTATCGACCAGGCCATCGCCAGGCTGGGCGCGCTGGCCCATGAGGAGCTAGCGCAGGTTTGATGGGTCAAGCAGGCCAGCGGTGATGGCTATGCCCGTAACATCGGGCAGCCGCTCCGCACCCAGTCGCTTCATTACACGGGCCCGGTAGAGGTCGATAGTCTTTACACTTACACCCAGTTGATCCGCAATCTCGCGGCTGGTGTAGCCTTGGGCCATAGGCAGGAATACATCCCGCTCCCGGCGTGTAAACGTCGAAATGAGCGCATCAGCCCGTTCGTCGCCCAGTTGCAGATGACTGGATTGATGATGAGCTTCCAGCGCCTGCTGCACGCTGTCGAGAAGCAGCTGCTCGTTGAATGGCTTCTCGATGAAATCAAAGGCACCGGATTTGAACGCGCGCACCACAATTGGCACATCCGCATGGCCGGATACGAAAATGATTGGCAACTCAATGCCGCGCTTTTGCAGCTCTTCCTGAACGTTCAGCCCGCCGAGTCCCGGCATCCGCACATCCAGCACCACGCAGCCGCCCCGGCTATCGCCCAGGGCATCCAGAAACTTGCGCCCGTCGCTGTATGCTTGCACGTTCAAGCCAACAGACTCCAGTAACCACTGGGTAGATTCCAGCATGCCAGCATCGTCATCAACAACGTAAACGGTGGATGTCTCCTGGGAGGAATCGTTACTCATCGGGTGCAGTCTCCGTGCTGGGTATACGTTTGTGAGCGGGTGCGGTCGGGAAGCGGCAGGTCAGGGTAAGGCCACCGGTTGATGCAGGACGTGCATCCAGAAAGCCACCAAAGCCTTCAATAATGGAGCGGCTCATGGAAAGCCCCAGTCCAAGCCCTTGGGGCTTGTTGGTGTAAAACGGCTGAAACATCTTCCGGATTTCCTGGTCATCAAGGCCTGGCCCTTCATCCGTGACGTCAATCAGCGTTTCACCTTCGCTATTTATGGATGCTGAGAGCATCAGGCGGGAACCCGCGCTGGCTCCTTGGGCGGCGCGCGCTTCCATATTTGCTTCCATGCCATTACGGATCAGATTAATCAGTACCTGCTCCAGCAATACCTGATCTGCAATGATTGTGGGCTTGCTGTCGGCCGGGGTGCAGATTATCTCTACATCGTGTTTATCTGCCTCCCATTGGCAGAGTTGGGCAACTTTTGTGAGGGTTTCGTTTAGCTGAACTTCTGCTGTGCGTTTCCGACCTTTACGAAGGAAGGCTCGGAGGTGCTTGATCACTTCCGAAGCGCGATTGGCATGGTGGATGATCTTCTCCAGGCCATCGTCGACACGCTCAAGATGTTCAGGATGTGTGCGGGCGTTTTTCAGGTAACGCTGGCTGGCGCTGGCAAAGTTAACGATGGTCGCCAAAGGCTGATTCATTTCGTGGGCAATGCTGGAAGCCAGTTCGCCAAGGGCCGCGAGTCTTGCGGTACGCGCAAGTTCATCGGCCAGCCTTCGGTTGTTGTCCTCTGAGGCAACTCTGGCGGTGATGTCTCTGGATACACTGACCACCTCAACAACCGCCCCTGTGTAGGTTTCTCTGATGGCCCGGCTTGCGATTTCGAACCAACGTTTGCTGCCGTCACGGTGGGTCAGGTCCAGAGTCATGGTGGCGTAGCCGTCATCTCGCAGGCGATTGCGGGTCTCGGTTAACTGGCGCATAGAGCTATCGCTCTGGAATATGTCTTCCAGTAGCCGGCCCCGAAGCTCTTCCGGCCAGTAGCCGAGGAGGCGCCATGAAGCCTGTGTTGCATCTATGAAGCGCCCGTCGGGAGCATGCCGCGAAATAAGGTCGGTGGTATTTTCTGTGATCACCCGGTATAGGCGGTTCGATCGAATGGCCTGATCCCGGTTAAGGACATCGTTTGTGGCATCCCGGCCACGGGCCAAAACCTCAGAGGTTTCCAGGCAGGGGACAAATGTCCACAGAAGGATCGTGTCGTTGATGCGGGCTTCTACGTCTTCGATGGCTCTGGTTTGTGTCAGCGACGCGGTAACCAGTGCCTGAGTATTGGTTGGGAGGGTGGCTGATGGGCCTGTCAGGCCATTTTCCTGCCACAACCTGTCAGCGGCGAGATTGCTTTGCAAAGTTTTGGCAGAGCTATCCAGTATAAAGCTGGGTTGCGGGTCTGCATCGGACAAGCTAAAACTCATAGTAGCCATCGATTCTATCGTGTTGGGGTGCGGTATAGTGATTGCACTATAATACCTTGGTGTAATTTCTAGTATTACCTCTATTAAATAAGATTCTCTCTATAAGAAGTCATAGCTACTCTAGCTGCTTTTCCAAATACGACACAAGAACAATAGGCTCATAAAGAGGAACACCCCATGACCTCGATCTTCGATCAGGGCCTTGCGCCCCTTGATGCCAATTACGCTGTTCAATCCCCGATTGATTTTATCGAACGCACGGCAAGCGTCTACCCTGACTACCCCTCCATCATCCACGGAGCTGTTCGCTATAACTGGGCGCAGACATACGACCGTTCACGGCGCCTTGCATCTGCGCTAACAGGGCGAGGTATCAAGCGGGGAGATACCGTGGCGGCCATGCTGCCTAATATTCCCGCCATGGTGGAGTGTCATTTTGGAGTGCCTATGATGGGCGCGGTTCTGAATACACTGAATGTGCGCCTGGATGCAGAGGCTATTGCCTTCATGCTTGAGCACGGCGAAGCCAAGGTGGTAATTGCCGATCGCGAATTTGGTGAGGTAGTTCGCGATGCGGTGAGCCGTCTGAAAAACAAGCCGCTGATTGTTGATGTGGATGATCCGGAATACGGCGAAGGGGTTCAGGTCAGCGATTTGGACTATGAAGCCTTTCTGCAAGAGGGCGACCCGCAGTTTCAGTGGAGCTTTCCGGACAACGAATGGGACGCGATTTCACTGAATTACACCTCCGGCACCACCGGCAACCCCAAGGGTGTGGTTTATCACCATCGCGGCGCCTACATCAACGCTCTGGGTAACCAGGCGGTTTGGTCCATGGGTATGCACCCTGTATATCTGTGGACACTGCCTATGTTCCATTGTAATGGCTGGTGTTTCCCCTGGACGATTACCGCCATGGCGGGCACTCACGTGTGCTTGCGCCGGGTAGATCCTGAAAAGATTCTGCAGCTGATCAAAGAGCATCAGGTTACGCATATGTGCGGCGCGCCGATTGTTCTTAATGCGCTGTTGAACGTGCCAGCTGAGTCCAAGGCGGGCATTGATCACGAAGTTCGTTCCATGATTGCAGGTGCTGCGCCACCGGCCCAGGTTATTGGTGCCGTTGAAGAAATGGGCATCAAGGTGACCCACGTGTATGGCCTGACAGAAGTGTATGGTCCGGTAACCGTGTGTGCGTGGAAATCTGACTGGGATGAACTGCCGTTGCACGATCGGGCCAAAATCAAAGCTCGTCAGGGTGTGCGCTATCACACCCTCGCCGGCACCATGGTGGGCGATCCGAATACCATGAAAGCGGTGCCCAAAGATGGCAAAACCGTGGGTGAAATCTTCCTGCGCGGCAACACCGTTATGAAAGGCTACCTGAAGAACCCCAAGGCTACCGAGGAAGCATTCCGCGGTGGTTGGTTCCATACCGGGGATCTGGCTGTTTGGCACGAAGACGGCTACATGGAAATCAAGGATCGCCTGAAGGACATCATCATCTCTGGTGGTGAGAATATCTCCACCATTGAAGTTGAGGATACGCTGTACCGACACCCGGCTGTTCTGGAAGCCGCGGTAGTGGCCCGCCCGGATGAAAAGTGGGGCGAGACACCCTGTGCATTTGTGACCCTCAAACCAGAAGCAGGTGATCTGAGCGAGGAAGATATTATCAATTTCTGTCGTGAGCACCTGGCTCGCTTCAAAGTGCCCAAAACAGTCATTTTCTCGGAGTTGCCCAAGACCTCTACAGGCAAGATCCAGAAGTTTCTGCTAAGGGATCAAGCCAAAGAACTGACCTGACCTCCTTGACCGGCAGTGTCAGCCCTGGCACTGCCGGATAAAGCTACAAAAACAACACAAAACAGGCATGCGTAAATAACGTGTGCGGGAGACCCTGCTATGCAAATGTTTCACCGTAAGACCGGGGAAGAGCAGCCGTATTGGCCTGCCGGCCCTTTTAAAGTTCGCCTTCCTTTTGTTCATTACCGCTGGGAATTTGCGGAGATGGTTCAAGCTTTGATCATGTTTGTGGTCAGTCTTGCCATGATTCCTCTGCTGCAAAAATACCTGGGTGTTCCCTACGATGTTGCCTTGGCTTATGCCGTGATCTGCGGCATCGGGTTTATGCTGCCTGCCTTGTTGGGCGTTCCTCTGGTACCAGGCTGGATAACGCCGGGCATCCCGGTGGTGTTGCTTTTCCTGAGTGATTATGAGCCTGGCCCCGACGCCATTCAGGCTATGTTTGCTCTGCAGTTCCTTGTGTTTATCATTTTCCTTTTCCTCGGCGTTACCCGCCTGGGAAGCAAACTGGTGGATCTGATTCCCCGCTCCATGAAAGGCGGCATTATTATCGGTGCGGGTATTGCGGCACTGATGGGAGAGATTGAAGTGGGCGGCCGAGTGGCCAATACGCCTATATCGCTCATTGTTGGCGGTCTGGTTTGTTTGTATCTGATGTTCTCTGTGTCGTTCAAGGGCTTTGTTGAGAGCAACTCTTTTGCTCGCAAAATTGCCAACTACGGCATGGTTCCAGGCATGATCGTGGCTATTCTCGTGGGATTCGCCACGGGTGAATACGATGTGCCGAATGTTGAGTGGGGTATTACCAAACCGGCCTTTGACGAGTTGTGGAACTACCTGCCATTTACGGTTGGCTTCCCCGACCCCAAAATATTCCTTTATGCCATTCCAACGGCGATCATTGCCTACATTATCGCCTTCGGCGATATCGTGGTGGGGCAGTCCCTGATGAACCGTGTGGATCATCTTCGTAAAGATGAAGACATCGATAACAGCATCGACCGTGTGCACCTGGTAACCGCCATTCGTAATGGTGGCCACGCATTCTTCGCGCCATACCCCGGCCTGGCAGGCCCAATATGGACGGCCGTGACTGCAACCATGGCCGAGCGTTACAAGTATGGCCGCAACGCTATGGATTCAATCTACAGTGGTGGCGGTACCTTCTGGATCACTGGCTTTATCGCCCTGTTTATTCTGCCGCTGGTGAGCTTTTTCCAGCCGGTTCTGCCCATTGCACTGTCCCTGACTCTTTTGCTGACCGGTTATATCTGTTTGATGGTTGGTCTGGAACAGCTGGAGAACAACACCGAACGCGGAATTGCGGGCACCATGGGCGTGGTATTGGCGGTCTATGGAGCAGGTTGGGGCCTTGGTACCGGCGTGGTTCTTTATCTTTTGATTGAGCGAACCAAACTGATCGGCTTTACCCCGGATCCGGAAGCTCCGGGAGCCACAAAAACCGATAAATCCTGAGTGCTTGGTCCCTGGTTTTTAGCGGGGACCATCAAAAAAGTGATCTGCAAGACTTTGGGAGGCTAATAGCCTCCCTTTTTTGTGTCGGCTTTTTAACTATTCCTGCTTTCAGCACGCTGACGATGTGTCATTTTGTGACAATGTGTCCTTTTTGCTGCTACCACCCTTCCTTCTACCTCATTCCGGGGATTAGACTGATGCCGCTGGTGTTTTTTTGTCCAGCAAACGCAAATTATAATAAATAGAAGCAGGAGGCAGTCATGTCCATCAGCTCCACTCCAGAGGGTGTGTCCGTTAAGCCACGGCACCTGCACTTTGATGTCAGCGAAGATTTAAAAACACTTTGGCACGGCGATGATGCGTTTCGTACGGCGTTCTTCAATGCACTATCGCTTCAGTTTCCGGATGGTGAACAGCAGTTCATCAATGCGGTTCGGCTGTATCAGGGCAAGATTGAAGATCCGAAACTGAAGGCTGAAATCCGTGGGTTTATTGGCCAGGAAGCTTTACACAGTCGCGAGCACAAGGCTTACAACGAAGGGTTGAAAGCGCGGGGCTATGACATTGACGGGCTGGATAGCCGTTTTCGTAAACACATGGAGTGGGTAGGGAAGCTGTCACCGAGTCGGCAGTTAGCAGGCACCTGCGGCGCCGAACATTATACAGCCGTATTGGCGAATGCTATTTTAAGTCATCCGGAATGGCTGGATGGTGCCACGCCGATTATGGCGCAGCTTTGGCGCTGGCATGCCATAGAAGAAACCGAGCACAAATCAGTCGCCTTTGATGTGTATCGGGAGTGTGTTGGCAACGAAAACCTGAGGCGGTTTATCTTCCTGTTTGTAACCTGGAACTTCTTCAAGTACACCTTCTTGAATACCTGCAGCCTGTTGAAAACCGACGGCAAGCTCTGGAGTCTCCGCACCTGGATGGGTGGGCTCAACTTCCTGTGGGGGAAACCCGGAATTTTGCGCCAGTGTTTGCCGGAATTTCTGGCCTATTTTCGCAAGGATTTTCATCCCTGGCAGCAAGATAACAGGGCGCTTTTGGCGAAAAACCTCGGTGAACTGAAAGCAGGAGGCGTGGTGTGAAAGTTGGATTAATCGTCGATTCGGCGTGTGATTTACCATTCGAATTCAGTCGCAAGCATGACTTGTTCATTCTGCCCGTAACCGCGGTAATTGATGGCGAAACCTATATTGACCGGCATGATCCTGTCAGAACCCAGGAGTTCTATCAGAGTGGGCTCCTGCAAAAAGGTCGACATGCTGAAACACAGGCGTTTAGCGCCGAACAGATCCATGAGTTGTTCATGGAAAAGATCGTGCCCGAGTACGATGTGGCAATTTGTGAAACAGTTACACGCAGCCGAAGTCTGGTTTTTCAGAATGCATCTGAAGCTATGAACAGCGTGATGGCGAATTACGAGCAGGCCCGTGCAGCGTCGGGCCGAGAAGGCAAATTCTCCATGCGGGTGATTGATAGCAAGCAGATCTTTGCGGGGCAAGGTTTGCTGGCGGCTCATACGCTCAGGCTGATTGACCAGAAACTTTCCAAGAACGCGCTACGTAATGAAGTGGAGCGCTTTTCTGACAAGATCTACACCTGCGTTATTCCCCGCGACCTTCACTACATTCGCGAGCGAGCCAGACGCCGCGGCGACAAAAGCATATCGGGTGTTGTTGCATTCCTTGGTAAAGCTTTGAATATCACTCCGGTGTTGTTCGGCCAGGGTGTTGAAGGTCAGCCTGTTGCCAAAACCCGTAGTTTTGAGGCCGCGGTGGAAAAGGTGATGAATTATGCCACCGCGAGAGTCGAGGCCGGCCTGCTCACGCCTTACGTGAGCTTGTCTTGCGGCCTTGCCTGGACAGAAATCGAAGAGTTGCCCGGCTTGAACCGGCTCAGAAATGCCTGTGAAAACAATGGTGTTGAACTGTTGCTGTCGCAGATGGGCATCACCAGCAGCATTTATATTGGGCCGGGCAGTTTGTGCCTGGCGCTAGCGGCAGAACCTCACAGTTTCACCGATTATCAGTAACCTCCTGGCGTCCGATCCGGCAGTTTCTCTACCCATTAGCGCAGTGCCGGGTTGGCACTGGCCCAGCCGCTATGAATCAGCCGTGCCTGGGGCGAATCGGTGTATCCTGCCTTCGTGTTAGCCTTTCGCTATCCAGTGCAATCACTTATGTATTTCTTTATATCAATAGGGCCGCGAATATCATGACCAAGGATAGAATCGATCCAGCCAGTCAACTGCTGGAACTGCATGTGAAACATGAAGTTGCCTCATTGAAAGGTGCAAAACTCCGAAAATTTCTCAATCAGGAAGTCGGAGAGCTTCTTGATCATGCGGGCACCATCACACTGAATCGCATTGCGTCTGAGCAACAGGTAATGGAGACCATTCAGCGAGTGGTTGTGGATATGGAACTGGATGCTGGTATTCCTGAACTGGCGGGTGAGATGGCTACCGAGGTGCTAAATGCATCCGTTCAGGCAAACACAGTATTAAGTGACATTATCACCCGTGATCAAGCCACGGGTTTTGTGGAAGAAATGCTTGAGTTGCGCCAGCAACGTGAACGGATAATCAGCGAAATCATGGCTCATCCTGTCTATCAGGAGCTGGTTTCGAATGTGGTCTATCAGGGAATTGTTAATTACCTCTACGAAGACAATCTGATCACCAAAACCGTGCCTGGCGTTGGCTCTATGATGAAGTTTGGCAAACGTATGGCCAACAAAGCGGTACCGGGGCTTGATGAAACCTTTGAGCGCAGGTTGAAGGCCTGGCTCTCTGATAGCTTGCCGGGGCTGATCAGCCGCAGTGAGCAGTTCCTGCAGCGCGCGCTCTCTGATGATGAGGTGAGGGATACGGTTATGGCTGCCTGGATTGCCGTAGAAGACAGGACTGTCGACGAGCTTCGCGAAGGGCTTGGCGATGTTGAGTTGCAGGCATTCGTGGTGCTGGGTTATGAGTTTTGGCTGCAGTTCCGGAAAACCGACTATTTTGCCGGTTGCACCCGGGCCGTGGTTGCGCATCTTTTTGTGAAGTATGGGGACCGACCACTTACCGACCTGCTCGGTGACCTTGGTGTTACTCGTGAGGTGATTATGGCAGAGGTAGATGCCTGGGCTATTCCGGTAATAGGTTTGCTCCAGGAGGAGGGCTATATTGAGGCTCTCGTGCGTAGACGGCTCTCAGCTTTCTATAAATCCGCCGCGGCCCGGAAAATACTCGAGCCGGCATCGTAGGTGGCACGGAGTTGTTAATGCGGTATAGGTAAACAAAAAAGGGAAGCCGAAACGGGCTTCCCTTTTTTGGTTCAGGTCCTGGTGATATTACCAGGCCTGTCGGTAATCACTTTTCCAGATATTGCAGTTTGTTGGGCTTGCCATCCCACTCAGCGGCATCTGGGAGTGGGTCTTTCTTTTCGGTGATATTAGGCCACTTTCCTGCCAGGTCGGCGTTAATTTCAACGAATTCCGCCTGATCGGCTGGCAATTCATCTTCCGAGAAAATAGCTTCAGCTGGGCACTCAGGCTCACACAGTGCGCAGTCGATACACTCGTCTGGGTCGATTACCAGAAAGTTCGGGCCTTCGTAGAAGCAGTCTACCGGGCACACTTCTACACAATCTGTGTATTTGCACTTGATGCAGTTATCGGTAACGATAAACGCCATAATCAGATCCCTGGTCCAGTGGTCAATCTCATCCGGAGCCTGTTGTCAGGTTCCATCATTATATTTTAATGGGCGATATTGTAGGGAGCAGCCCGCACTGCCGCAAGCGTTTGACCGCTATAACCTTATTACCCAGATCAACTTGCCCTCAGTTTTTCAGTAATTTCTTCAGTTCATACAGGCTGTTCATGGCTTCTCGGGGCGATAAATCATCCAGATTAATGCTTTGCAGTGCCTCTTCGACAGCACTGGGTTCAGCGCTGGCAAACATATCACTTTGATAAACAACCTGCGTAGGCATAGCTGGTTGCCTGCTGCGTTGGTCAATAGCAGAGGATGGCAGAGCCGTGGCGGGCACTGCGCTAGTTTCAAGCAGCTTTAACTGGGCCTTCGCGTTGATTATAACGTTCTGAGGTACGCCAGCCAGTTTGGCCACCTGCAGGCCGTAACTCTGGCTGGCGGGGCCTTCGTGCACGTTGTGCAGGAACACAATACTGTCGTCGTGCTCTGTTGCTGTCAGGTGCACGTTTACAGCGAGTTCAAGGTCGTCTGCCAATTGTGTGAGTTCAAAATAGTGGGTGGCAAACAAGGTATAGCAGCAGATCTCTTTTGCCAGATGCTCTGCCGTAGCCCAGGCCAGAGATAAACCATCAAACGTGCTGGTACCCCGGCCTACTTCGTCCATCAGCACAAGGCTGAACTCGGTTGCGTTGTGCAGAATGTTGGCGGTTTCTGTCATTTCCACCATAAAGGTGGAGCGCCCACCGGCAATGTCATCTGAAGAGCCCATACGAGTGAAAATCCGATCCACTGGCCCCATCACTGCACGGGTGGCAGGCACGAAACTCCCGGTGTAGGCCAGCAGCGCAATCAGAGCGGCCTGGCGCATGTAGGTCGATTTACCCCCCATGTTGGGGCCGGTAATAACCAGCATGCGGCGCTGGGCATCCATCAGCAGGTTGTTAGGCACGAAAGGCTCGTCCAGAAGCTGTTCGACGACCGGGTGGCGACCATCTTCGACATCGAACCCCGGCGCATCGCGAAATTCAGGTGCAACAAAACGTAAGGTGGTGGCGCGCTCCGCAAAGTTGCTGATCACGTCCAGCTCTGCCAAAGCCTGAGCAGCATCCTGCAGAGGCGCGAGTTGTTCGGCGACGGTTTCCAGCACTTCGTCATAAAGCGCTTTTTCCCTGGCCAGTGCGCGGCTCTTTGCGCTCAAGGCTTTGTCTTCGAATTCTTTCAGTTCGGGCGTAATGAAGCGCTCAGCATTTTTAAGGGTTTGGCGGCGAATGTAATCCACTGGTGCCTGTGCGGATTGGGCTCGGCTGATTTCGATGTAATAGCCGTGCACCCGGTTGTAACCCACTTTCAAGGTGCTTATGCCAGTGCGCTGCCGCTCTCGGGTTTCAACGTCCAGCAGGTACTGGCCGGCGTTTTCGCTGATGTTACGCAGTTCGTCCAGCTCTTCGTCAAAGCCTTCACGAATTACGCCCCCTTCCCGAATGACGACAGGCGGGTTGTCGATAACCGCCCGCTCCAGCATGTCGGCAAGCCCCGGGTATTCGCCAATTGTGGTAGCCAGCTTGACGATGTGACGGGAGTTAACCGGTTTCAGGGCTTCCTGTAGTTCGGGCAGTGCCTGAAACGCATCTCTCAGGCGGGCAAGGTCCCTCGGGCGCGCTGAGCGAAGCGCTACGCGGGCCAGAACCCGTTCAATGTCGCCCACGGCTTTTAGCAGGTTGTGTACTGGCTCGTAATGGAAGTTTTCCAGCAGAGCCGACACTGCGTGCTGGCGCTGCTGAACTACATCGATATCCCGCAGGGGGCGGTTCAGCCAGCGCCGTAACTCGCGGCCACCCATGGAGGTGGCAGTTTTATCCATCACCCAGGCCAGGGTGTGTTGGTGTCCGCCCATGAGGTTGATATCAATCTCAAGGTTGCGGCGACTGGTGGCGTCGAGAATCACTGCTTCGTCCCGGCGTTCCCGGGTGAGCTTGCGAATATGGGGAAGGGCGGTACGTTGGGTTTCTTTTGCGTATTGCAGCAGGCAACCGGCGGCACAAATCGCCAGACTCAGGTCCTCACAGCCAAACCCGGTCAAGTCGCGAACTTGCAGTTGCTGGGTGAGTACCCGGAATGCTGTGTCAGATTCAAAGAGCCAGGGGCCCTGGCGCCGAACACCGGTGAGCCCGGCTACAACTTCCTCGTAGGGGAAATCCTCGCTGATAAGAATCTCCGCCGGGCGTAACCGCTGAAGCTCTCCCTGCAGGGCTTCCAGAGTGTTCAGTTCTGAAACCACAAAGCGACCGCTGGAGATATCCAGCGAAGCAAAGCCAAATTGCTCCCGATGGTGATAGATGGCGGCAAGCAGGTTGTCGCGGCGGTCTTCCAGATAGGCGTCATCGCTGAGTGTGCCGGGGGTGACGATTCTGACCACCTGGCGTTCAACCGGCCCCTTGCTGGTTGCCGGGTCGCCAATCTGTTCAACAATGGCAATGGATTGACCAGCACGCACCAGACGGGCAATGTAACCCTCAGAAGAATGAAAGGGGATGCCTGCCATGGGGATCGGATTGCCACCGGACTGCCCCCTCGATGTGAGAGTGATATCCATCAGCTCTGCAGCTTTTTTTGCATCGTCATAAAAAAGTTCGTAAAAATCACCCATGCGATAGAACACCAGCTCGTCCGGGTGTTGACCCTTGATTTTCAGGTATTGCTGCATCATGGGTGTGTGCTGGGGTTTGGTGTTCTGAGCTGCTGACATGAACAAGTCCGGATAATCTTACTTTGGATGAAGCCACGGATTGTAAGAAAATTATGCCCGTGATGAAACGAGGGAGCACATTATGCCTGCCAGTGACCACGAACTCGAACAAGCTGGAGATCAATTAGCCGCAAAGTTGCTACAGCTGGGTTCCACGGTAGTGACTGCCGAGAGTTGCACCGGTGGCTGGGTTGCCAAGGTGCTGACAGATAAACCGGGATCTTCCGCCTATGTGGTGGGCGGCTTGGTCACCTACAGCAATGAAGCCAAGCAATCGTTGTTAGGCGTTACCGATGCCTCTTTGGGCAATCATGGTGCTGTTAGCGAACCGGTGGTGCGTGAGATGGTTGCAGGCGCACTTGCAGCCACCGGTGCGAATGTAGCGGTTGCCATTAGCGGGGTAGCCGGGCCAGGTGGGGGCAGTGAAGAAAAACCGGTAGGAACGGTTTGGTTTGCCTGGGGCGCCAGCATTGAGAGCACCGAAGCGGTTGTGCAGCACTTCAGAGGCGATCGCGATCAGGTGCGACGGCAGGCGGTTCTCTTTGCCCTGCAGGGAGTTAGCGGGTTTTTGAAGCAAACCTGAATGCTTTCACAATAACAGGGGTTGGCCTCTCTCTCGGGGTATGTTTTAATACTGTTCAAATATACAGGGAATTCGCTGTTACCACTGTACGGCTTCCCGATTAATCATACCTCCACCGGCTTGACTATCTTGCCGTTGGCCAAGGCAACAGAGGGTTTGCACTGATGGAAGACAACCGCAAAAAAGCATTAAGCGCAGCGCTGGGCCAGATTGAGCGCCAGTTTGGTAAAGGCGCAGTGATGAAAATGGGCGACCAGCCCCGCGAAGCCATTCCTGCGGTCTCCACCGGATCTCTTGGGCTGGACGTTGCCCTGGGTATAGGCGGACTGCCTTACGGCCGAATTGTTGAAATTTACGGCCCTGAAAGCTCTGGTAAAACAACTCTGACCCTCCAGGTTATTGCCGAAGCTCAGAAAGCCGGTAAAACCTGTGCCTTCATCGATGCTGAGCACGCGCTGGATCCCATCTACGCTGAGAAGTTGGGCGTTAACGTAGACGACCTTCTGGTTTCCCAGCCAGATACCGGTGAGCAGGCTCTTGAAATTGCCGACATGCTGGTACGCTCCAATGCGGTAGACGTCATCATTGTTGACTCTGTAGCGGCGCTGACTCCAAAGGCTGAAATTGAAGGTGAGATGGGCGATAGCCACGTCGGCTTGCAGGCCCGCCTCATGTCTCAGGCTCTGCGCAAGCTCACGGGCAATGTGAAACACGCCAACTGCTTGCTGGTTTTCATTAACCAGATCCGTATGAAGATCGGCGTAATGTTCGGCAGCCCTGAAACCACCACCGGTGGTAACGCGCTTAAATTCTACTCATCAGTACGTTTGGATATTCGTCGCATCGGTGCAGTAAAAGATGGCGACGAGGTTGTTGGCAACGAAACCCGCGTTAAAGTTGTGAAGAACAAGGTTGCTCCTCCATTCCGTCAGGCTGAGTTCCAGATTCTTTATGGCAAGGGTATTTATCACATGGCCGAAGTGCTCGATATGGGCGTTAAGGAAGGCTTTGTGGACAAGTCCGGCGCTTGGTATGCCTATAACGGCGATAAGATTGGCCAAGGTAAGGCCAATGCTTGCAAGTTCCTTGAAGAGAATCTGGAAATAGCAAAGGAAATTGAAGCCAAGGTGCGTGAAAGGCTGATGCCCAAGCCGGCATCCAAGAAAGATGCCGCTGCAGAAGCGCCTGTTGAAGCAGCAGGTGAGTTGCTTTAAGTCAGTATGGGAGGTGCTTTGTGGAACCTATAAAGAAATTGCTTATTGTTTCTCATGCGCCTTCTCCGAATACCCTCACCCTGCGCGATGCGGTCGCGCAGGGTGCAGGGCACGAAGATATCGAAAATGTTGAAGTAACCGTGCTGGCGCCCCTGGATGCTGGCCCGGATGATGTTCTTGCCTGTGATGCCATTATCCTCGGCACCACTGAAAATCTCGGCTACATGAGCGGCGCGCTGAAGGATTTCTT
>Ga0209075_1000811_pt1 | contig 30093 bp, 27 predicted proteins | sample Stecom2011_FD_187523 | JGI IMG/M metagenome (GOLD analysis project Ga0209075, IMG submission 187523) | Agricultural soil microbial communities from Utah to study Nitrogen management - Steer compost 2011 (SPAdes) (version 2) | ecosystem: Environmental > Terrestrial > Soil > Agricultural land...
TCGACATTTTCAGGTAAAATATCTTCTCCGATTCCTTCGGTTACGTACGGATAGATTTCATTTTCGTCAAAAATTCCAGTTTCATGGTATTTTTTAAAAACCGAACCATAGGTGTCTATTCCCCATATTTTGATATTCGGATTTTTTTCTTTTAAGTATTTCCCTACTCCCGAAATCGTTCCTCCCGTTCCTACACCTACTACAAAGTGTGTAATTTTCCCTTCAGTTTGTTCCCAAATTTCAGGTCCTGTTTGCTCGTAGTGTGCAATTGAATTCGATGGATTGTCGTATTGATTTACGTACCACGAATTTGGAGTTTCTTCTGCTAACCTTCTAGAAACTGAATAGTACGAACGAGGATCATCAGGTTCCACATTGGTAGGACACACAATAACTTCTGCTCCAACGGCTTTTAGTATATCCATTTTTTCTTTGGATTGCTTGTCCGAGATAACACAAATCAGTTTGTAACCTTTCACGATGGCTCCCAAAGCTAATCCCATTCCCGTATTTCCCGAAGTTCCTTCGATGATGGTTCCTCCTGGTTTTAGTCTTCCGTCTTTTTCGGCATCTTCAATCATCTTAACAGCCATTCTGTCTTTTACAGAATTCCCTGGGTTAAACGTTTCTACTTTTGCCAAAACCAAAGCAGGAATTTCGGCAGTAATTTTGTTAATTTTCACCAGTGGAGTGTTTCCGATTGTCTCTAAAATGTTTTTTGCGTATTTCATTTTTAATCTTTTTTATACTTAACTAATTAACTATTTTCTTAACCATCGCATCATCTTCCAAAAGAACTCTATAATAATCTTCTTCAGAAAAAAGCTGTCGAATAAATTCAGCTTTCAAGTATTTTTCAACACTTGGTTTACTTTTATCCAACGGCAAATGAATGCCTTTGTCGGACAGGTATTTTTTAAATTCGTTATAATAGAACTGATTTTCCTCCAAATCATCACGAACTTCTAATTTATTCATTTTCAAGAAGTTTACTCTTTTTTGGTCGATAATTTCAAAGGCAAAGTTACTCGACAAAGCTGAATTCATCATAAACACAATCGACTGATTTTCATTACTTTCTTCAGACAATATATCAGGATAAATTCCACCTCCACCATAAACCGTTTTTCCTCCTTTGGTTACAAATTTCAGGCTATCATTGGGTTTGTATTCTTTTTTATCTTTCAGAAAATCATGATAATAGCCTGCTTCCGAAATATCTTTGTAGGGTTTTTGAATCGAACGTCCGGTAGGTGTATAATATTGAGCTACGGTCAAACGTATCATCGAACCATCTCCTAAAGGCATTTCTCGTTGCACCAATCCTTTTCCGTAAGAAAGTTGTCCGACAATCGTACCTCTATCATTATCTTGAATAGCTCCAGCGAGAATTTCGCTTGACGAAGCTGAATTTTCGTTAATTAAAACATACAATTCACCCTCTTCAAAAAGTCCTTTTTTGGTAGCAAGCGCTTTGTCTTCTGTGCCTCTTTTATCTTTGGTAACTACGATAAGTTCATCTTGTTTTAAGAATTCGTCAGCCATAGCAATAGCCGCATCTACATAACCTCCTCCGTTATCGCGTAAATCCAAAATCAGTGTAGTCATGTTTTGCTTGACCAAATCCGAGAGAGCCGTATGAAATTCTTTTACGGTAGTTTCTGCAAAGCGATTGACTTTGATGTAACCAACATTTTCGTCTAATTTCAAAGAAACATCAACACTCTTGAGCGGAATAACATCTCTCGTAATTGTAAAATCATGCTTTTTGTCATCGGTTTTTCGGAAAACCTCCACGTTGAGTTTTGATTTTTTTTCGCCTCTCAACTTGTCAATAATAGCATCCGAAGAAAAATCTTTTCCGAAGATTGTATCCTTATCGGCCAGGAGAATTCTGTCACCTGCTTTTAGACCTGCTTTTTCCGAGGGTCCATCCTTAATGGTTCGAATGACGGTAAGCGTATCTTTGTACATATAAAAGTTAATCCCGATTCCGACAAAATTTCCACGCATACTCTCTTCCACATATTCAAATTCGTCTTTCCCTATATATACGGAATGCGGGTCAAGTTGAGCCAGAATTCCGTTTACGGTATACTCAATAATCGAATCGGTATCTACATCTTCGACATATTCATTTTCGATAAAATAAATCAATCGGTCGATTTTGTCTCTCGAAGTAGTATTTGAATTAAAAGGAGATATTTGGGAAGGAAAATCCAAAAGACTACCCACAAGTATTCCGATAGCTAAAATAAAAGCTATAAAAACAGGTATGTATATGAGTTTAATCTTCAAAATCTTAGTCTAAATTAGGAATAAAATCTACCTGAACTCCAGCTCTTTTTAGAAAGTCAATTCCCGAAGTATCTTTATAATCATTGTGATAAACTACCCGGGTAATCCCCGATTGATGAATGAGTTTACTACACTCTTTGCAAGGAGAAAGCGTGATATAAAGCGTTGCTCCATCACAAGTTTGTGTAGAACGTGCTACTTTCAGAATGGCATTAGCTTCTGCATGAAGCACATACCACTTGGTATAACCTTGTTCATCTTCGCAGTAATTTTCGAATCCTGATGGAGTTCCATTATATCCGTCGGAAATAATCATTCGGTCTTTAACGATTATTGCACCTACCTTTTTGCGTTGGCAATACGACAATTGTGCCCATTCTCGAGCGATTTTGAGATAAGCCTTGTCGTATTTCGTTTGTTTTTCTGTTGTCATTCTTTTGTAAGTAAAACAAGAAAGCAAATATACATTTTTTAGGATAGTTATGTGTTAATAGTTTTTGAAAATAGCCTTATAAATATAACAGATTCCAAAGGAAAAGTGATGAAAAATAGCTATATTTGTTATTCATTTTAATCCTTACAATTATGTCATTTTCACAATTATTTGATACTGCTTTCAAAGACAGAAATAAAAGTCATTTTTCTGCTATTGTTCGTGTTGCTCTTTCGGACGGGGAAATCAGCGAGAAGGAACAACTTTTTTTGGATAAACTGGCTCATCAATTAGAGATTTTAGATGTAGATTACAAAGATATTTTAGCCAATCCTACAAAATATCCGATAAACCCTCCTTATCTGCACATCAACCGACTGGAGCGTCTGTATGATTTAGCACGTATGGTTCGATTGGATGACGGATTGGAAGAAAAGCAAACAGCAGTGTTAGTACGCTTTGCTGTCGCTCTTGGATTTACTACGTCAAACGTAAATTATATCGTGGATAAGGCCTTAAAGCTGATAGACAAAAAAGTCGATAGTGACACCTTTTTGTATGAAATGCAAAATATGAATAAATAAATAAAATATTTGCTTTAAAAATAAAAACCTGTAAATTTGACGTTTACAGGTTTTTTTTATACAAATTTAATCAAAAAGTTTTTTTTATTATGAGATTAGTTAATACGTTATATATTGTGTTATTAGTAGGTTCAGGATTATTTGGATTTGCTCAAAGTTCAGAAACACAATCATCAGAAAGCTTAAACGGAAGTTTGGAACAGCAGTTTGATTATGTTTTTAAGAAATCTAATAGTTACGAAATTTACAAAGTAGTTTCTAGAAATAATTTTGAACATCTTAAAAAAAGCAGCCTCGATTCGGTTCGAGTTTATAAAAATGAAATTAACATCCTTAATTCTAAGTTAACCTCTGAAATTCAAGAACGTGATAATGTAACCAAAGAACTAGCCAACTTAAAAGAAGATTTCTCCAAAGTTAACAAAGAAAAAAACAATGTTTCCTTCTTTGGAATAAGCCTTGATAATGGTTTGTTTAATATGATTATCTTGGGAATACTAATTTTCCTAGGCTTACTTCTGGCACTGTTTATAATGAAGTTCAAAAGTGCCCGAACAGAATCTAAAGTAGCCGTTGACAACCTTTCGAAGGTCGAAGATGAATATGTAGATTACAAGCGTAAAGCAATGGAAAAAGAGCAACAATTAGGTAGGAGATTGCAAGACGAAATCAATAAAAACAGGAAAAAGGAATAATTCTTTTTTCTATAATCCCTGCAACGCTTTTATTTCGTCCCTCAATTTGGCAGCCCCAATAAAGTCTAGCGCTTTGGCTGCTTTCTCCATCTCCTTGCGTTTCTCACGAATTCGTTTTTCGATTTCTGTTTTAGAGAGTAGTGACAAATCCTCTTTTTGATTGATGGCATTTATATCGTAATGAACCGAGGTAATTGGGCTCTTCACCAACGGATTTTCAACGAATTTTTTAAGTGGTGTCGGAACCAAATTATGGGTTCTGTTAAATGCAGTTTGTTTGCTTCTTCGATAGGTGGTTTCATCAATGGTTTTTTGCATACTTTTTGTGATTCTGTCTGCATACATAATGGCTTTTCCGTTTACATTTCGGGCAGCACGACCTACAGTTTGCGTAAGGGAACGATGGCTTCGCAAAAATCCTTCTTTATCTGCATCAATAATCGCAACAAGTGAAACTTCAGGTAAATCGAGACCTTCTCTCAAAAGGTTTACTCCAATCAATACATCAAAAAGTCCTTTTCGTAAATCCTGCATAATTTCGACTCTTTCGAGTGTATCAATATCCGAATGGACATAGCGACAACGAATTCCGACTTTAGTCAAATATTTGGTAAGTTCTTCTGCCATTCTTTTGGTCAGTGTTGTCACCAAAACCCGTTCGTCAGCTTCTGCTCTCAAATGAATTTCCTCAATTAAGTCATCAATTTGATTTTCGCTCGGACGTACTTCAATAATTGGGTCTAAAAGTCCTGTCGGGCGAATAATTTGTTCAACATAGACTCCACCCGACTTTTCAAGTTCATAATCAGCCGGAGTGGCACTCACGTACAAAACCTGATTTTGCATGGCTTCGAACTCCTCAAATTTCAAAGGACGATTATCCATCGCAGCAGGCAGACGAAATCCGTATTCCACCAAGTTTTCTTTTCTTGAACGGTCACCTCCGTACATGGCATGAACCTGCGAAATCGTTACGTGTGATTCGTCAACAATCATCAGAAAATCTGTAGGAAAATAATCCAACAAACAGAACGGTCGCGTTCCTGGAGCCCGTCGGTCCAGATACCTCGAATAATTCTCGATTCCCGAACAATATCCCAATTCGCGAATCATTTCCAAATCAAAATTTGTACGTTCTTCCAAGCGTTTGGCTTCAAGATGTTTTCCGATGGATTTAAAATATTCGACCTGTTTTACCATATCCTGTTGAATATCCCAAATTGCTTCTTTCAGAATATCAGGAGAGGTTACAAACATATTGGCAGGATAAATTGTAATGCGTTCTCTTTGGTCGATTTTCAGGCCTGATTTTGGGTCAAATGTTTCGATTTCTTCAATATCATCTCCAAAAAAATGAATCCTGAAAGCCTCATCCGAATACGCTGGGAAAATCTCAACCGTATCGCCTTTAATCCGAAAGTTCCCAGGAGTAAAGTCGGCTTCGGTTCTTGAATATAAACTTTGCACCAATCGTTGTAAAAGCTTCGTCCTCGAAATAGTTTGACCAACTACAAGTTCGATTACGTTTTTCTGAAATTCAACAGGATTTCCGATCCCGTACAAACACGAAACCGAAGCCACTACAAGCACGTCCCTCCTCCCGGAAAGCAAAGAAGAAGTTGTACTCAAACGCATTTTTTCTAACTCTTCATTGATAGATAAATCCTTCTCGATATAAGTTCCCGATACAGGAAGATAGGCCTCGGGTTGGTAATAATCGTAATATGAAACGAAGTATTCCACTGCATTATTTGGAAAGAAATTCTTGAACTCTGCATAGAGCTGGGCAGCCAAAGTTTTGTTATGAGCCAAAACCAAAGTCGGTCGCTGCACTTCTTCAATTACGTTAGCTACCGTAAAAGTCTTTCCCGAACCCGTAACTCCCAAAAGTGTTTGGTACTTTTCGTTATCGAGGATTCCTTGACTTAATTTTTCTATAGCTTGAGGTTGGTCTCCTGTAGGTTTGTAATCAGATACGACTTGAAAGTTCATTTAGGGTTTGAAGTTTAGGATTTACAAAGTTACAATTTTTGAATTCGGAATTTGCAATTCGTTTTTCGTAAATTACTTCCTAAAATAATACGTATAAATCCACGTCAGGGTAAAGGTTGGAATAATATCCAATCCAGGCATTAGTTCTTCAATAAAAACAATAATCCCTCCTACTTTTCCGACCGTTCCTTTATACATTCGGTTGAGTAAGAGTCCGGCAATCGGAGCCCAAATCACGTCAAAAGTCTCTCCTAATACAGGAATTATAAAAGTTGCCATACCCAACAAATCAAACAAAATACTCCAAAAGAGTTTTTGCATCTTTTTGTCTGATTTCACTTCAACAGAAGGTTGCTTTTCCATTTATACTAATTAAAAATTACCTTGCAGTTATAACAATTTGAGTGCCAAAACTTAACGCTGCTTTTTTAGCTTCCTTGCAAATGTCTGTTTGAATTTCTGAAGCTTCGGGTTGACAACTGCCTGACAATATGGATTCTGAGGATTGTTTTGCAGATATTGATTATGGTAATCTTCTGCCTTATAAAACTCAACAGCCCCTGAAATTTTGGTTACAATAGGGCTGTCAAATATATTCTCGTTTTTGAGTAGTTGTACAAAATCTTCTGCTTGTTGTTTTTGTTCCGAAGAATGATAAAAAATTTCACTTCGGTATTGGGTCCCGATGTCTCCGCCTTGACGGTTAAGTGTTGTAGGGTCGTGGGTTGCAAAAAAGATTTCCAGCAACTCGTTGTACGAAATCTTGTTTTCATCAAAAACAATTTCGATAGCTTCTGCATGTCCGGTTATTCCTTCACATACCTGCTCATAGGTTGGGTTTTCAAGGTGTCCACCAATATATCCTGAGGTTACGTTTTCTACACCTTCCAACTCCGAAAAAATACTTTCGGTACACCAAAAACATCCGCCTGCCAATGTTGCTTTTTTCATAATTATCTCAAACTTGCCCCCAATTTTTCGGTCAAATTATTCAGAATTTTCGACATTATTTTCTCGATTTGCTGATCGGTAAGCGTTTTTTCTTCGTCCTGAAGAATGAAACTTACCGCATACGATTTTTTTCCTTCAGGAAGCTTATCTCCCTGATATACGTCGAACAAGTCAATTTCTTTAACCAGTTTTTTGTCTGTTTGTTCTGCGATTTGATAAATGTCTTCGAACGTAACATCCTCGTCCAAAAGCAATGCCAAATCACGTCTTACTTCCGGGTATTTTGCTATTCCGGTAAATTTAATTTTGTCCGTAACCAATTTGATAACGCTTCCCCATTTTACATCCGCATACAGAACTTCCTGTTTAATATCAAGATACTTAAGGATTGATTTTTTCACAACTCCTAATTCAGTCAAAATTTCATTGCCTTTTACCAACGAAACACCTTCCGAAAACACATCATCAACAAGCACAGCAGTTCGTATATCTTTAATCCCTAATCGATTAAAAATAAGTGTAAGATATGATTTAAGCAAAAAGAAATCTGATTTTTGTGATTTTTCAACCCAGCTTTCTGCATTTCTGTCACCTGTAATAAAAAGAGCTAAATGTTTGTCTTCGATATATTCGTTGCCTTGTTTTTTATAAGTATTTCCGAATTCGTAGAATTTCAAATCTGTATTTTTCCGATTGATGTTATGCGAAACCGCCTCCAAACCGCTAAACAGTAACGACTGACGCATCACCGACAAATCATTACTCAACGGATTCAGAATAGTCACTTGTTGCTCTTCAGTCAATTGTTTCGAGAGTTTAACATACTCTGGAGTAGTCAGCGAATTAGACATTATTTCGTTAAACCCGTTAGCAGAAAGAAGCTCTGCGATGATATTCTGAAGTCTATATTCTCCCGTTCGAGAGCTGTTGGCCACAGAAGCATTTAGTTTTCCTGCAAAATTAATATTATTGTAGCCGTAAACTCTCAAAATATCTTCAACCACATCTACTTCTCTCTGAACATCAACCCTGTACGGAGGAATCGTAAGCCCCAAACCGACATCAGAGATTGTTCCAATTTTAATTTCTAAAGAAGTCAGGATATTCTTAATGGTTTCTTGAGGAATTACTTGTCCTATAATCTTGTTTAAGGTTTCAAAATGTAAAAACACCTGATGCCCTTCGATTTTTTTAAGGTATAAATCGATGATATCTGAAGTAATTTCCCCTCCTGTTAATTCCTTGATAAGAATGGCTGCTCTTTTGAGTGCGTATCCAGTAATTGTAGGGTCGATTCCTCTTTCAAAACGGAATGAAGAGTCAGAGCTTATTGCATGTCGTTTTGCAGATTTTCTGACCGTAACCGCATCAAAGTAAGCACTCTCAAGAAAGATATTAGAAGTTGATTCGGTAACAGCTGCATTTTTTCCTCCCATAACTCCTGCTAATGCCATAGGCACTTCGTCGTTATATACCATTAAATCTTCCGCACTTAAGGTTCGTTCTACCTCATCAAGTGTCGTAAATTTCGCGCCTTCAACAGCAGGTTTTACAACAATTTTATTCCCTTTGATTTTAGCTGCATCAAAAGCATGAAGCGGTTGTCCTAATTCGTGTAGCACATAATTCGTAGCATCAACTACATTATTTTTTGGAGTAAGTCCGATCGCTTTTAGTCTATTTTTGAGCCATTCTGGAGATTCTTTCACTGTAATTCCCGAAATTGTAACCCCGCAATACCTCGGACACAGTTTAGAATCAACTACGTCAACATCTATTTTCAACGTACGTTTATCCACTCTAAAGCTACTTATTGACGGAGTAATAATCTCAGAATAAATATTTTCTGCTTGTTGTAATCCTGCTTTTATATCACGAGCGACTCCCCAATGGCTCATCGCATCAGCTCTGTTTGGAGTAAGTCCAATTTCAAAAACTTCATCACTTTCGATGTCAAAAATTTTGCTTACAGGAGTTCCTATTTTGGTCTTATCGTCAAGAACCATAATTCCATCGTGCGAAGTTCCTAAACCTAGCTCGTCTTCTGCACATATCATCCCAAGACTGTCCTCTCCTCTGATTTTTCCTTTTTTAATTTGGAAGGGTTCTCCTTCGTTATCATACAAAGTCGTTCCGATAGTAGCCACAGCTACTTTTTGACCTTGAGCTACATTGGATGCTCCACAAACGATCTGAAGTGGCTTTTCTTCTCCTATATCAACAGTTGTGATTTTGAGTTTGTCTGCATTTGGATGTTTTTCACACGTAAGAACCAGCCCTACTACCACACCTCTTAAACCTCCTTCTACCGATTCAAACTTCTCTACGCCTTCCACCTCAAGACCTAAATCAGTAAGAAGTATAGAGATCTCTTCTGATGTTTTATTAGTTTTTATGAATTGCTTGAGCCAATTGTAAGATATTCTCATTGCCTTTATAGATATTTTTATTGACTTGCAAAGATAGATTTTTGCCACGAATTACACGAATGTTTACGAATTTTATACAACTAATCCCGAATTTATTTTATCCTAAAAGTCGAAAAGATCTTAATCAAAGATTACGCAAATTTGTGCAGATTGATTTACCAATAATTTATTATAAAAAATTCTTCTAATTCTTAAACAATTTAAAATTCAGATTCTCACAGAGTTATATTTTCTGTGAAAAATATTTTATTGGATTTATAAAAAAAATGCAACTATTTCTTGCAGAATCAAAAACCTATTGTATATTTGCACTCGCAATCAAGCACTAATCGGGCGATTAGCTCAGCTGGTTCAGAGCACCTCGTTTACACCGAGGGGGTCGGGGGTTCGAACCCCTCATCGCCCACAAAATTACAACTTAAAAAACCTGTAAATCAACATTTACAGGTTTTTTTTATTTCTTTAAATAAGAAAACCCGTTCGATTTACTCTAACGGGTCCTGTAATTACTTCTTAATCAATCCTAAATCGACTAATCTTTCATAGAGAAATTCTCCAGCCGTAATATCATCATACTGTTTTGGGTTATTCTCATCTATGCAGTTTTCCAACACATTCAATTTCATTTCACTTATAGGATGCATAAAAAACGGTATGGAATATCTTGAAGTTCCCCACAATTCTCTCGGAGGATTTACAACCTGATGAATGGTAGATTTCAATTTGTTATTGGTATGCCTTGAGAGCATATCTCCTACATTAATAACGAGTTCATCGTCTTGGGCAATAGCATCAATCCACTCTCCGTTATGGTTTTGTACTTGAAGTCCTTTTCCTTGAGCTCCCATCAAAAGTGTAATAAGATTTATATCTCCGTGAGCTGCAGCTCTTACTGCATCTTTCGGCTCTTCTGTAATAGGTGGATAATGTATTGGCCTTAAAATACTGTTCCCGTCTTTGATATACTTATCAAAATACAATTCATCTAATCCTAAATAAAGTGCCAATGCTCGCAGCACATAAACTCCTGTTTTCTCCAACATCTGATAGGCTTGTTTTCCTACTGCGTTAAATTTCGGAAGCTCTTCGACCGTTACATTAGCAGGGTATTCTGATGCGTATTTAGACGCTTCTGACACATATTGTCCGAAGTGCCAGAACTCTTTCAGATCTCCCGACGTTCTTCCTTTTGCACTTTCTTTCCCGAAAGAAACATAACCTCTCTGCCCTCCTATTCCTGGAATTTCATATTTGGTTTTTGTTTCCAAGGGAAGATTAAAAAAATTGCGAACTTCTGCATAAAGTTCATCGACTAATTTATCATCAAGAAAATGGCCTTTTAGTGCTACAAAGCCGATTTCTTCGTATGCTTTTCCGATTTCATTTACAAATTTTTGTTTACGTATCGGGTCGCCCGATAGGAAATCACGTAAATCCACACTTGGAATGTTTTGCATAACCTGTTTTTTATTGTTAACCTAACAAATATAAAGTTTTAATTTCAGAGATTACAATCCTTTGTATTTTTTGATATCTAGGAAAAAATAAATTTTATTATATATGTAACAAAAACACTTTTTTGTTTACCAATAGATGAAACCAATTATCAAAACTATGTTCAAGCGTTTTTTACAATTAGAATGGAAGGCCTTTTTTCGTTCTGCCAGTTTAGGGCAGAGTTTAGGGCTTAAAATCTTTATGGGTTTTCTGGCCGTTTATTTTCTTATTTCTTTCTTGATTTTAGGTATTGCTTTATACCCGTTGTTGGAGGAATTATTCCCTGAACAGCCACCCATGCAGGTAGTGAATAACTTTGTTCTTATTTGGCTTGTAATTGAGCTTTTTATGAGATTTATGATGCAGACACTTCCTGTGCTAAACATCAAACACATGATGATTAACAACATTAAACGAAAAACAATCATTCATTTTGTTCTGATAAAAAGCTTGTTTTCCTTCTATAATTTGCTAACACCTCTGGCTGTTATTCCCTTTGGTATTTGGTGTATCCGAAAGGGAGATTATTCTGCTTTACAAATAACTGGTTGGATCATTGCCATGTTGGCTTTGGTAACGGCTGTAAATTATGCTAACTTCTTGTTGAAAAAGAAGTTTTCAGAAAACATAAAATCTATTACTCCCTACTTGGTTGTTGCTCTTGTTTTGGTAGGATTGGAATATTTCGAAATTTTCAAAATAAGTGAGTTTACCGGAGGACTCATCGGTTTTTTACTTGAATATCCTCTGTTGGTGATTATACCTATTCTGATAGCCATCGGACTTTATTTATGGAATTTCAATTACCTTAAAAATAACTTTTACTTAGATTCTGGCCTGAAAGGAAAATCAACTCAAGTGGAAACAACCGATTTGGGCTGGACCAAACGCTTTGGAGATATTGCCCCGTTCTTACAGTTAGACATGAAATTGCTTTGGAGAAATAAACGTCCGAAAACAACAATCTGGTTTTCCTTACTGTTCTTGTGCTACGGATTGTTCTTCTATCCAAATCCTGTTTATGCCAATATGCCCGCTTTTCTGGTTTTTGTCGGAATTTTTGTCACAGGAATTTTCGTAATTAACTTCGGACAGTTTATTCCTGCTTGGGATAGTAGTTATTATTCGATGATGATGTCGCAGAATATTCCGATGAAAAAATATCTGGAATCAAAAGCCGGATTGATGTATTTTTCTATTGTAGTACTCACTTTATTGAGCATTCCTTATGTATATTTTGGTGTAGAGATACTATTACTGAATATTGCTTGTGCTATTTATAATGCAGGAGTAAACGTACCTCTAATATTGTATGCTGGTTCGTTCAACAAAAAACGCATCGATCTTGAAAAAACTCAATTCATGAACTACCAGGGAACAGGAGCCACACAGTGGATTTTAGGATTTCCACTTTTAATAATTCCAATTGTTTTGTGGTATGTTGTATATAAAATAGTCGACCAAACCACAGCTACAACTGTGCTTGGCTTGATTGGTGTAATTGGGCTTGTGCTTAAAAATTTATTTATGAAAAAAATAGTAAAAGCCTATAAAACCAAAAAACACATCCAAATCAATGGTTTTAAGCAAGTGTCTTAATCATAAAAATAGTGAATAGATATTCAAAAACGTAATACTTAAAAAAATGATACAAGTAAATAATCTTACCAAAACCTATAACGGAACTACGGTTCTGCATATCGAGAATTTAGAAATCAAAAAAGGAGAAAGTTTTGGTCTTGTCGGAAATAACGGAGCCGGAAAAACCACTTTTTTTAGCCTATTGTTGGATTTGATTCAGCCCAGCACAGGAAACATTACCAGCAACGGAGTTCAGGTACATCTGAGCGAAGACTGGAAGCCTTTTACTGCTGCTTTTATTGATGAAAGTTTCCTCATCGGATACCTTACTCCCGAGGAATATTTCTACTTTATCGGAGATTTAAGAGGTCAGAATAAAGCAGATGTAGATGCTCTTTTGGACAAATACAAAGAGTTTTTTAATGATGAAATCCTGAACAACAAAAAATATCTTCGTGACTTGTCGAAAGGAAATCAAAAGAAGGTCGGAATCATTGCCGCACTTATCGGAAATCCGGAAGTTATCATTCTGGACGAACCTTTTGCAAACCTCGACCCAACCACGCAAATCAGACTTAAAAGAATTATCAAAGAATTAGCCGATAATCCTGATGTAACAATTTTGGTTTCGAGCCATGATTTAGCACATACAGTTGAAGTTTCGAACCGAATTGTAGCACTAAACAAAGGAGAAGTCGTAAAAGATATCCAGACCTCACAAGAAACCTTAAGAGAATTAGAAGCGTTTTTTGCAGTATAATGATGCGAATGCTACGAATACCACGAATTTGGCGAATGCTACCAATTTGACGAATACCACGAATGGGGCGAATATTTGATATTCGTCCCATTCATAGTTTTTATAACATATTCAAAAACTTCAATCCTATCATAATTCCGTCTGTAGCAAATGACGAACCGTGGTAGGCTCTGACATAATCAAAACGCAACAAACGGAATTTGCCAAAACCAATATTGTCCAAACCAACCGAAAATTCGTTATACGGTTTGGTTTCGGGAATAGCAATATTGTGATAACCTACAATCAGATTCCATTGTAATTTATTAAAAAGAGGAATTCTATTGGTCAGATATCCGTTCAGATGATGCTCAAAATGCATTTCTAAATAACTGTCATTGGTGCTGTGCGAATAGTAAGGCAATAAATGAAATTGATTGAGATACCAACTGCTCGTGCCAACATGAGTCTGGTTTCCGTTGAAGTGTTTGTAGTCAATAAACGAAATTTCATCAGCATTAAAAAACTTTCCGACCTTGATGTTTGTTCCCAAAGTTCCTTTGTTTCCGAATGTTTTTTCATGAGAAACTCGAGCCATCAACAAATCATAATTCAGACTACTCTGGCTTGCCGAAAACCCTTTTTGGTAATTTAGAAATAAGTTTGGATAATTACTATTCGGATAATTCCATTTAGCATCAGGTCTTGAGATATATTCTTGTCCAAAGCGAATTCTCATTCCTATATTCGCTTTATAAATATGATGGTTATCGAAGGCTGAAATCGAATCATCATTTGGATTTAGTGGATTGTTCGAAAGATAATCTTTGTCTTTTTTCAGAATCACATAATCCGTAGTATTAAACAAAGCTTTCCGATTCGAATATTCTAAAGAACCACTCATATACAGTCCGTTGACAACTTCCTGTCCATAAGCCAATCGGGTAAATTCTTCGTTATACAGCTTCATATAATTGTCCTTAAAAAATAGAGAACTCACCGTATTTATAAACGGATTTATCGGGTTATTGTCATTAAACTGACTGACTCTGCTTCCACCACTTAGGGCAATCGTTGCATCATTATAGCGGTTAAAGCGATGATTGAACCAACCGTTTACGCGCAATCTGTCGTCTGATAATCCGTAATTGAATCGTGTTCCAATGCTTGTGTAGGTGCCTTTTTCTTCATTATTTCTGAAATAATTAATCCCAGTATTAAAATTCCAACCCTGAACCGTATTGAACGATGTGGACATTATATCTGAAATTCCGTCATACGAAATACTCCATTTTTTATATGAATTCTTGTACGTATAACCCAATAATATATCTGCAACTCCGAATTTGTTATTCTTTCTGTCAAGCGAATCCAAATACACTTTTGATTTGCGAAGGGTCTGAATGCTGTCTTTTTTTATGTAATCTGTATGCTCTTCGTCAGTCAAAGGAATCGGACGGAAATCATTCCAATACCAATTATCTTTTTGGTTGGCTTCTTTATCAAACGAAACTATCTCTCTGGTAAAAGTCTTTTTTTCGAACGCATCGACAAATTCGTAATTTGAAAAAACGTGCGTAAACTTTCCGTTGAATTTAATTCCGAAAGCGCCTGCCTCAAAATCAAAAGTCTGTATATTTTTGGTCCACTTATCATTCTGTTTGTTATATCCGAAGTTTTGCGTCAACTTCAAATTATCCAAAAAAGGTTGATTCATTCGGTAGCCTTTTATGTCGAACTCAACTCCATAAATAGCATAATTATACTCAATGATATAAATAAAACCTTCAAAAACAGGGTCTTTGTCTCGTTTGGCAATCACCCGAATTTTATTGATTAGATTTCCATTTTCGTCATAAAAAGAATTGTCGAGTTTGTAATCGTAATAACTGAAGGCGTTATCAGCAAGAGGCGAAACCATATTTACACCGAAGTCAATATAGTTATCGTAAAAATCATAATAGGTTCCCTGGGCTGTATTAAAGCTATATCCGCTATCGTCTCCGCTTATTTTAGAAGCTAAAATATGTTCTTTGAGCTTATCGGGCTTTTGAACGGTAATTTTCGAAATTGTTTCGGACAAATATAAAATCCCAGAACGGGTCGAGTCAAGTCCTGCTTCCATCCCGTCTAAATCGAGTTTTTGTCCTAAAATTTTCTCAGGTAAATCTTTTACTCTAAAAATTCCTTTAGAATAAAAGTCTGCTGTATATTTATCACTTTTATCAGAATTTATTTTTTTGTTTTTTATGGCATTTCTGATGATTTCTAACGCAGGATTTTCAGCACTTGAAATCAAGATTTCGTCTACAAAATAACTTTCTTCCTCTAAGGTTACAGGCTGAATAAATGGAAACGAATCTACCGATACGGAAATTTTCTTGGTTTTGAATGATAGACTCCTAAAAACAAGCACATAACTTTTTGTCTCTTTGACATCAAGGTGATAATCTCCATTTTCGTTGGAAGATGTTCCGGTATATGTATTTTCGATCAAAACACTCACATACGGAATTGGATTTCCGTACGTATCGGTTATTTTTCCTTTAATTTGAGAAAAAGAGAAAAAACTCGTCAGCAACAATAACAGTGTAATTTTTTTGTACATAATTTTCGTTTACTAATAAAGACGATTAAAATAAAGAAATGGTTGTATGCAATTTTACATTTATTTTTCACAAAAACCCCATGGATTAAAAAAAATGTCCGATAAAATTAAAGAATTTTATCGGACATTGATATATTGTTTAAATGTAAAAGTTTATTTCTTCGCATTTAATTTTGAAGAAAGTTCCATTGAGATTGAAGAACGCTCCATTTTCAGTTTTCCTGACATGGTTTCGATAACAAGGCTATCTTCAGTTAGTTCTGCAATTTTCCCGTGAATTCCACTTTTAGTAATAATTCGATCGCCTACCTTTAGGTCTCTCTCAAATTGTTTTTCTTTTTTTGCTCTCTTTTGTTGAGGCATAATAATCAAGAAATAAAATACTGCAAAAATTAGTAGGTAGGGCATAAAAGCCATCATTCCGTCCATATTGTTTGTTTTAAGATTTTACGTTTGCTTTAATTGTCAATACTTCCGAACCTGTTTCGGTATTTGTCGTTAACGTAACCGTTTTGGTTTGTATTCCTGCACTTGTAGCATTAAATACAATCGGAACAATTCCTGTTTCTCCTGGTTTGATTGGAGTTTTCGTATAATTATCAGGCACCGTACAACCGCAAGAAGGTCTTGCCTCTAGAATAACTAAATCTGCAGTTCCTTCATTTTTGATAATGAATGTATGTTCAGCTCTATCGTTAAGATTCAAATCTCCAAAATCGTGTATCTGATTGTCTACTGTTAATTTTGGTGTTCCAGTCTGAACAGCAACAGTTTCTGCTGAACTACCTTCGTCAAACTTGTTTGTTGCACTTTCTTTACAAGCTGTAAAAGCAACAGCTACAGCAAATAATAAAATTGTTTTACGCATCATAACTACTTAATTTTTATGGTTTAATCGTTAATATTTTACTATTATTTAGGTTTATTTTACAATTAAAATCAATTTACATCAATCCTCTTCCTGCTTTGAGAGTGCGATTTTCTTCTTGATATTTTTTGACTAAATTATCTAAAACTCCGTTGATAAAGATACTACTCTTTGGAGTAGAATATTCTTTGGCAATTTCTAAATATTCGTTAATTGTTACTTTGAACGGAATAGACGGGAACCTTAGAAATTCGCAAATAGCCATTTTTAGGATAATCGTGTCTGTTTCTGCAATCCGGTCTTTGTCCCAATTCGGAGTTTTGTCTATAAATTCTTTTTCAAGCTCACTTTCGTTAAGAACGGTTCTTCTGAAAATCTGTTTGGCAAATTCTTTGTCATCTTCGTCTTTATAAAGTTTAGAAACTTTAAAAACATCATTCGAATCTTTTAGGTTCTTTAGTTGCCTTAAGATATTTGTGTTAACCGTTGGAATATCATCAACCCAAGTAAGTTTATAATCTTCCAGATACTCGTATAATTTATCGTTCGGAGCAATCACTTCTGTAAATAATTCGACTAGAAAATCTTTGTCTTCTTCAAACGAATTATTTTTTGAAGCCATATAGTTTTTATAAACATCACTAGCCTTAATATCATTCAAAAGCAGGATAATATAATCGTCATTCAGCTTCCAATTGTTGATTTTCTTATCTTCTAAAGCCTGCGAAAGTGAGTTGCTTTCTAATAAAATCTGCAATCCTTTATTTTCGATAAACTTTGTATTCGGATTCAACTCTTCTGGAGTAGCAAGGTGTTTCCTTTTAGATTTTTCGATAAAATCAACTTCGTGTTTCTGAGTTTCTACCAATGCAGACAGAATGGTAAGATACAAATTATTGATATTTTCTATACTGTTGAAAAGGAATCTTTCTTCTTTTTCGATAGCGTCTGAATTACTCTGATGCATAGCATAAATAGATTGCATCACTTTTACCCGGATATGTCTTCTGTTTAATAACACCTTTTAAAGAACTTCTTAGTTATAAAATTACAAAGCGAAAGAAATACTTCTTTCGCTTGGCAAAAATAGTAATTATTAGCCACGAATTACACTATTTATAATAATTTTTATTCGTGAAGCTTGTTTTAAAATTTATTTGCGTTCTGCTTTTTTAGCATCAATACGTTGTTGGGCAACCGAGAAAGCCGCCTGATGTGTAGTGATGTTATTTTCTTTTGCAAAATTCAATGTTTGAAGCGTAGTGTTGTAAATATTTTCGGTTCTTCTCAGAGCTTCTTCTTTTCCGTATCCTACGATTTCTCCATAAACATTGATGATTCCACCTGCATTGATAAGGAAATCAGGAGCATAAACAATTCCTCTATCTTTCAATATTTGTCCGTGGATTGTTTCATTGGCCAACTGATTGTTAGCAGCTCCAGCAATTACTTTTGCTCTGATTTTGTTCACTGTTTCGTCATTGATGGTAGCACCCAAAGCACATGGAGCATAAATATCAACTTCTTCAGCATATAAATCGTTTCCTCTATAAATAGTAGCACCATATTTTGTTGCAACCTCTTGGAGTTTTTCCTCATTAATATCTGCAATCTGAACATTTGCACCTTCTTTGGTCAGATAGCTTACAAGCGTTTCTCCAACGTGTCCGATTCCTTGAACCATTATTTTTTTACCTTGAAGGTTGTCTGAACCAAAAGCGAAATTATTAGCCGCTTTAAGTCCCATAAAAACTCCAAAACCTGTTACAGGTGATGGGTTTCCTGAACCTCCTTTACTTTCAGAAATTCCCGTAACGTGCGGAGTAATTTCACGGATTAAATCCATATCGGGTGTAGTGGTTCCTACATCTTCGGCAGTGATATATTTTCCGCTTAACGAATGCACAAACTCTCCGAATTTAGCAATCATTTCGCGTGTTTTTTCAGTTCTCGCATCTCCGATAATAACAGCCTTTCCACCTCCTAAGTTCAATCCTGAAATAGCTGATTTATAGGTCATTCCTCTCGAAAGACGAAGTACATCGTTTAGAGCTTCCCACTCATTATTGTATTTCCACATACGAGTTCCTCCAAGTGCAGGGCCTAAAACCGTATTATGAATTCCAATTATTGCTTTTAATCCTGTATCTTTGTCGTGACAAAATACGATTTGTTCGTGGTCATTAAACGAAACCTGTCCAAAAACAGGCGCCACTTTTTGTAGTTCGATTGGGTCAGTAGTTATTGTCATTTTTATGGTATTATTATTGAGTTACAAATTTACCTTTAATTTAAGATTACACAAAATATTTTGATTTAATTACTAATATACGAATTAAGCGTTGATTTTTTTGTGATTTTTTCAACAAACAAAGACCAACAAATCACAAAAACTTATTTTTTTAAGAATAAATGAAAGAATTAAAACATCTAAATAAATACTTTTATAAATATAAGTATCTTTTTATCGGAGGAATACTTATTACGGTTTTAGCAAGATTTCTTGCTCTTTATACGCCTAGATTGGTCGGGAAATCGATGCAAATCGCAGAAGATTACTCCAAAAACGGAATAGGAACCCTAGAAGGTGTCAAATCTGAAATAGCAGAAAATTTGATGTGGGTTATAGCCGCTGCACTTGCTTCGGGGATTTTTACTTTTTTGATGCGTCAGAGCTTGGTTGTGATGTCCAGACACATCGAATTTGACCTGAAAAACGAAATATTTGCTCAATACGAAAGGCTATCCCAAAGTTTTTACAAACGAAACCGAACAGGAGATTTGATGAATCGAATCAGTGAGGATGTATCAAAAGTACGTATGTACACAGGACCTGCTGTAATGTACGGAATCAATACTTCGATAACTTTTATTGTCGTGGTTGTACAGATGTATCTGATTTCTCCCAAACTCACACTTTATACACTTATTCCGCTACCACTTTTATCATACAGTATTTTCAAACTCAGTAATGCTATTAATAAGAGGAGCACCATTTATCAACAAAACTTGTCTTCTTTAGCAAGTTTTACTCAAGAAATGTTCTCGGGAATTAGAATTATTAAGGCACATAATATTGAACAGAACATTCAAAAAGACTTTCAAGAATTGTCAACCGATAGCAAAAATAAGAATATGAAACTTTCGTTTTTGAATTCGCTTTTTGGTCCGTTGATGATTTTCTTAATCGGGTTGAGCAGCCTTATCGTGATTTGTGTAGGAGGAATCATGTATATCAACGGAAGTATTTCGCATATCGGAATCATTGCAGAGTTTATTTTGTATGTGAGTATGCTTACCTGGCCTGTGGCTTCGCTAGGTTGGATTTCGTCTATGGTTCAAGAGGCAGAAGCCTCACAAAAACGAATCAACGAGTTTCTAAAAGAAGTTCCCGACATTCAGAATAAAGAAGAAAACGTTGTCGAAATTACAGGAAATATCGAGTTTAAAAATGTTTCATTTACGTATGACGACACCAATATTCAAGCTCTAAAAAATGTGAGTTTTATTGTAAACAAAGGCGAAACATTAGCTATTCTCGGAAAAACAGGAAGTGGTAAATCCACTATTCTTTCCCTTATTTCTAGATTATACGATATTGATCAAGGAGAACTATTGATCGATGGCAAACCGATTGACAAAATAAACTTGGATAATTTACGGAATTCGGTTGCAGTTGTTCCGCAAGATGCCTTTCTTTTTTCAGACACCATCAAGAACAACATTAAATTTGGGAAAGAAGATGCAACGGATGACGAAATTATTGAAGTGGCCAAAAAAGCGGTTGTACATCACAATATAGAAGGGTTCAAGTTGGGTTATGATACTGTTTTGGGAGAAAGAGGGATTACGCTTTCTGGAGGTCAAAAACAGCGTGTTTCAATTGCAAGAGCTTTGATAAAGGATGCTCCAATTCTAGTTTTAGACGATTCACTTTCGGCTGTTGATACCGAAACAGAAGAAGCTATTCTGCAAAATTTAGATAAAGAAACTCAAAACAAAACCACATTTATTGTGAGTCATAGGGTTTCGGCTGCACGTAATGCTGATAAAATAATTGTGCTTGACAACGGTGAAATAATTCAAAAAGGCACTCATAATCAGCTTTTAAACCAGGAAGGCTATTACAAAGAGCTGTACGAAAAACAACTCTCAGAGAAAGAATTGTAAAAAATTATTGTTTCTTACTAATTTTTTTTCGACTTTTGGAGGGAAAATTATATCTAAAAAAATAAAAACGAGTTATGGAGGAAAAAGGTTTTTTAGAGAAAGATGAGATTTTTTCTAAAGTACAAAGAGCAGGAAGAAGAACGTATTTCTTTGATGTGAGAGCTACAAAGTCTGATGATTATTACATCACGATTACGGAAAGTAAAAAATTTACGGAAGAAGACGGTTCTTTCCACTTCAAAAAACATAAGATTTACCTGTACAAAGAGGATTTTGCAGAATTCAAAGAAATTTTGGACGAAATGACGCAATATGTTCTGGATAATAAAGGGGAAGAAGTAATTTCTGAAAGACACCAAAGAGATTACAAGAAGGAAGAGAACAGTGATGATTCTTCAAACAGTTTTACAGATGTTCGATTTGAAGATATTTAATCTTACCTAACATTCTAAATTTATCAAACTCCAAAGACATCTTTGGAGTTTTTTGTTGTTATTTCTGCTATCTCTTCAACTGATTTTCCGTAGAGTTCCGCTAGTTTTTGAGCTACATTTAACACGTAACCACTTTCGTTTCGCTTGCCTCTATACGGAACCGGAGCCAAATAAGGCGAATCGGTTTCTAAAACAATATGCTTCAGGTCAATTTGGTTAACGTATTGGTCAATCTTCCCGTTCTTAAAGGTTACCACTCCTCCTATTCCGAGCTTAAAGTTGAGTGAAATGGCCTGTTGTGCCTGCTCAAAACTTCCGGTAAAACAATGAAAGATTCCAAATAACGCTTCTGATTTCTGTTCTTCCAAGACCTCGAATACCTCGTCAAAAGCATCTCTACAATGAATTACAATCGGTAATTTATACCTTTTGGCTAATTGTATTTGAGCTCTGAACGAATCCTGTTGCTCACTCAAAAAAGTTTTATCCCAATACAAATCAATTCCGATTTCTCCGATGGCAACGAATTTCCTTTCTTCTAACTGCTTTTCGACCAATGCCAATTCTTCTTTATAATTTGCTTTGGTCGAAGTCGGATGCAATCCGCACATTAAGAACATATTTTCAGGATACTTCGCCTCCAAATCGTACATAGCAGGAACATACGAACTATCAATAGCCGGAATAAAAAAACGCTTCACTCCCACCGACAAAGCTCTTTGAATCATTTCGTCTCTGTCTTCAGAAAATTCTTCACTATATAAATGAGTGTGCGTATCGGTTAGCATTTTTATTTAATTACGAATTTCAAATTACGAATTGGGATTTAAAATTTTAAATGTCTTTAAACAGCTAAGCATCATTGACATCTTATGTTTTTGATTTTTTCCTTTAGGTGTTGAAATGTTTATCAGATAAAAAATATTTTCTTTCCCACTTTCAACAATAAAGTCAAATGATTCTGCATTTGCCACTTCTGTTTGAATAAAATAGGAATTCGTATCAAAAATATTCGTTTTTCCTGAATCCAAAACAGAAAAAAATGAGTTGTTATATTTATCTAAAAAAAAGTCAAATTGTGATTTTAAATCCTTTTTGTCCGTTAATGTTTCGACAATAGAAATACCACTAAAATTTCCGTTCTCTTTCACAATAGATATTGCTTGAAAAACTATAACTTCTGAATTATTGTATTGTGTATATTCAAATTTAGCTTCCCAATCTTTCGGGACAAACAAAGAATAATTTCCATTTGGTTCTTTCACTTCTTTTTTAGCATACTTAACAGGATAAGACAAATATTGTTCTAAAGTTATTTGTTTACTTGAACAGGAAACAAACAAAAACAATAATGATAATATAAATAAAAGTTTTTTCATTTTATATAGACAGCTTCGTTCCCCGCTATGACAATAAGTTATTAGCTATTTTCTTTTTTTCTCGAAGCCAATGACCAAATCACCGAAATCAGCAATAAACCTCCGATAACAGTCAACGAGATGCTTGACGGAAAGTGATAAAAAGGCATAATAATCATTTTCATACCGATAAAAGCCAAAATTACAGCCAATCCGTAATGGAGTTTTGAGAACATGTCCATCGAGTTTGCCAATAAAAAGTACAACGAACGAAGTCCTAAAATGGCAAAAATATTCGAGGTATAAAGTATGAATGGATCATCAGGAGCAATGGCAAAAATTGCTGGAATACTATCTACAGCAAAGACTAAATCGGTGATTTCGATAACTGCCAAAGCTACAAAAAGAGGCGTTGCGTATTTTACTCCTTGTTTTACGACAAAGAATTTATCTCCGTTAAATTCGTTGGTTACTTTAAAAAACCTATGTACCAATCGCACTCCCAGATTCTTGTTCATATCTTTTTCTTCTCCTTCATCATCAGACGAAGACCACGATTTGATTCCTGCAATAATCAAGAAAATACCAAATACAAACAGCACTACATTCAACTCTCTTGACAATCCCGTTTCAGGGTCAATTCCTAAAAACGGAACCGTGATATACGTATGTTTGATAAGTTCCACTCCCGCAAAAATAAAAATTGCTCTGAATACCAAAGCTCCTAAAATCCCCCAGAACAAGACCTTATGCTGGTATTCCTTCGGAATTTTAAAAAACTTAAACACCAAAATAAACACAAACAGATTATCAACCGAAAGTGCTTTTTCGATCCAATAGGCTGCTTGGAATTTAGAGAAATTATCATTAATTCCTTGTGGCTTATCCAATACAAAGTAAATAACTGCACTAAAAATCATAGCCAGTGAAATCCATACTATTGACCAGTTTAAGGCTTCTTTGTTAGAGACAGCATGTGCATTTTTGTTAAATACCCCAAGGTCTAAAAGCAACATAATTATTACTGCAACTCCAAATCCTACAATAAGCCAAGGATGGTTCATCAAATGATCGTTCATTTATATTTATTATTAACTTAGTGTTTTTTTTAATTCTTATTGAAATCAAAGTCGATGTTAAATTCCAAAAAGCCAATGCTCCGGATTCAGGGTGGTAATATTTTGGGTCAAAGTAAACTTCATTGTCGTACTTCCGCTAGAATAGGTATGAATCTTTCCTAGCTTTTGTTTGAAATGTACCTTTTGACCTTTTTTCACATACACTTTATCGAGATTTCCGTAAATACTCACATAATCTCCGTGTTGTACCCAAACGTGCATATTTACCGGAGTTACCATCATGATTTGAGTTACCTCTCCTTCAAAAATGGCTTGTGCTTCGGCTCCTTCGTGCGTCGAGAAAATAACTCCCGTATTATTAACCGTAAGTTGTCTTTCGACCGGATGCGGTTGATTTCCGTAACGAGAAGTCACCACTCCCCGTTCAACCGGGCTAGGCAATTTCCCTTTGTTTGCCCTAAAATTATCGGCAACCAATTTTGTTTCGGGTGTCAGGTCATATTTGGTTGTAGAAATTGTTTTGGTATCTACTTTTTTCCCTGTAGCCTTAGCTTCGGCTTCGGCTTTTTTGCGGTTGGCTTCAGCAATAGCTTCTCGTTTTAACCTTTCAATCTGTCGGTCAATATCGTTCGACTGCTGTTGTTTCTTTTTGATATCAGCTGTATATTTTCGTTTATTACTATTGATAATAGCCATCAAGTTGTCCTGAAGTTTCTTTTCTTTTTCCAACGCTGTCAACTCTTGCTCGGTTTGTTTAACCAGTACCGCTTTTTCTGCCTTCTGTTTCTGTAAATCTTTGTTTTTTTCTGCCAGAACCTCTGATTTTTGCTGAACCTCTACGCCTTGCTCTTTTCTGAAATCAGCATATTGTTTCATATACTGAATGCGTTTGTAGGCTTGCAAAAAATTATCCGAAGACAAAATAAACATTGCCCTGCTTTGCTCTGACCCGGTTTCATACGATTTGACAATCATTTGGGCATAATCCGCTTTGAGCTCTTCAAGTTCTTTGGTGAGTAGGTTAATCTGTTTTTCGTTGGAAGAAATAGCTCTTTGCAAAAGGTTTTCCTGCTCTTTAGTAGTCTTAATCAGCGCTTCGGTCAGGCGAATCTTAGTTCGTTGTTCCTCTAATTGCTCCAACACTGATTTTTCTTTATTTTGTTCTGACCTGAGCAAATCTCTGAAATTGGCAATTTGCCTCTGAATCTGAGCCTTTTGTGCCTCCAATTGTTTCTGTTTATCGGTCTGAGAAAAACTTACAACCGAAACAAAAAGAACTATATATGTAATAACACGTTTGAGCATTCCTTATTTTTTAGCAAAGTTACATACTGATGACACAAGTTTTAAAACCAATCTCTACAAATTTCCACAAAGTTTTGAACACGGACATGAAGTATAAAAGCCTAGTTACTATATTTCTATTTTTTTATACCCATCAGGGATGTTGTACGGAAAGCTGATTTGAGTATCGAAATCAATGGTTTTGTAATCTACCTTAAACTCGTTTTTATCTTTTCCGTTTAAAGAAGATATAAAAACAGCATACGGCAATCTATTGTTATTAAGCGTTTTATAATTAGAGTATTCTATAAACGCACTTCGATTCTCGTGTTTTTGTGCTACGTGTTGTTTAACCAAATTAAAATCCAGGGGTTCAAAGTAATAGGCTTTGCTCAAGTCGCTACGTTCAGACGAAAGTTTATACAGATTATTTTCGATAGCATATACAAAACGCTCTTTGTCTAACACGTCAAGTGTTCTTCCTAAAAGTAAATTCTGGACTTTCTGAAAATCGAGTTCCGTGCCCAAAAATTCACTCAAAAACTCGTAATCTCCTTCAAAATATTCACTCTCCCATTTGTTGTAATAACTGATATAATCGGGAGTTATATAGGCCTTAATAACAGTTCCTACAAAAGGAGCACGACAGCTCACCAAAATAACTTCGTCTTTCTTTATTCGAATATCAAGCGTTATATTAAAAAGAGAATAACTCGTATTTCCTTTGATATGAAGGGTTTTAAAGTCAAGTGCATTTCGACTTTTATAGTTTTTGACGACCTCTTTGACTGAAACCGAAGTATCTGCCTCCAAGACAGATTTTGTTGTCTTACAAGAAGTTACAAACAGAACTAAGACTAAAAATGCGATCTGCTTTTTCAAGTTTAAATTTAATTTTGATGCAAATGTACTACTTCCTATCCTCAACACATTAATTATTTTTTCATAGTTTTCATCAGATTCTCTGCTTTTTGCATGTATTTGGTTCTGTCTTTTTCGTTGGGCAAACCTGCACTTGCTTCTGCTAACTGTATATAAAAATTCACTTCAAGTGTATCATTCTCAATCAGATAATCAAGACCTTCTTCTAAAACCTCTTTTGCTTTTTTAAAGTTTTTCATCTGATTGTAAGCCAAACCGTTGTAATAATACAGTTCAGGTTGTAACGGAAATAAGCCTTTGAAATTGTCTGATTTTTGCAAAACAAGGTCAAAATTTCCCATTTCGGTATAGGATTGCAGCAAAAGTAAAATAGCTTCGAGGTCGTTCTGGTTGTCTTTCAGGCTGATTTCAAAATAATCCGAAGCTTCCTTCCAGTTCTGTTTAGTAAAATAAAACTTCCCTACCTCCTTAGCTACCGATACGTTCGGGTCATTTTTAAAATACGTGATTGCCTTTTCAAGTTCTTTTTCGTACTTCGGATTGTTATCCACAAAAATCAAAAATTCGTTCAGCACTCTATGCTTGATTTTATAATCTACCTGACTACTTTCATACACTTTATTCATCGATTTTATTGCTTTATCCACATCGTTTTCGTCGAGATAAAACTTAAATAAACTCACATGAGCCCATTCAGATTCGGGAATATTTTTGATTAATAATTGGGCAGTTTCAAATGCCTTTTGCGTCTGATTACTCTCGGAATACAGATAAATTAAGGCAATATAGGCTTGTTCGTTTTTTGGGTTTTTATTGATTTCTTTTTCTAAATCAATCGCATCAGACGAACTTACTTTATCTTTTAGAATTTGATGTTTGTACATTTCACGAGTAGCATCAGCAGGTAAAACCTTATCGAGTTCTTCTATGATTGCTAATGCCTTATCGGGCTGATTGGTGTACATGTACAACGAAACCAAATCATCCTGAAACTCCGTTTTGCGTTTGTCATTAAAACTAATCAAGGTTTTGACTACTTCAATCGACTTCACATAGTCTTTGGTTTGATAATACACATCGTACAAACTCAAATAAAACCACTTGTTGGTCTTGTCTTTTTCGATGGCTCTTTTGATATAATCCTCTGCTTCGTAGTATTTTTTCTGAAAAAAATAATTCTTCCCGATTTCATGATACAACATGGCTTCATCGGGTTTTAATTGTAGGGCTTGTTGCAACGAATTAACGGCCCGGTCGTAATTTTCGATTCCCTTTTGTTTTAAGGATTCGTAAAACAACTCCTGAAATTTATCTTCGACCAATGCAATGCTGTCAGGCTCCACCATATTGGGTTGAGCAAAAACAGTAAAACCAATCAAAGAAAATATATACGTGAATTTTTTCATTTTTTTATTTGTGAATTTTAATTACAACCTCATTCCCACTCCTGCCTTTAACAAACTTACTCTTAAGTTATAAGGCGAAGCGGAATTTCTGTTTTCTCCTTTTAACCGAGTAAAATCATATTGCAATTGAATAAAAAAATTCTCTGCAATGTCATAGACCAATCCCAAACCAAAATTATATCCGCTTAATGATTCACTTGTATAATATAAATCGTTTGTATAATTGGTTCCGTCTGCTCTAAAAATCATAAAAGAATATCCAGCATATGCAAAAGGACGAAATTCCGGTAATTGTTCAATATCTAATTCTGCAAAAATTTTAGGTTGAAGATAATAATTAAACAATAGATAATATTCAAATTCCTCTTCATTCTGAAACTTCATAATCCCTGCATTCAGCCCTGCTCCAAAGTTTAGAAGTTCCGTATCTATAAATCTGTATTTTGCACCTACATCAAATAGTCCTAAAAAGTTCTGTCCCACAAAATTATTATCAACCGGAATAGGATAATTCACCTCTAAACTCCAATTCTTTTCTTGAGAAAAACAATGAGATAAAGAAATGCTAAAAAATAAAAAAATAAAAAAAACAGGACTTCTCATCATATTCTCAACTTCCAATTGATTTCGTACATCAGGCAAAGATAATACCATAGTACTATGCGAACTTACAAAAAAACCATAAAACAAAAAACTACTATCTCGTTAAAGACTTTATTTGAGAATAACGCTTTTTGATTTACCTTTGCCAAAACGGTTTAAACAACACAAATGAACACACTAACTACAACGAATTTTAACTTCCCGAATCAAAAATCGATTTACAGAGGAAAAGTAAGAGAAGTTTATAACATCAATGATGAACTTTTGGTAATGATTGCAACCGACCGAATTTCTGCTTTTGATGTGGTCTTACCCAAAGGGATCCCTTACAAAGGGCAGATCTTGAATCAGATTGCTACAAAATTTATGCAACTTACCCAAGACATCGTTCCGAATTGGCTTATTGCCACACCCGACCCAAATGTAGCGGTAGGACATTTGTGCCAGACTTTTAAAGTTGAAATGGTTATCCGAGGTTATCTCTCCGGACATGCAGCACGAGAATACGCACTCGGAAAAAGAACACTTTGTGGTGTTGCACTTCCGGAAGGAATGAAAGAAAACGACAAATTTCCACAGCCTATCATCACTCCTTCTACAAAAGCTGATAACGGAGCCCACGATGAGGATATTTCGAGAGAAGAAATCTTAAGTAAAGGAATCGTATCGGAAGAAGATTATCTGGTTTTAGAAAAATACACCCGTGCTTTGTTTGAGAGAGGCACAGAAATCGCCAAAGAAAAAGGACTTATTTTGGTAGATACAAAATATGAATTCGGAAAGACCAAAGACGGAAAAATTGTATTGATTGACGAAATTCATACTCCCGATTCATCAAGGTATTTTTATGCAGATGGTTATGAAGAAAGACAACAAAAAGGAGAAACTCAAAAACAATTATCCAAAGAATTTGTTCGTCAATGGTTGATAGCAAACGGATTTCAAGGTAAAGACGGACAACAAATCCCTGAAATGACGGATGAGTACGTACAATCAGTTTCAGAAAGATATATCGAACTGTACGAAAATATCTTAGGAGAAAAATTCGTTAAAGCCGATGTTAGTAATATCGAAAAACGAATCGAAAATAATGTGATAGCCTATTTAAAAACAGTTTAGATTTAATTGTAAACACAGATTTAGTAATTCGCATAATTCGGGTTAAAAAAAACACAGATTGCACAGATTTAATAACTAATGTAATTCGTATAAATTCGTATAAATTCGCAGCTTATATAACCAAAAAAACAGAAACAAAATGAATACAAAAACAAAACTAGTATTAGCCCTATTCGTAGTCGTTGTCTATGCCTGTTCTACCAACCCATTTACGGGAAAGAAATCTTTGGACTTGATCGGAAACAACGAGATTTTTGCTTCATCATTCCAATCGTACAGTGCTTTTCTGAACGAAAATAAGGTTGTTACCGGAACAACCGATGCCAACCGAATCAAAACAGTAGGAGAAAAAATCAAAAAAGCCGCTGAAATCTACCTTCGCTCTATTGGGCAGGAAAGCTATCTCGATGGCTATTCGTGGGAATATAATTTAGTGGATGATCCTTCGGTAAACGCATGGTGTATGCCCGGAGGAAAAATCGTTTTTTATACCGGAATTCTCCCGATTTGTAAAGACGATGCAGGAATTGCTGTAGTTATGGGACACGAAGTAGCTCACGCACTTCTGAACCACGGAAAAGGAAGAATGCAAACAGCAATGGGACTAGAGCTTGGAGGTCAGGTACTAGGAGCAGCAACCGCTAACACTTCTGTTGCAACCCAACAAATAATTGCGATTGCTTATACCGGAGGAACACAATTCGGGGTCATGCTTCCGTTTAGCAGAAGTAACGAATCAGAAGCAGATGAATTAGGTTTACGCCTTATGGCTATTGCAGGTTATAATCCGGAAAATGCGGTTCCGTTCTGGCAAAGAATGGCCGGACAATCAGGAGGACAAGAACCTGCTGAATGGATGAGTACGCACCCTTCGAATACTACACGTATAACCAATCTTCAAAAACTTATCCCAGGAGCTAAACAAGAAGCAGCTAAGTTTGGTGTAACGTTTAAGTAAGCTGGTTGTAGGATGTCAGATGTGAGAATAAAGAACAACTACAAACAAAAAAACCACGATGTAATAATCGTGGTTTTTTGTTGCATAAAATGTTTGTTTATTTTACGGCTGTTTTGCGTTGCTTA
>Ga0209075_1000812_pt1 | contig 30051 bp, 29 predicted proteins | sample Stecom2011_FD_187523 | JGI IMG/M metagenome (GOLD analysis project Ga0209075, IMG submission 187523) | Agricultural soil microbial communities from Utah to study Nitrogen management - Steer compost 2011 (SPAdes) (version 2) | ecosystem: Environmental > Terrestrial > Soil > Agricultural land...
GGCATCCAGCGGCCCCCGCGCATCAGGTAGCCACCCTTGGGGTCAAAGACGCTCTGCAGCTCTTCAACCAGGAAGGTGCAGTCGCCACCCTTGCGAAATACCGCTGAAACAATCAGGGTCAGCGCGGCAATCCACTGATAGTGCTCCATGTTCTTCGAGTTGATAAAGATCTCGAATGGCCGGCGTTGCTCATACTCGGTTCCCTGGTTCAGCACGATGTCATTGATGGTGACGTAGTAAGCGTGTTCCGAGGTGGGTGTCTTGATTTTGTAGGTGCTGCCAACCAGGTGCTCCGGGCGTTTGACCTTTTCGTGCATTTCTTCGTAGTCGGGCTCCGCCGGCAGCTGGGCGGCCTGCTCTGCCGCTTTGGCTGCTGCAGCCGCCTCGGCGCTAACCACTTCATAGCCTACAATCTTGCTGGTAATTTGAATTGTCATATTATCTGTCCGTCTGTGACAAGCCTGTCAGTCAGGCTGTACTGCATGTTGCGAAGCCGGTTGCTCCTGCTGGCCGGCCTTGCAATCACATGCCATTGTTGCGTTGCGTCGGCATCTTGCTCATGCCGCTGTATGCTGTTGCATCAGAACTTGCCGTAATAGCCTTCTTTCAGCGCCTCATACAGGTTGGCAGCACTGTGCGTCTCGCCGTCATACTCGATTTCTTCGTTGCCTTTTACTTCAATGACGCTGCCATCTTCCAGGTTGAAACGGTAAGTGGTGTTGGCCAGATCTTCTTCCTTGACCAGCACACCCTGGAACGCCTCGGGGTTGAAGCGGAAAGTGGTACAGCCTTTCAGGCCCTGCTTCCAGGCATAGTGATAGATATCCTTGAAGTCTTCGTAGGGGTAGTCCGTCGGTACGTTGGCGGTTTTCGAGATTGAAGAGTCAATCCACTTCTGTGCGGCGGCCTGTACATCCACATGCTGGATTGGCGTCACCTCGTCGGCGCTGATGAAGTAGTCCGGCAGGCTGTCTGGCATGGCACCGGCATCAACCAGGTGGCGGTAAGCCAGCAGCTCGTAGCTGAATACATCGACCTGTTCTTTGGACTTCTTGCCCTCACGAATAATATTGCGGAAATAATGATGGGCAAAACTCGGCTCAATACCGTTGGAGGCATTGTTGGCCAGCGATAGCGAGATGGTGCCGGTCGGCGCAATCGAGGTGTGATGGGTAAAGCGTGCGCCCTCTTCGGCCAGGGCGGCAACCAGCTCGGGCTCTTCTTCAGCCACCTGTTGCATATAACGGCTGTAACGGGCCCACAGCAGCCTGCCTTTGACCTTGTCGCCTTCCTTCAGGCCGTCAGCGGCCATTTCCGGGCGACGCGCCAGCATCTCGCTGGTTACGGTGAAGTCTTCATCCATAATGGGTGCCGCACCCTTTTCGCGGCTCAGTTCAAGCGCCGCACGCCAGCCTTCCAGTGCCATTTCGCGGGATACCTGTTCGGTAAACGCCAGCGACTGCGCTGAACCATACTTCATGCCAAGCAGTGTCATGGTCGAACCCAGCCCAAGGAACCCCATGCCGTGACGGCGCTTGCGGTAAATTTCGTCACGCTGCTCGGGCAGCGGCAAGCCGTTAATCTCTACGACGTTGTCCAGCATGCGGGTAAACAGGCTGACCACCTTGCGGTACTCTTCCCAGTCGAAGCGTGCTTCGGCAGTAAAAGGATCACGCACAAAACGGGTCAGGTTGACCGAACCCAGCAGGCAGGCACCATGAGGCGGCAGCGGCTGTTCCCCACAGGGGTTGGTGGCACGGATATCCTCACAGAACCAGTTGTTGTTCATCTCGTTAACGTGGTCGATAAGAATAAAGCCCGGCTCGGCAAAATCATAGGTGGAGGCCATGATCGAGTCCCAGATGCGCCTGGCTTTAAGCACACGGTACACGCGGCAAGCCACCTTGCCGTCTTCGCGCACAATGTAATTTTTATGGGTAGGCCAGTAACGCCAGACAATCTGCGAGCTGTCATTCAGGTCCAGCTGATCGGCCTGTTGCTCTGCCGGACTAACCGGAAACGCCAGCGTCCAGTCGGCATCCTGCTCAACCGCCTGCATAAACTCGCTGGTAATCAGCAGTGACAGGTTGAACTGGCGCAAGCGACCGTCCTCACGCTTGGCGCGGATAAAGTCCAGCACATCGGGGTGGCCCACATCGAAGGTTGCCATTTGCGCACCGCGGCGGCCGCCCGCCGATGAGACGGTGAAACACATTTTGTCGTAGATATCCATGAACGACAGCGGGCCAGAAGTATAGGCACCCGCACCGGATACATAGGCACCACGCGGGCGCAGAGTGGAAAATTCGTAGCCGATTCCGCAACCAGCCTTGAGGGTCAGACCCGCCTGATGCAGCTTGGCCAGAATGTCATCCATGGAGTCGCCAATGGTATCGGAGACGGTGCAGTTGATGGTCGAGGTAGCCGGCTTCCAGGCCAGGGCGCCCGCATTGGAAATAATACGACCCGCCGGAATGGCACCGCGATGCAAGGCCCACAAAAACTGTTCGTACCAGTGCTCACGCTGCTCTGGCAGCTCGATATCAGCCAGCGCACGGGCAACCCGCTCATAGGTCGCGCCAATGGTTTCATCTACCGGGTGCCCATCCTTGCTTTTCAAGCGGTATTTGGCGTCCCAGATGTCTGCCGATGCTGGCTGAAGCGCAATGGCCATGCCACGCCTGGTTGATGTTGGGGTTTCCAAAGCCTGTTTCATGGGGGCACTCCTGTAGATGCCCTGCAGCTTACACAGCAAGGCGCAAAACACAAGTTATAGGGATTCTGCGCAGATACTATACGCAGATATAGTAGATATCAAGTAGCTGACCAAGATGTTTCTTGATTCAGGTTATGGCCAGGCAACTGTCATCCGGCAGACGCCGGATGACGCAAGGGGATGGGTCAGCCGGCGGCGCCAAGCATCAGCGCTTTCATTTCCGCTACTGCGTTTTCCAGCCCAACGAACAGGGCATGGGACACAATAGCGTGCCCGATATTCAGCTCATTGATACCGGGAATTGCAGCAATGGCTTCCACGTTATGGTAGTTCAGGCCATGGCCTGCATTGACCACCAGCCCCTGTTTCTGGGCAAAAGCTGCAGCCATGCGGACTTTCTCCAGTTCTTGCTGCTGTTCGGCTGCGTCACTGGCTGCTGCATAGTGCCCCGTATGCAGTTCGATGACTGTCGCGCCGGTGCGTTTCACCGCAAGAATCTGTTGCTCATCAGCATCAAGGAAAATTGAAACCGTACAGCCAGCCTTTTGCAAGCGCTCTACCGCTACTGCAACCCGGGCTTCCTGACCGGCAACATCGAGTCCGCCTTCGGTGGTCAGCTCTTCTGCCGTTTCAGGTACCAGACAGACATTTTCCGGCCTGATGCGCTCAGCAATGGCGAGCATTTCTTCGGTGACCGCCATTTCAAAGTTCATTGGTGTGCGGATCAGCTCGCGCAGCAGCTCGACATCCCGGTCCTGGATATGCCGACGGTCTTCACGCAAATGAATGGTGATGCCGTCGGCACCAGCCTGCTCACACAGCAGTGCCGCTTTCACCGGATCAGGATCGCGGCCTCCGCGGGCCTGGCGCACAGTCGCAATATGATCAATATTTACACCCAGCAAAATGCGTTGTTTGATATTCATGCAGAAGACTCCTTGTGCCGCATAAAGAGTTCGCGGCTCATTAACGGGCGGTTGCCCAGATGTGGTGCCAGGGCCTGGCGCATAAGGCGTTTGGCAGTCCGAACAACTTCGGGCTGCTGCCATTGTACAGCTGCCAGCGCTTGCAGTTCGGCGCCCAGAAAGGCACCCGGGCGCACACCGCCAACCGGCAACAAACCGCTCTCCGGTTGCAACAGGTACCACTGCTGTGGCTCCAGCGGGCTGCCTTCGGCGTCCTGTTCCAGAGAAAAGCCATAACCCAGCTGCTCCAGCAAGCGCCACTCATACGTACGCAGCAAAGGCTCCAGCGGCTGGCCCGCAGCCAGTGCCTGCAGGGTCAGTCCGTAATGGTCAAACACCTGCGGCTGCGGATCAGCCAGTGGTAACAAGCGCATGCTCAGCTCATTCAGATAAAGAGCACACATCAGCCGCTGGCCCTGCAGCAGCAGAAAGCTTTCTGCCGGCTCAAGTCTGGCCAGGGTTTTCAGTTCGCCGCGCCCGCGCAACTCGACCTCAAGGCAGTTGAATGGCCGTGCCGCACTGCCTTTATGACTGCGATAGCCACGCAACACCGTACGAAGGCGTCCTTGCCGGCGGGTAAACAGATCGACCAGTGCACTGGTTTCCTTGTAGGGCCGCACATGCAGGACAAACGCCCTGTCTGCTGCCTGCCTGTCCATGCCGTACTGCCCTGCAGTCAGTCCTGATAGCCCAGGGAGCGCAGGGCACGTTCATCGTCAGACCAGCCCTTCTTGACCTTGACCCAGAGGTTAAGCATAACCTTGTTGTCAAATAACGCTTCCATATCTTTGCGCGCTTCCTGGCCAATCAGCTTGATACGCTCACCTTTTTCACCGATCAGGATTTTTTTCTGCCCTTCCCGTTCGACCAGGATCAGGCCATGAATATGCAGGATGCGGCCTTCATGTTTAAAGTCTTCAATTTCCACCGTCATCTGGTACGGCAGCTCGGCACCCAGCTGGCGCATGATTTTTTCACGAATCAGCTCGGCTGCCAGGAAGCGGCTGGAACGGTCAGTAATCTGGTCTTCCGGATAAAAGTGTTCATTTTCAGGCAGACGCTCACCGATCAGTCGCTCCAGCGTATCCAGATTTTGCTGGTGCAAGGCAGAAACCGGAACAATCTCGGCCTGCGGCAGCTTTTCGTTGAGCCATTGCAGGTGCGACAGCAACTGTGACTTGTCATCCAGGCGGTCAGCTTTGTTGACGGCAATCAGTATGGGGCATTTCAGGTGCCTGATACGCTCAAATACCAGCTCGTCCTCTTCGGTCCAGCGCATACGGTCAACGACAAATACGCACACATCAATATCGCGCAACGCAGTCAGTACACTGCGGTTCATAAAGCGGTTCAGGGCCGTCTGGCCGCCCGTATGCAAACCTGGCGTATCAATATAGATGGCTTGTACACTGCCCTCGGTTTTGATGCCAAGCATGTTATGACGTGTGGTTTGCGGCTTGCGCGAGGTGATCGCCAGCTTCTGGCCCAAAATATGGTTGACCAGCGTTGACTTGCCAACATTGGGCCGGCCAACGACAGCCACATAGCCGCAACGGCTGGTTTGTGTTTCAGTCATGATTGTTTCCGTTTTCAACACCAAGAGCTACCAGGGCTGCAGTTGCCGCCACCTGTTCGGCAATCCGCCGGCTGCCGCCCTGTCCACGGGTTTTGTAATCAAGCAGCTTGACCTCGCACTCGACGTGGAAAGTACGACAGTGCGGCTCACCCTGAATATCGACGACTTCGTAGCCGGGCAGCTCACAGCCGCGTGATTGCAAAAATTCCTGCAGACGGGTTTTCGAATCTTTATTGGTATCGACGAGAGTCAGCCCGGCAAACTGCTGCTCCAGCCATGCCAACACCCGCTCACGGGCCACATCCATGCCGCCATCAAGATAAATTGCACCAATGATTGCTTCGGTAGCATCAGCCAAAATGGAGTCACGGCGGAAACCGCCGCTTTTCAGCTCTCCCGAACCAAGACGCAAATAATTGCCAAGGTCCATTTCGCGCGCCAGGATAGCAAGTGTTTCCCCCTTGACCAGGCGGGCACGCAAACGTGACAGCTGTCCTTCGCGGGCTTGATCAAAATGATGGAACAGCGCTTCGCCAGCTACAAAATTGAGAACAGCATCACCGAGAAACTCCAGACGCTCATTGTTGCGCCCGGAAAAACTGCGATGAGTCAGCGCCAGTGTCAGCAGGCTGCTGTCCTTGAATTCGTAACCCAGCTTGCGCTGCAGACTGCTCAATGGATTACTCACTGGGTACGCACCCGATACTTTTTATCAAAAGAGACCACCAGATCGATATTTTTCAGGATCTTTTCACGCACTTCGTAATCGAGGTGAACAAACAGCTCCGGCCCCTCGGCGCGAACCTCCATGATATCGGCAGCATTCAGGTTACGAATGTTGTTGATTTGCATGTTTTTGTTGATATAACTGCGGAACTCGCCGGCATTGCGTACGCTGATACCACTGGCCACATCACGATCTACAGCACGGATCATTTTATCCAGTGCACGATTGTCCATGTAATGCGGCAGGATTTTGAAACCAACACTGGCAAAAAACCCCGTCAGAACCAGAATGACCAGCCAACCTGTCAGCGAGATGCCACGCTGCTTTGCGCTATTCATAAACTCCTCTCCGGATTGGTGTTGCAGATGTCAGTCAATCAGGCCGGCACGCGACAGGCCGGGCAGGTTGCCGGTCTTGGGTGACGGCCAGCTTAACCAGATGATGGAAGCTTTGCCTACTATATAGGAGTCCGGCACCATTCCCATAAACTCGGGTGCAATATGCGGATCGTTCCAGTAGCGGCTGTCTTTGGAGTTATCGCGGTTATCACCGAGCATAAAATAATGCCCGTCTGGCACCACCCACTCCCGGGTTGGCTCCATACGACGCCTGTTCTCCTTGCGAATCTGGTATGTGTGATCGCCCAGCTGCTCAGTATACAAACTGGCCCGGCCCAGGCTGCCCGGCTCCTCACCCAGCAGCGTTTCAGTCACCCGCTCGCCATTGATGTACAGCTGCTTGTCAAAGCTGTAAGTAACAATATCACCGGGCACGCCGACCACGCGCTTGATGTAGTTGATACGCGGGTCTTCCGGATATTTGAACACCATGACATCACCCCGTTGCGGATTACCCAGCGGAATGATTTTCTTGTCGATTACTGGCAGGCGGATACCATAAGAAAACTTGTTTACCAGAATAAAGTCACCCACCTGCAGGGTTGGAATCATCGACCCAGAGGGAATCTGAAACGGCTCGAACAAAAACGAACGCAATACAAACACGATCGCCAGTACCGGAAACAGGGACTTGCCATACTCAACTGCGGTTGGCTCCTTGTTCAGCCGCTGCAAAACTTTTTCGTCCGGGGTGGCCACCTGCTGTTTGTAGGCTTCTATCGCCTGGCGGCGCCGTGGCGCCAGCCACAGGCGGTCAGCCAGCGTCAACGCTCCGCTGACAGCAACAGCAATGACCAGAATAAGCGGAAAGTCCAGATTCATGGTTTAGTCATCCACCCGCAGTACGGCAAGGAAAGCTTCCTGTGGTATTTCCACATTACCCACCTGTTTCATGCGCTTTTTACCGGCCTTCTGTTTTTCCAGCAGTTTTTTCTTGCGGCTGACATCACCACCATAACACTTGGCCAGTACATTTTTACGCAATGCCTTGACGTTGGTTCTGGCAACGATCTGTCCGCCAATGGCAGCCTGAATGGCCACATCATACATTTGTCGCGGAATCAGTTCTTTCATTTTTTCAGTCAGAATCCGGCCTTTGGCAGCGGCCTGGTCACGGTGCACAATCAGTGCCAAAGCATCCACCCGGTCACCGTTGATCAGCATGTCCAGACGTGTCAGGTTGGCCACCTGGAAGCGGTCAAAACTATACTCCAGCGAAGCATAGCCACGACTGACCGATTTCAGCCGGTCAAAGAAATCCAGCACGACCTCGTTCATTGGCAGCTCGTACACCACCTGCACCTGGGCGCCGAGAAAATTCATGTCAACCTGAACTCCGCGCTTCTCGACACAGAGCGTAATAACATTGCCCAGGTGCTCTTGCGGTACCAGAATGGTGGCCTTGACTATCGGTTCGCGCATTTCCTCGATCAGTGACGGGTCCGGCATGCGTGACGGGTTGTCTACATAAATAATGTCACCGTTCTTGAGTACGGTTTCAAACACCACGGTTGGCGCAGTAGTGATCAGGTCAAGGTTATATTCGCGTTCAAGACGTTCCTGGATGATTTCCATGTGCAGCATGCCAAGAAAGCCGATGCGAAAACCAAAGCCCAATGCCTCTGAAGTCTCGGGTTCGTACTGCAGTGCGGCATCATTCAGAGTCAGTTTCTCCAGGGCATCACGGAAATCTTCAAAATCGTCAGAACTGACTGGAAACAACCCTGCATACACTTGCGGCTTGATACGCTGGAAGCCGGGCAAGGCTTCGACTTCGGGCGTATTGGATAAAGTCAGGGTATCGCCCACCGGCGCACCCTGAATGTCTTTGATTCCGGCAATAACAAAGCCAACTTCACCCGCTTGCAAATGTTCCGTCTGGGTGTGTTTGGGATTAAATACACCAACACTGTCCACCTGGTGCACACGACCGGTTGACTTGACCAGAATCCGGTCCCCCTTTTTTACCCTGCCGTGCTTGACCCGTACCAGCGAGACTACGCCCAGGTAGTTGTCAAACCAGGAGTCGATAATCAAGGCTTGCAGGGGTGCCTCAATCTGGCCTTCAGGCGGAGGAATCTGTTCAATCAGTTTTTCGATGACATCTTCCACACCCAGTCCGGTTTTGGCACTGCACTGCACTGCATCGGTGGCATCAATCCCGATTACATTTTCAATTTCTTCCTGCACGCGCTCCGGCTCGGCCTGCGGCAGATCAATTTTGTTCAGGACCGGCATTACTTCCAGCCCCATTTCAATGGCGGTGTAGCAGTTGGCGACAGACTGTGCTTCTACGCCCTGCCCGGCATCCACCACCAGCAGTGCACCTTCACAGGCGGCCAGCGAGCGGCTGACTTCATAGGTAAAGTCAACGTGGCCAGGCGTGTCAATAAAGTTGAGCTGATAGGTTTGTCCATCACGGGCCTGATAGTCCAGGGTAACGCTGTGAGCCTTGATGGTGATACCGCGTTCACGCTCCAGATCCATGGAATCCAGCACGCGAGACTCCATTTCACGCTCGGTCAAACCACCGCAAATCTGAATCAGGCGATCAGCCAGGGTGGACTTGCCGTGGTCGATATGGGCAATGATTGAAAAATTACGAATATGACTCAGGTCGCTCACAGAACTTCACTCTAATTTAAGAACCAGACGGCCAAAGCCGGTAAAAATAGTAGGCAAGTTTACCTGATGCGCCCTGCTTTAGTCATCTTTGCCGTGTATTTACAGCCTGCTCCAGCAGGATAAGGGCACTTTGGGCAGCCCAAAAAACAGAAACCGGAGCAAACTCCGGTTTCTGTTACTGACCCTCCAGCGCTGTCTAGCGCGACAGCTTGAAAGTAATGAAGCTGGCCCTGCCCTGTCGAAGCACACGCATGGACAATGAACGATTACGCGGCAGCTTTTGCACGATAGCATTAAACGACTTGACCGAATCGACCTGCTGATTATTCAAATGGGTGATGACATCCCCCGGACGCAACCCGATCATTGCCGCAGGCCCTTCCTGAACATCCTGAATCAGCACGCCCGTTTCCAGGTCGATCATCTTCTTCTGTTCAGCGCTCAGCTCTCCAACCGTGATACCCAGAGGGTTTTTCATGCGCTGGCCACCCGGGCTCGAAGCATCCGCCACAGACTCGCCATCCTCACCGGGTGCAGCCCCCACCTTGATCTTTAAGGTCTGGCGCTTGCCCTCCCGCATTACTTCAAGCCTTGCGGTTGCGCCCGGCTTCAAGGCACCAATCAGGTGTGGCAAATCTGCCGACATCACTACAGGCTTATCGTTCATGCTCAGGATGACATCACCCAGACGAATCCCTCCCTTGCTGGCGGGACTGTCTTCAAGCATCTGGACTACCAGTGCCCCAGCCGGCTTGTCCAGCCCAAAGGACTCGGCAAGATCCTTGTTAACTTCCTGGATCACTACCCCCAGCCAGCCCCGCTCAACCTTGCCACTGCTCTTCAACTGGTCAGCCACATCCATTGCCATTTCCATCGGAATGGCGAAGGATAGCCCCATGAAACCACCCGAGCGGGTGAAAATTTGCGAGTTGATGCCCACCACCTCGCCTTTCAGGTTAAACAGTGGACCACCGGAGTTGCCCGGATTGATCGCTACATCAGTCTGGATGAAGGGGACATAGTTGTCGCTGGGCAGATTACGGCCTGTGGCCGATACAATTCCGGCCGTTACTGAGTGGTCAAAGCCAAAAGGAGAACCTATTGCCAGTACCCACTCACCTACTTTCAAGTCACGTGACTTGCCAATTCTGACCACCGGCAACCCTTTGCCCTTGACCTTGAGCAGCGCCACGTCAGTGCGCGAGTCAGTACCCACCAGCTCGGCCACCAGCTCACTGCGGTCAGACAGGCGGACAATAATTTCATCCGCATCGGCCACCACATGGTTATTAGTCAAAATATAACCATCCGGAGAAATGATGAAACCGGAGCCGAGCGACTGGGACTCCCGGCGACGCGGATTGTTGGGCGAGCGCGGCATCGGAAATGCGTGTTCAAAAAAATCACGGAAAATGGGCGGCAACCCCTCCAGCTCCGGAATCATCTGCTGCCCGCGCCTGCTGCTGATGACTGCTTGCGGCTTCTGCCGGGTACTGATGTTGACCACCGCTGGTGATGACTCTTCCACCAGCTCAGTGAAGTCTGGCAGCTGTGCATGAACAGCCGGCGCCAGAATGATCAGCAGGCTGGCACACAACCCGGCAACGATTGCTTTCGCTGTACGCATCCTTTATTACTCCAGTACAAGATTTGCTTCTAAAGTGAACAGTCCGGCACAGTATAAAAGTGTCACCAGCCGGGATACGATTTTCTGACCTGCACTATGGCTACAAGTTCAGAACTCAGGGCAACCAGCGCACAGCAGTCACCTGCTCCGTGGCCGGCTCAACCCGCAACACGCGCGGCAACATGCCATCACGGCCAGCCAGGCTGCGGTTGTACAGGTACAGCCCGGCAACCGCGGAAGAAAACCCGACCAGCCCGCCGATAATCGCCCAGCCCTCACCCAGCCCAGTCCGCTCTGCCAGCAGCGCACCGGCCAGCAGGGCCAGCAAAGGGAGCAAATAGACCAGAAACGCACCACGCAACGCCAGCGACTCGTCAACGCCCAGCACCACGACATCACCTGCCTGTACGGGCAACTCACACAGGGCCAGCACTTCATGTATCCGTCCTGGTTTGAGGCCCTGCATCAGTCCCTGCCCACAAGCGGCACGCGCCTTGCAACTGCCGCAGGAGCTTTGCCGGCTTACAGCAACCCTGACCTGCCCCCTCTCCACTGCCATAACCTGGCCACGCTCCTCAATCATCCTTGCTCCCGTGGTCATCTAGCGAAACAGACAAGGCTATGCGCTGAGCGGTCGCAGGCGGGATCTCGCCCAGCACAGTCACCATGTAATGCAGCGCGTCCTGCTCCATGGGGCGTGAGATCACCACTGTGGGTCCCAGCTGGCGGTGCTCCAGATCCATTGCGCCGCGTTCGGTCTGTGTTACAAAAATACTGAAATGCGCCAGTCCGTCAAAAAACAACCGGCTGCTTGTGCCACCTTGCTCCTGCAGACGTTCACTCACGGGAACAAAGCCATCCGGCACCCAGGCTGCCTGCCAGCCCAGAGCGGGAGCATCCTTCAGCCGGGCACCTGCCAGCACTGACTGACAGCCCTCTACCTGCAACGCGTCGTCAGGCTGTTCGCCAACTGTGAAGCTGACAAACTGAAAGCGCTCTAAAAGCTCGCCCTCTTCATTTAGCAGCAACGACTTCAGCACCACACCCGTGTCCAAATCAAAGTGAACTTCAAGCGGGTAGCGGTGAATGTCACGTGGAGTAAATAGAAGAATTGCTGCCTCACGGGCAGCCACCCGGCCACGCCCAATATGCTCGGTATGGTAGCCGGTTTCAAGGCGCTCCAGGTCCAGCCGGTTCAGTGGCAAAGCCGGCTCGGCCGGACCGCCCAACAAAGCGCCGGGCCGGGCGTGCGCCATACAGGCAAGCTGGCCATTATGGCGCAACGCCTCAAGCCTGCTGCCATTCAGGCGCAAAAAACGCTCGCGATAATTGCCGTCAGCAGCAGCCTGACGCCAAACCTCATGAGTAGAAAAGACGCCCTTGCGTTCATAAACGAAACTGCCGTGATAGCTCGCACGCTCCTGCAGCTGCTGCCACAATAATAGCTGCTGGCCCAAAGGCTGTGCAGATACGGCACGCCCACCCACCAGAAGCACAGCCAGGGTTATCAACCAGGCAAGCCGGCACCACACAGTATCAGCGACCTTCCATGCTGGCAGCACGCGCATACGGCAAAGCACTGTCGGCACCGCCAATGCCGCTCTGGCGAGCATGCTGCTTCAGGTACAGCGGCAAATGTTCGCGATACCAGTCATTTGAGTTTATCTCGCTTTGCTGCTCTTCTTTCTGAAGCTGCTGACCACCGTAGCTGGCCAGCACTACAGGCTGCTCCCGCACGTAAGCAGGTGCTGCCAGGGGTGTGGCCGGGGCCGGCGTACCGGCCAGCACCTGCTCTGCCGGCTCCAGCTGCACCTGATTATAAAAGCGCACCCCACCCAGCACCGCCAGGGTTACCGAGGCAGCCACCGCCATGCGCTGCCAGCTTTTCCAGCCGGCCACTTGCGGAGCAGAAGCATCATCTCCGGGCTGTTTTTCATCCATCGCGATGCTGTTCAGCGCCTCTCTAACACCAGCAGACACATCCACTGCCATTACCGGCTCCTGGTGCATTGCGGAGCGCACCAGATGCAGGTTCTGCCATGTCTGGCGCACCTCAGGCTCATCCAGGCGCCCAAGAATGCGCTGCAGCTCCAGCTCACTGGCCTCACCATCCATCAGGGCGGAAAGGGCCTGTTCAAGGCTATGTTCAGTCATGTCACAATTTCCTCAAGAAAATTCAGCTTTCATGCAGCAAAGGACGCAAGGCTTTATCAACTGCTTCACGGGCCCTGAAAATGCGCGAGCGTACCGTCCCCACCGGACACTGCATGACATGGGCAATATCCTCATAGCTCATGCCTTCGTATTCGCGCAAGGTCAGCGCCACCCGCAAGTCTTCCGGCAGGCGGCGAATACTCTCCTGTACGGTCTGCTCAATTTCGTCACGCAACAGCAAACGCTCTGGGGTCTCCAGGCTTTTTAGCCCGTGGTCCCCGTCATAAAACTCGGCGTCATCCGCATCTACGTCAAAGCTCGGCGGTCGCCGGTTACGTGATACCAGATAGTTTTTTGCCGTATTAACGGCGATCCGGTATAACCAGGTATAAAAAGCACTGTCGCCACGAAAGTTCCCCAGTGCCCGGTAAGCCTTGACGAATGCCTCCTGAGTCACATCCTGCGCCTCGTGTGAATCCTGTACGAAACGTATCACCAGCGCCATGATGCGGCTTTGGTACTTCAGCACCAGCAGGTCAAAGGCACGCTTGTCGCCTTTTTGTACCCGCTTAACCAGCAGCTTGTCATCTTCAGCGGTCATCTACCGTACCCGGTCAAACCGCATACGCCCCGCCCGTGTATTTTGATGTTCATTCGTTTTATCCCCCCGGACCCTGCCTGTCTTGCGGCAAGGATCACCCGTAATTCGGCTGTCTATCTGCAGTAGACAGGCCACAGGTTGCCTGTATTGAGCCGCTGCTGCAGAAAAAGTTCCATGAAGTGCATTTTGCTCCGCCAGCAGCGTTATACTAGCAACGCCACTTCCTGACGGACTTCACGACATGAGCCAATCCTACAGGCACGATGTACTTATCATTGGCAGCGGCGCTGCCGGCCTCGCCGCCGCCCTTAAGCTGCCCGGCAACCTCAGCATTGCCGTACTTAGCAAAGGCAAGCTCAATAGTGGCTCTACCTATTATGCCCAGGGTGGTGTTGCTGCGGTGCTGGACGAAACCGACAGCATTGAAGCCCACGTACGCGACACCCTGAGCGCCGGGGGCGGCCTATGCCGTGAAGATGCCGTACAGTTTACCGTAGCCAACAGCAAAGACGCCATCAACTGGTTACTTGAGCTGGGTGTTCCTTTTACCCGCAACACTCCCGAGCAGGAGCTGGAGCAGCACTACGCCTACCACCTGACCCGCGAGGGCGGCCACAGCCACAGGCGTATCATCCATGCAGCCGATGCCACTGGTGCGGCCATCTTCGACACCCTGCTCCGCCACACCCGCCTGCGCAACAATATCCGGCTGCTGGAAAACCAGGTAGCAGTCGACCTGATCAGCCGCCAGACCAGTACGGGAGGCGAACGGCGCTGTATCGGCGCCTATGTCCTGAACACCGCAACCGGTGAAGTGGACACCCATGCCGCACGCTTCGTAATTCTGGCCACGGGCGGCGCTGCCAAGGTTTACCTTTACACCAGCAATCCCGATGGTGCCTGTGGTGATGGTATCGCCATGGCCTGGCGTGCTGGTTGCCGCGTGGCCAATCTGGAATTCAACCAGTTTCACCCGACCTGTCTGTACCACCCGCAAGCCAAGAGTTTTCTGCTGACTGAGGCGTTGCGTGGCGAAGGTGCCGTACTCCGCCTGCCCAGTGGTGAACGCTTTATGGAGCGCTACGACGAGCGCATGGAGCTGGCTCCACGCGACATTGTGGCCCGCGCCATCGACCACGAAATGAAACGTCTGGGGCTGGATCACGTCTATCTTGATATCAGCCACAAACCGGCCAGTTTCATTCGCGAACACTTTCCCACCGTCTACCGGAACTGTCTCAAGTTTGGCCTGGACATTGCCCGCGAGCCCATCCCGGTAGTGCCGGCCGCACACTACACCTGTGGTGGCATAATGGTGGACCAGCAGGGCCGTACCGACCTGCCGGGGCTCTATGCCATCGGCGAAGCCAGCTACACCGGCCTGCATGGCGCCAACCGCATGGCCAGCAACTCGCTATTGGAGTGTTTCGTCTACGCCCAGTCGGCAGCCGAGCACATCGACAGCTGTCAGACGCACATTGAATTGCCCAGGCTGCCGCCGGCCTGGGATGCCAGCCAGGTAACAGATTCGGACGAAGACGTTGTGATCTCCCACAACTGGGACGAACTGCGCCGCTTTATGTGGAACTATGTCGGTATTGTACGCACCGACAAACGACTGCAGCGGGCATTGCACCGTGTACGCCTGCTACACAAGGAAATTGACGAGTTTTACAGCAACTACCGGGTCAGCCCCGACTTGCTGGAGTTGCGCAACCTGGCACTGGTCGCCGAGCTGATGATTCGTTGTGCAATGCAGCGCAAGGAAAGCCGCGGCCTGCACTTTACTTTGGACTATCCCGAACTTCTGCCGGAAGCGCTGGAGACGATCCTGCAACCCGCTCCGCCAAGGGAATAAGGCGCAACGACACGCGCAAACGCCGGTGACTGTCGGCATCCAGCACATCAGCCGGTACTGGCAGACGCATCGTGCGCCGGCCGACCCCAGCCAAATGCAGTACCACCAGATGTCTGGTAACCAGACTGCCGGCCAGCACCCGGACCGGCTGCCAGCCAGTACCTGGCTGCCACAGCTCCCAGCCGGTGTTCCGCTGATAGCGCAGCCCCTTGCGCTCGCTTGCGCAGTGTCTTCTCCGGCTACGCAGCAAGCACCAGACGCCCCAGGCCATGCAAAACACCACCAGAACACCCGCTGCAGGTTGCGGCATGCCGCTGCCGGCGACAGCCAGTCCTGCCAGCAAGGCCAGCATGCCCTGCAACCCAGCCAGCATGGCCGATGGTTGCCAAAAGCAGGCTTGCACCAGTGTTACGCCCGCCGCGTACGACTGTGCTCAAGCACCAGCCCGATAATTCTCTGGAGATCAGCATCATCAGGCTGACTGCGGCGCATAAACCAGGCAAACATGTCCTGATCCTCACAGCTCAGCAACTTTTCGTAACGTGCCTGATCATCGGCAGCCAGCTCTGTGTAGGCTTCGCGCACAAAAGGTACCAGCAGCTCATCCAGCTCCAGCATGCCACGACGGCTGTGCCAGAACAGGCGATTTAGTTCAGTTTCTTTACTCATTGGGAGTCTCCGCTTGAATATGCGCGCAAGTATAAGCCAGCCGTCTATATTTGGCACCCACTGACAAGCCGGCGCGAAAGCTCTATCATGTGGGCCCGCTATACTTATCACGAGATTCGACCATGAGCCAGACGCCAGCCTTTGTAGTTCTCAACCGGCAGGGCATGCTTGCAGTGCGCGGCACAGATGCCAGCAAATTCCTGCAAGGTCAGCTGACCTGCAACCTCAACTATGTCAGTTATGACCAAAGCAGCCTGGGCGCCCGCTGCAACCCCAAGGGGCGCATGCAGTCGAGCTTCCGGCTGGCCATGCAGGGGGACGGCTTTCTGCTATCAATGGCTCGCGAACTGGTTCAGCCCCAGCTGGCCGAAATAAAAAAATTTGCGGTTTTTTCCAAGTCCACACTGCAGGATGAGAGTGACCAGTGGGTCCAGCTTGGCCTGATCAACCCCGAACACAGCCTGCAAGAGCTTGGCATCGAGCTGGCAGACACCCCCGGAGCTGTCACCCAGCACAACCAGATGCTGGCGATTCGCATCAACCGCGAACTGGCCGAACTCTGGATACCTGCTGCAGACGCACCCTGCACCCAGCGTCAGCTCGCCACCCGCGTAAAAGAGCTGGACGACAACGCCTGGCAACTTGGGCTGATCGCTGCAGGCATTGCCCAGGTAACGCAAGCAACCTACGAAAGCTACATCCCCCAGATGCTGAACCTGCCAGCCCTGGATGCAGTAAGCTTCAAAAAAGGCTGCTACAGCGGCCAGGAAATCGTTGCACGCATGCAATATCTTGGCAAACAAAAGCGCCACATGCTGCGCTTTGGCAGCACGACCAGCGAACTGCCCGTGACAGGCACGGCCCTGTTGCAGGCAGACGGCAGCAAAGCCGGCGAGGTACTCAGTGCTGCCCACAGCGGCGATACCATTGAGCTGCTGGCAATAGTCCTGGTCGAGACAGCACAGGAACAACCCCTGTTCCTTGATGTTGACGGGCGACCACAAACAAAATTGCTTGACCTGCCATACCAGATTGATGTCGAACGCGAGATTCAACGTTAGCCGGCAAGGCAGTTCCAACTAACAGCTAATAACACACGACAGCCTGCATGATCAGGCCAGGTCATACGCAAGAATTTCCATGCCAGCAGTTGAGAGTGCAAGCGGCTATCCCGGCCTGGCCCCCTGCCTGTTCTTTTTGGAGTAACCATGAGCACACTGATTGCAACAGTCCAGTCAGAATTGATGGATGCAATTAACAACGACGAACTCATTTTGCCAACCCTGCCTGAAGTCGCGCTACAAGTGCGGGAAGCAGCCGAAGACCCGGATGTCGGTATTGGCGAACTGAGCAAAGTGATCAGCAATGATGCTGCACTCACCGCCCGCATCATCAAGGTGGTCAACAGCCCGTTACTGCGCAGCAGCAGTGAAATCAGCGACCTGAACATGGCAGTTGCCCGTCTCGGCATGGGCTACACCACCAACCTGGCGATGGGTCTGGCCATGGAGCAGATGTTTCAGGCCACCTCCGATGTCATTGACCGGCGCCTGCGCGAAGTCTGGCAGCGCAGCACCGAAATTGCCGGCATCAGCCATGTGCTGTGTCGCCACTTTACCCGCCTGCCTCCTGACCAGGCCACGCTGGCCGGCCTGGTACACCAGATCGGAATTCTGCCGATCCTGACGTATGCAGAAGAAAACGGTCAGCTGCTAAACGATTCTTTCACCCTGGAAAAAGTCATCGAACGGCTACACCCGGAGCTGGGCCAGCGTATTTTGCAAGCCTGGGATTTTCCACCGGCACTGGCCTGCGTACCCGTCGAGCATCTCGACTTTGACCGCCAGACGCCACAACAAGACCTCGTGGATATCGTTCAGGTCGCCTTGCTGCAAAGCTATGCCGGTAGCGAACACCCCCTGGGCAAGATCGACTGGACCGGCGTTGATGCTTTCCGCAAGCTGGGCCTTGAAGTCATTGAGCAAAGCCTGTCTGCCGACGAGGACCTGTCCGCATCCATGGAAGCTGCCACCCAAATGCTGCAAGCCTAAATCTGCACCGGGATGCAGCCGCTTTCCTCGCATCCCGTTTGTGCCCTTTGACTTCGGTCAAGGCTGTTCCGCGCCAAAGCCCCTAGATTAACCTGCTGTAACCAGAGCACCATGCAGTAACAAGTGTGACCTGGGCAAAGCGGTTATCTGCCGCCTTGTCACCAGCCACCCGCATAGTCTGGTCCATCGCTTGAGGCCGGCACCCCATGCATTGCTAGTCCTGCCATGGCCTCTCCCACCCTTTGCTTTCCGGGAGTCTTCATGCAACTGGTTTGCCCAGCCGGCAGCTTGCCGGCACTGAAAGCCGCCGTGCGCCAAGGCGCCGACGCCATCTATGTAGGATTCAAGGACGACACCAACGCCCGCCACTTTGCCGGCCTCAACCTGACCGACAAACAACTGGCCGAAGGCATCGACCTGATCCGAAAAAACAACAGAAAACTCTATATTGCCGTCAACACCTACGCCCAGTCTGATGGCTGGGAACGCTGGCAGCGTGCCGTCGATCAGGCCGCCGCTCTGGGTGTCGATGCCCTCATCGCCGCCGACCCGGCAGTTCTGGGTTACGCCAGCGAAAAGCATCCAGACCTCAGCCTGCACCTCTCGGTGCAAGGATCGGCCACCAATGGCCCGGCGCTGTCGTTCTATCAGCAACGCTACAATATCAAGCGTGCCGTACTGCCACGGGTACTGTCGCTGGCGCAAGTCCGCCAGGTGGCAGAAAGCACCACTGTACCCATTGAAGTCTTTGCCTTTGGCAGCCTGTGCATCATGGCCGAAGGCCGTTGCCACCTGTCATCCTACATGACCGGCGAGTCTCCCAACCTGTGCGGCGTCTGCTCGCCAGCCAAAGCGGTGCGCTGGAGCAACGAAGACGGCAAACTCAGCTCGCGCCTGAACGAAGTACTGATCGACCGATACGAAGAAGGCGAGTCTGCCGGCTACCCCACCCTGTGCAAAGGCCGTTTCATCGTCAACGGCAAGAAATTTCACGCACTGGAAGAGCCGACCAGCCTGGACACCATGGACCTGATCCCCGAGCTGGCCAAGATTGGCGTCAGCGCGGTGAAAATCGAAGGCCGCCAGCGCAGCCCGGCCTATACCGAACAGGTCACCCGCGCCTGGCGCGAAGCGCTGGACAGCTACAAACGCAACCCATCCGGCTTCCGTGTCGAAGACAACTGGCGCCAGACCCTGGCCGGCCTGTCCGAAGGCAGCCAGACCACCCTGGGTGCCTACCACCGCGCCTGGCAATAGGAGTTGATTAAACAATGAAACTATCCCTGGGCCCCATCCTGTTTTTCTGGCCCCGCGACCAGGTCACACGGTTTTATGCCGACATGGCCGAGCAGCCACTCGACATCATCTACATGGGCGAAACCGTCTGTTCTAAACGCCGCGAGTTCAACCTTGACGGCTGGATCGGACTGGCCCGCGAACTGCAGCAGGCCACCAAGGCACAAATCGTGCTGTCCGGCCTGACCCTGATCGAAGCCAACTCCGAAGTTTCCAGCCTCAAGCGCCTGTGCGATAACGGCGAGTTCATGGTTGAAGCCAACGACATGGCTGCCGTGCAGTTTCTGTCCGAGCGCAAGCTGCCGTTTGCCGGCGGTCCGGCGCTAAACATCTATAGCGGACGCGCACTGGCCGAGTTCATCAAAAGCGGCATGAGCCGCTGGGCTCCGCCGGTCGAGTGCTCGGGCCAGCTGATCCACAGCACCCTCAGCCAGCTGGACGACATGGGCATTCAGCGGCCCGAAGTCGAAGTCTTTGCTTATGGCCACCTGCCGCTGGCTTATTCGGCCCGCTGCTTTACCGCCCGCGCGGAAAACCGTCCCAAAGACGAATGCGAATTTTGCTGCATCAACTATGAAGAAGGCATCCCCCTGGCCAGCCAGGAAGGACAGCCGCTGTTTACCATCAACGGCATTCAAACCATGTCTGCCGAGGTCAACAATCTGCTGGCTGACTTCCCTTCGCTCAAACAGCAGGGTGCCGACATTGCCCGCCTGAGCCCGCGCGCACGTGGCATGGGCGACATCATCCAGTCCTGGGACCGCGTCCGCCAGGGTGAGCAACCGCCGCTGGCCGTGCAGGGCTGTAACGGTTATTGGCACGGACGCCCCGGAATGGTAACCGCCGAGGAGGCCGGACTATGCTAAAGAAAACCCTACCCCTGTTGCTGTCGGCTGGTGATCGTGTACTGCCGCTGGCCCGCCATACACCCTATGCCGCCCAGCGTCTGGCCGTGCAGAGAGGCCTAAACAAGGTATTTGCCGAAGCCATTGCAGACGGCCTGTTTGACATCCTTGATGACCGCTGGGTACAGCTGCACATCCATGACCTGGGGCTGCAATGGTGCATCACCAAAAGCCCGCGTACCAACCAGCTGCAAGTGGCCCGGCAAGCTCCGGTGGAAGTGACCATTGGCGGCAACTGGCGGGAGTTTTTGCTGTTGGCCAGCCGCCAGGAAGACCCTGACACCCTGTTCTTCCGCCGCCGTTTGCAAATTGATGGCGACACCGAGCTGGGTCTGGCTGTGAAAAACCTGATCGACAGTCTGGACCCGGAAAGCCTGCCCCAATGGCTCTGGCGTACGGTGGAAAGCTTGGGGCAAGCAGCGGCTGAACAGCAGCTTGGCTACGCATAAGCCTGTCCTGATCGTATTGGTTGCTCACTCGCTGTCTGTGAAAGGACTCGGCACATGCCCTCTTCGGATGCCCGCTCTTTGCTCAAATTGGCCTCTTGGCTTGATCTGCTAGCCCGATCAATTGGTTTGGCCACTATCCTGATTTTCGCACTGGGTATCTATAGTGTGTATTGGCCAGCCGTCCCCGGCACAATTATGCAACAAGGCAGCATACGCAGTTCCGGCGGCGGCTATAACACGCCGCGCGCAACCAAGGCCTACTCAGTAAACGTTCAACTGATTCAGTATAGCTATCACTACCAGGGCAAGACCTACAACAGCTGGTTGCCCTGCTTCTGCCTGCCCATTGGGATTTTTGAAACTATCGACCCCAGCACTGCTGTGCCGGTATATGTACTGAATGCCATGCCATCCATCAGCGTGCTGCGTACTGGACCCGACCTGCCCAGTAGTCTGGTACTGCTTGTACTGGGCTCCATTCCGTGGGGTTTTGCACGGCTTATTCGCAATTTTGTGGCAAAAGAGCAGCAGGCTCCATAACCGGCCGACACTGGCTAAACATGCAGGCAAAAAAAAGCGCCAGGGCATAGCCTCTGGCGCTTTGGGTTACTGCATAGAAACGATCGATCAGTCCAAACGTCCCCGCTTGGCGATGGCCGCATCCAGCGTTGCAGCAAACTCGTCCAGGCTGATAGAGCCCAGATTCTGGCCACAACGGGTACGCACCGCCAGCTGGTTGTTTTCCACTTCCTTGTCGCCCACCACCAGCAGATACGGGATTTTCTGCAGGGTATGCTCACGGATTTTAAAACCGATTTTTTCATTACGCAGATCAGTTTTCACCCGATAACCACGCTCTTGCAGGACTTTGTGCACCTGACGAACAAAGTCCGACTGTTTTTCACTGATGTTCATCACCACGGCCTGCACCGGTGCCAACCAGGCAGGAAATGCACCCTCGTAGTGTTCGATCAGAATACCGATAAAGCGCTCGAACGAACCGAGAATGGCCCGGTGCAGCATCACCGGATGGGCACGGCTGTTGTCTTCAGTGACAAACTCGGCACCCAGACGCACCGGCAGGTTGAAGTCCAGCTGCAAGGTACCGCACTGCCAGACCCGGCCCAGGCTATCACGCAAAGAAAACTCGATTTTCGGGCCGTAAAAAGCACCCTCGCCCGGCTGCAGCTCATAGGCCAGACCCGCTTCTTTCAAGGCTTCTTCCAGCGCCTTTTCAGCCCGGTCCCACTGATCATCCGAACCAATGCGCTGCTCAGGGCGGGTGGACAATTTAAGCTCGATATCATCAAAGCCAAAATCACGGTATACCTGCTGAGTCAACCTGATGAAAGCTGCCGACTCTGACTGCATCTGCTCTTCGGTACAGAAAATATGCGCATCATCCTGGGTGAAACCACGCACCCGCATGATGCCGTGCAATGCTCCTGATGGCTCATTACGGTGACAGGAACCAAACTCGGCCAGACGCAGCGGCAGCTCGCGGTAGCTCTTCAGGCCCTGGTTGTACACCTGCACGTGACAGGGACAGTTCATCGGCTTGATCGCGTAATCGCGGGCCTCGGACTCGGTAATGAACATATTCTCTGCGTAGTTGGTCCAGTGACCGGACTTTTCCCAGAGAATGCGGTCAACAATCTGCGGTGTGCGGATTTCCTGGTAGCCGTTATCGTTCTGCACCTTGCGCATGTATTGCTCAAGCACCTGATACAGCGTCCAGCCCTTGGGGTGCCAGAACACCATGCCGGCTGCTTCTTCCTGGGTGTGGAACAGGTCAAGACGCTTGCCAAGGCGGCGGTGGTCGCGCTTTTCGGCTTCTTCAATGCGCTTGATGTACTCGGCCAGCTGCTTCTTGTCGGCCCAGGCAGTGCCATAAATGCGCTGCAACTGCTCATTTTTTGAGTCGCCGCGCCAGTAGGCACCGGAAAAACGGGTCAGCTTGAAGTGCTTGAGAAAACGGGTATTGGGCACATGCGGGCCACGGCACATGTCCACATATTCCTGGTGATAGTACAGGCCCATTTCGGTTTCATCGGGCATGTCGTCAATCAGGCGCAACTTGTACTCTTCACCACGCTCCTGGAAAGTCTTGATCACCTCGGCACGGGGTGTCAGCTTTTTGATGACATCATAGTCCTGGCCAATCAGTTCGCGCATGCGCTTGTCGATGGCTTCCAGGTCTTCCGGGTTAAAGGGACGCTCACTGTAAACATCGTAATAAAAGCCGTCCTCAATCACCGGCCCGATCACCATTTTGGTGTCAGGATACAGCTGCTTGATCGCATGACCGATCAGGTGCGCACAGGAGTGACGAATAATTTCCAGTCCTTCCTGATCTTTGGGCGTAATAATTTGCAGCTCGGAATCTTCGGTGATCAGGTCACAGGCATCCAGCAAACGGCCATTGACGCGGCCAGCGACCGTGGCCTTGGCCAGGCCAGCACCGATAGACTCGGCAACCTGCATGATGGATACGGGATGATCAAAACTGCGCTGACTTCCGTCAGGAAGGGTAATAACGGGCATTGGCGCCTCCTCTCCTAGTGGTGACCCCTACCAAAGGTCACATGGGTTGGGATGAGCCAGCAAGATCGGCCTGCGTGCCTCCTGCCCTACAGTGGCAGACGGGAGTTCCCCTGGCATGGCAAACCGGAGTTACTGGACGCAGCCTTGGCTGCGATACAAATCAAAAAGGCCGCACTAGCGGCCCGAGGCTGGGATTATCCGTTTTCTGTGCGGCTTGTCAAGGCAGGCAGCGATGCAGCATCAGTCAACAACTACGGGCTTTTGCGCCTGTAACAAGCGCAACCCGCCCAGCACCAGCCCTACAAACCACAGCATCAGGAACAGGTTGCTGACCGCCGCATCCAGCTTGCCTTCACCGTCCACGGTGAAAAACTGCTCAATGACCGGCAGCACCGGCGGAAACCACAAACCGCGCATGGCCCCCTGCCAGAACCACAGCAGCGCAACCACATAACAAACCACCGTGATCAGGCCAAATACCAGCCAGCGGCGCCGGCTTTGCGGCCGTTTGAATAGATAGGCCACAACCATGAACAGCACCAGACTGGCCGGCATGACCAGCAACTCGCTGTGGTTCGGGTACGGCTCGATACTGGAAACCACCAGACTGAAAGGGATAGCCACGGCAAGAATCTTGAAAAACTCGATCAGGTGCTTCACGGAAAACGGCTCCAGGGCAATAACTGCTGCGTAGCCTATTACGAATTTGCAGCCAGGAAAAGCCGGTGTGGCAACGGGGTACAGGCTGGGTCATGGTGCGCACTGGGCTCGGGTGTTTTGGTTTGCGGCCTGATACCCCAATGGCTCTAGTATCGTAGCCCAGCAGACATTAGGCCGATTACGCCTGACAAGACCCAAGGAAGGCCTGAATAATTACCTGCGCTGGTAGGCATGCAGACGCCAACTACCAACAAACCTTGTGTTGCCTATGTTTCTGGATTCAGACTTAACGCCCGGCTGCAACACTACGTACGCCTGCTCTATGTTGGCATGAAAAGCCTTGGGTAGTTCAGACCAAAGATGCACTTCGACCAATATTGGCAACAGGCTATTTTGTAATGCTTCTTTCAGCTCCAGCTAGTCCCTTGATGGCTATCAGAGCTTGCTCCGACGTGGCCGCTGTGCGCAGCAGGTGTACAACATTCAGTGACATGGCCACCCCTCCTTCCATTACCAGAAAAGCAGGCAAAGCGCTGGAACGGGCTGTTTTGTGCCGCGGTTTTTTGCAGCACAAACAAAAACAGCCACCTGAGTTTACTCATGGGTGGCTGCTTTTGTTGCTTGATTTGGTAGGCACAAGTGGATTCGAACCACCGACCCCCACCATGTCAAGGTGGTGCTCTAACCAGCTGAGCTATGTGCCTTCAATGGCCGCGTATTATACGGTCTAATTATGTTCTGTCAACACCTTTGGCAAACTCTCTTACAGGCGGGTGCCAATAACTTCGGGAATTCCCGTCGCTGCGCCTACCACCTCGCGCACCCGGTTCCAGTCGATGCGTGCGTTGTCTGTGACGTCACTGCGTGAGCGGATCAGCTCCAGCACCAGCTGATGCTTGTCCACTACCGACGGCTCGCCGTGGTCATCCAGTGGCGTATGAGCTTCCAGGTACAGGTTGTCGCCTTCCCAGCCCAGCTTGTATGGCTCGTTGATAATGCGCACCCTGGTGCCCACCGGTACCATGTCGGCCAGCTCCAGCACGTTGGGGTTGAGCATGCGGAAGCAGCCATGGCTGACGCGCATGCCAATGCCGAACTTCTTGTTCGAGCCATGAATCAGGTAACCGGGCAGGCCCAGCGTCATTTTGTACGGCCCCAGCGGGTTATCCGGCCCGGGTGGCACGTAGGATGGCAAGGGGTCGCCGGCCTCGGCATGTTCCTTCAGGATCGACTGCGGCGGTGTCCAGCCCGGGTTGGGGGTTTTCATCACAATGGTGGTGGAGTTGACCGGCGAGCTCCAGCCCTCACGGCCAATGCCGATCGGGTAGGTATAGAGCGAGCCGTCCTCGCTGTAGAAGTACAGGCGGTACTCGGCCAGGTTCATGACAATGCCGGTGCGTTCGACATCCGGCAGGATATAGCGGGTCGGCAACACCACCTCCCTGCCCTCACCTGGCAGCCATGCATCAATAAAGGGGTTGGCCGCTACCATTTCCAGATAGCCCAGGTGTTTCGCCTTGCCGATATCGGCAAAGGTATCTTCATAGGCGGCACGGTACAGCTGCACTTCACCCACCAGGTCATTGCCCGGGGCCGGCATCGGCCACTGCGCGGCCATCACGGCCGACTGCAGGCCTAACGCCGCACAAGCGGCCAGGCACAAGCCTAGTCCTCTAACAAGCATCATACTTACCCTACTTTAAACGGTTGAACTTATCGTGCATCTGGCTGTTTCACCGGCGGGTTGTTCCAGCCCGGCTGTGCATTGTACCGCTGCGCTGCAATGGCATCCCGACAGTGCGGACAAAACTGTTTGCCCTGCAGTTTATTCCGGTCCAGCACATCCCAGCGCGGCTGTGACGGCAGCAATGTGCCACATAGGGTACGATCAACCGGTTGCTCCAGTGCCAGCTGCCGCTCGACGCCATGCTGCCAGCCTTCACTGCAACCGAACAGGTCAAGTTGCTCATCAACCTGTAAAACATGATATGCATGTAATGACCAAAGTGGACGCGCCATACTGTACTCCAGACTCAAGTGCGCAACATTACCTGAAACACCTGCCAGTTAAAAGATCCACCTTGTTTCGGCCATTGACAGTCATGCCACAGCCAATCAACATAGAATGCTGTTTTTAGTTTTAGCCGGCCCTGTTCCACAAGAATGCCTGTTTTCTGCAGGGTAACCGACGCCCTGTCTTGCCGGCCCGGCCCAGTCACCCCTCAACCAAGCCAGGTGTCTGATTTGCCGGCTTTCTGGTTTTATTCACCCTGACCAACAGAGCGAGTACGCATGAGTCTTTTTTCCGCCATTGAACTGGCCCCCCGGGACCCGATCCTGGGACTGAACGAAGCTTTCAACGCCGACCCAAGAGCTGACAAGGTTAACCTTGGTGTAGGTGTCTATTTTGATGAAGCGGGCAAGATCCCGCTGCTGCAGGCTGTGGCCAGGGCCGAAGAGCTGCGCCAGCAAGCACAGGCCGCCCGCGGCTATCTGCCAATCGAAGGCGTTGTCAGCTACAGCATTGAAGTGCAAAAGCTGCTGTTCGGCGCAAATTCCCCCCTGCTGGCCAACCAGCAAGTGGCCACCGTGCAGTCCATCGGCGGTACCGGGGCGCTCAAGCTGGGGGCCGACTTTATCAAGACGCTGGACAGCAGTGGCATGGTCGCGATCAGCAACCCAAGCTGGGAAAATCACCGCGCGCTCTTTACTGCCGCCGGCTACCAGGTCGTTGACTACAGCTATTACGACCCGGCCAGCCACGGCCTGAACCTGACCGGCATGCTTGCCGACCTGGAGGCCCTGCCAGAACGCTCGGTCGTCATCCTGCACGCCTGCTGCCACAACCCCACCGGGGTTGACCTCACAGCCGACGGCTGGAAGCAGGTGATCAGCCTGTTGCAGCGCAAGCAGCATATTCCCTTTTTGGACATCGCCTATCAGGGCTTTGGTGACGGCATCGAAGAAGACGCCGTGGCCGTGCGCCTGTTTGCCGACTCGGGCATGAACTTCTTTGTCTCCAGCTCGTTCTCCAAATCGTTTTCTTTTTATGGCGAGCGTGTGGGTGCGCTGTCTGTGGTCTGCGGTTCCGCCCAGGAGGCAGAGCGTGTGCTGTCACAGGTCAAGCGTGTCATTCGTACCAACTACTCCAACCCGCCCACACACGGTGCCACCATCGTCAGCACTGTACTTGGCAGCCCCGAGCTGAATGCCCTGTGGCAGCAGGAGCTGGGCGAGATGCGCAGCCGCATCAAGCAAATGCGCCAGCTGATGGTTGAGCAGCTAAAGGCCAAGGGAGCCAGCCAGGACTTCAGCTTCGTCACCGAGCAACGCGGCATGTTTTCCTACTCGGGCCTGAGCGCTGCCCAGGTTGACCGCCTGCGCGAAGAGTTCGGCATCTATGCGGTCAGCACCGGGCGCATCTGCGTGGCCGCACTTAACCTTGGCAATATCAATGCAGTTACCGATGCCATAGTGACCGTCAGCGGGCAGTCCTGATCCGGCCTGCGCTTTTGCGGCAAAGAAAAAGGGTTCGCACGCGAACCCTTTTTTCTTGCCAGGCAGCCTGTGACCAGGCAGGCATCAGTCAGCCGTATAGGTGCGGCGGATCAGCGCATCCGGCTTGAGGAAATCCTTCTCGCCGACATTGTCATGTTCCCCCAGCAACTTGCCGTCATGCTCCAGCCCGTAGCTGGTGTGCACATGGAAGGTATCCAGGTACTTGGCGCGGGTTTCCTTGACGTCACCGGTATAGCGCGGGTCCTGCGGACGCTCGTGGTTGTTGATGTAATAGGCAACGTCCCAGGCCTGCTGGTCAGTCAGGCTATTGGGACGGCCCAGCGGCATGTTGTGCTTGACGAACGATGCCAGCGTATAGTGACGGCTAATGCCCGCCCCCCAGTTATAAGACTTGTCACCCCAGACTGCCGGGAACACCACTTCGCCATCCTGAACCACACCGCCGCCATCAGCCTGGTGGCACAGCTGGCAGTTTTCCCGGTACACCTGCTCGCCACGGGCGTAATCCGGCTTCAGCTCGGGGTCGGGCAGGTTTGGGTAACCACGGCCATACATGCTCTTGCCGGACTGATAAATGGGCACACCCTTGGCCAGCCACTGGTGGTAAGTGGTCAGTGCCACCATGTCGTCACTGCCCCAGGCCGGCGGCTTGCCGTTCATCGAGTAACTAAAGCAACCGGCTATGCGCTCTTCCAGGTTGTTGACCTGATCATTTTTCGGGCGATAGTTCGGCAGCACCACTGCTGCCGGCCAGACCGGCCCGGCAAAGGGCAAGCGGCCCTCCCCCATGTGACAGCTGCTGCAGTTCATGCTGTTGAAAACATTCTTGCCGCGCAGTTGCTGGGTATTCATGAACAGGTCATGCCCACGGCGGATCACGCGCTTGAGCTCTGGGTGCAAGTCTGCTTCTTCCAGGTCCTGCATGGTCGGCGGTACGTGTACATACTGCCCCTCAACCGGCTGCGGATTATTTACCGGAAAACGCGGCTCTTTGACGGTTTGCGCCTGTGCGCTGAAAGTTGCGGCGACAACCGCAGCAGCCAGGCCCTGCAGTAAAAAACGACTTTGTTTGTTCATTATCGGGCTCCTTGTCATTGTGCAGGCTGGCGGGCCAACCAGGCCGAAACAGCCTGAATGTCATCGTCGCTGAGGCGCTCGGCAATGGCAGCCATCAGGTGTTGCGGGTCGTTGTCACGGGTAGCTTTTTGCCAGTTATGCAACTGATCGGCGATATAACCGGCATGCTGACCGGCAATACCGGGAAAGCTGCCACCCACACCCTTGTTGCCCGGCCCATGGCAGCTGGCGCAGGGCACAATATAGCGGTCCCAGTCCCCCTCCTCTGCCAGCTTGCGGCCATGGGCCAGCTGCTCTTCGGTAGCCTCTTCGCCACCTTTGGCTTCGGTCGCCGGCTGCGCGCCGTAATAAGCCGCCAAATCCTTCATTTGCTGATCGCTCAACATGCTGACAAAAGGCACCATGGTCGGGCTCTGGCGTGTGCCCGCCTTGATATCCTGCAACTGTTTGTACAGGTATTCCGGATTTATCCCCGCCAGCCGCGGCCAGGACTCACCACCCGGAATATTCATGCCACTGCCATCCGCCTGGTGACAGGCAACACACAAACCCGCCGACTCGGCACCTGCCGCAGCATCGCCATCAAAAGCATGTGCTGTTGATATGGCAAGCCCCAGCGCCAGAGCCAGCCTGCTCAAATTACGGACACTCTTCATTCCGTACCTCCCTTATCGCCCCCACTGGGTAGCGTTTCAACTTCATCATGTGGGTCATTGGGGCTGACAACACCGGCGTACCGGAAGCATTCAGCGCAGCAACACCCCCCATCCAAGCACAAACTGCGCCACTCCTTGGCCGTGCGACAACTCACACATAACCTTATAACAAATTATTTATTTTTTGTTAATTTTAATACTGTTCGTTAGTCTGATAGCTTTTAGTGTGCTTTCACGCTGACCACCTGGTCAGACCGGCCACCACTGAATATCCCCCTGGCCTGCACAAGGTTGTTATGATGAACGGCAATCTGCAGACACAGCCTTTGGAAACAGACAGCCAGTATGCCCAGCGAAATTCCTGCCAGCAGCCCCAGCGCCAGTATTCCCCCTTCAGGCCGTCCTTCAGCCGGTGAGCCGGTCAACAGCCTGCGCATGCTGGAAGCCCTGCCGCAAAACCTGGTCGCCGGCCAGCAGCTGCAGGCCCAGGTGATTGCCACACGCGAAGCCGCCCAGCTGTTTAACCTGCTGCTTAAACTGCAGATGCCCAACGGGCAGCAGGCCAGCATTCAGGCACAAAGCAGCCAGCCAATCGCCCCCGGCGAAATACTCAACCTCACCGCTGTCGGTGGGCAAAATTTCACTTTCAATCTGTCGGGGGCGCAGGCCGCTCCGGCGCTGACCCGTTTTGACCCGGCGCAGTTTCCGCCTGGCAGCCAGATCCAGGCGCGGGTCTTGCAGGTTGAACCGCAAGCGCAGGGCAACTTCCGCATCACTCTGACCCTGAACAGCGGGGCGCAGGCCGGGCAACACTTTGTCGTCGAGTCACCCAAAGCGCTGGCCGTCAACAGCCTGGTCAGTGCACAGGTCAACGGCCGCTTTGAGCTCAGCCTGATTCCCGCACGGCACAGCTTCGAGCAACTGGCGGTCCGGCAAGAGCTGGGCAGCCAGTTCGTCCGTCAGGGCAGCCCGGCCCAG
>Ga0209075_1000813_pt1 | contig 30048 bp, 25 predicted proteins | sample Stecom2011_FD_187523 | JGI IMG/M metagenome (GOLD analysis project Ga0209075, IMG submission 187523) | Agricultural soil microbial communities from Utah to study Nitrogen management - Steer compost 2011 (SPAdes) (version 2) | ecosystem: Environmental > Terrestrial > Soil > Agricultural land...
CTTCGATGCGCAGTTGCACGAGGCGCCGAGTGTCGCGCGCCATGGTGGTTTCGCGCAGTTGCAGCGGGTTCATTTCGCCCAAGCCTTTAAAGCGCTGAACGTTTATTTTGCCTTTTTTATTTTCGGCGGCGATTCGCTCTAGCACGCCGTCTTTTTCGCTGTCGTCCAAGGCGTAGTAAACATCTTTGCCCACATCGATCCGGTACAAAGGCGGCATGGCAACGTAGACGTGCCCCTGGGCTACCAAAGGCCTAAAGTGACGCAAAAACAAAGCGCACAACAAGGTGGCAATGTGTAGCCCGTCGGAGTCGGCATCGGCCAAGATGCATATTTTGTGGTAGCGCAAACCGTCAAGGGATTCTGTCGCCGGATCGATGCCGATGGCCACTGAGATGTCGTGTACCTCTTGGCTGGCCAAAATTTGGTTGGAGTCGACCTCCCAGGTGTTTAGGATTTTACCCCGCAGCGGCATGATGGCTTGGTACTCTCGATCGCGCGCCTGCTTGGCCGAGCCGCCGGCGGAGTCACCCTCGACCAAAAATAATTCGCTGGTGGCTGGATCGTTGCTCGAGCAGTCGGCCAGTTTGCCCGGCAACGCCGGACCTTGGGTGACCCTTTTACGGGCGACTTTTTTACTGGAGCGAACCCGCTTTTGCGCGTTGTTAATGCACAGCTCGGCGAGCTTGTCGCCCTCTTCGGTGTGCTGATTAAGCCACAGGGCAAAGGCGTCTTTGGCCACCCCCGAGACAAAAGCCGCGGCCTCGCGCGAGCTTAAGCGCTCTTTAGTCTGACCGGAGAATTGCGGGTCGGCGAGTTTAGCCGAGAGCACATAACAGCAGTGGCTCCAGACATCTTCTGGGGCCAGCTTTACGCCGCGCGGGATCAAGGTACGAAACTCGCAGTAATCGCGCAGAGCATCCAGCAAGCCGGTGCGCAAACCATTAACGTGGGTTCCGCCCTGGGCGGTGGGGATTAAGTTAACGTAACTTTCTTGGGTTAGCTCGCCGCCCTCGGGCAGCCACTGTACGGCCCAGCTAACGCCGCCGGTTTTGCCAAAAAACTCACCCACAAAAGGCGCCTCGGGCAATACCTCCCAGCCTTCGGTGTTGCCGCGCAAGTAATCTTTTAGGCCGTCCTCGTAAAACCAGGTGTCTTTTTCACCGGCTATTTCGTCGTTAAAGGTAACCGTTAAACCCGGGCACAAAACCGCTTTGGCGCGCAGTATATGGCGCAGTTTACTGACCGAAAATTTATGGCTGTCAAAGTAACTGGCGTTGGGCCAAAAACGGGCACTGGTGCCGGTGTTGCGTTTGCCGCAGGTGTCGATCACCTCCAGCTCTGAGGTTTTGTCGCCATTGGCAAAACCCATGCGGTGCACTTGCCCGTCGCGCCGGATGGTAACTTCAAGCCGCTCGGATAAAGCGTTAACCACCGACACCCCCACGCCGTGCAAACCGCCCGAGAACTGGTAGTTTTTATCCGAAAACTTACCGCCGGCGTGCAGGGTGGATAAGATCACCTCGACACCGGGCTTACCTTGCTCTGGGTGAATATCCACCGGCATACCGCGGCCGTTATCGGTGACGGTGACCGATTGATCTTTGTGCAAGATCACGTCAATTTGTTTTGCGTGGCCGGCCAGCGCCTCATCGACACTGTTGTCGATCAGCTCTTGCGCTAGGTGGTTGGGGCGCGTGGTATCTGTGTACATACCAGGGCGCTTTTTAACCGGATCTAGCCCGGTGAGAACTTCAATATCTTCTGCAGAATAATTAGCCATAGAGTATCTTTATATAGGTAATGCACTGTTGTCGATTACGGGGTTTAGCGCTTAGCAGAGAAAGCGCGAAAAAAAGTAAGGATGTCGGCAAGATGATGTTGAAAGCCGACAAAGCTGTGATCGCCACCTGGCTCTAACAACTGTTGGCTGTGGCGGTACGCTTGCACTGCTAGACGATGATCCAGTACTTCATCGCCCTCTTGCACCATCAGCCAGTAATTGTTGGCTCGCCCAATGGGCGTGCTGTCGGCCGCTTTAAATTCATCAATGTGCGCGAGCTCTAAACGATAGCTATCATCGGTGTGATAGCCGGTTAGGTCAACTCCCAAGTAGTGTTGCATAGTTTGCCACGGCCGCACCGCGGGGTTAACCAACACCGCCGGCAGATCGTACTGCTCGGCCAACCAAGTAGCCCAAAAACCCCCCAACGAGCTGCCAACCAACCACACTTGCTCGCCGGCTAACGTCTGCATCAGCGCGGTAAGATCGCGCCGGGTTTGCTCGGGGTAAGGGGTTAGGTGCGGGCAGTGATAGCTGACATCTGGCTCGTGTTGCGCCACCCACTGTTGCAGCAGTTGCGCTTTGTGTGAGCTCGGCGAGCTTAAAAAGCCGTGAATATAAATAAGGGCGGGCATCTTGGCGTCTCCTGTTTTAGGCCGGCAATGTGACTGCCAGCAGGCTAATAACCGGACGAGTGGAAATCGATGCCGTAGTCTTTATCGGCCACGCGCGCCACGTCAGTTTGCAGTTGCCCGTTTGGGTATAAATCAAACCAGCGATAGCCGGGCATCGAGGTATCCACGGTAAAATCGTCGCACTCGGGTTTAAATTGTACACACGTCGAGGGAGTGGCAAATAGGGTTTGACCGCCTCGGGTAAGCTCGAACGCTTGGTGCACATGCCCCCAACTGATGGCTTTTACCTGCGGATGTCGATCGATCACGGCAAAAAAAGCCTCGGGGTTACGCACTTGATACTGATCGATCCAGTCGCTGCCGATTTTAACCGGCTGATGGTGCAACAACACCAAGGTTGGGGTGTTGCAATGCGCCGCCAGTGTTTGCTCTAAGAATATGAGCTCGGTATCGCTCAAGGCGCCGTGTACATAGCCGGGAACACTGGAGTCGAGCAACACCAGTAACCACTCACCCACGTTCATGGTGCGCAAAGCGGGCCGGTGCGGGTGACGCACCGCTTGCATCACGCTGGCGATGTCGTGATTGCCCGGCAGCCAACCTAAGGGGCAGTCAAAATACTCGCGCACAGTATCGATATAACGCACATAACAACTAAGCTCTGGGTTGCTGGCAACATCGCCCGTGCAAACCAGCGCATCGACTTTAGGTTGTTGTGCTTTAATCAGTGTCAGCACATCGGCCAAGCTCTGATCTGTGTCTAGCCCCAGTAAGGTTTCCCCATAATGTGGGCCGAGGTGGGTGTCGGTTATCTGAATAAGCCGAGTGGGAGTACCAAGGGCTCTGTCGGGCGATGCAGTCGGCACCATAGCGTGGCAGGTCCTTTAAGCGCGTAACGTCGTATAGTTTGTACGATAACGATAAACACTTATGCCACGCTGCGCCAGCCCCTAAGCCCCATTAACAGGGCAAAGTTTGACCGTTAGCGCATATTTTGCAAAATTTCTTATGTTTTTGAATTGCAAACTAGCGTGCCAAATAGAAAACTACAGCGCCAGATCAAAAAACGCACAATAAAATTTAACCCCGTGTTATTTAACTGGCGGTAAAGCCCTGCAACGAAACATCGTGTAGCGAGTGACCATAACGCAAGCAGTGATTCAGCCATTCGCCTAAAAATTGATTAAACTGAGCTTTCTCATCGGCTTGGTACATGTCTCGGTTGGGGTAGTTATAACGCACCTGCAGACGGCGGTGTTTCTCCCACGCTAACACCTCGGCCAAATCGGCGTCGTGGTATAAGCGAACCGTTAGCTGCGGCGACTGCAACCAACCGTGATTGCTGCACGCATCTTGGCGCGCCACCCGCACGGTGGTGGTGTAGCGCATACGCTCGGTAACCTCGATCAACATATGCCAACTTTTGCCACCGCGCTCCACGGCAAAACGCCAAGCGTCGCGCGTTGCCAGATCGGGGGTGAGCTTTTTTAGCAACACGTAGTTGGCCTCGCACTGGGCCATGTGCAACGGAAAATTTACTTTGTAACGGTCTTTTTTAAGATTAGGTTTCATGGCAGCCTGCCGCGGTTTGATAAGCGGCGCGCAAGCGCTCGCGATTGAGCTGCAGCCATTGCAGACTGATCAGCGCTGCTGGGTTGTTGCAGCGATCGGTGTAAAGGGTGGCAAACACCTCATCGGCGGCCAACACGTGCAGTTTGATGTCCTCGTGCTCGTCGGGCAGACCAAATATACCGCCCGCCTCGGTTAGATCGCACAGGCCACAATACAGGTGCAGCTTTTCATCGCAGCCCCCAGGGCTGGCCAGGCAATTGCCGATATAACTCAGCTCGACTTGCTCGAGGCCCGCCTCCTCTATTAGCTCCCGCCGCGCCACATCCAGCGGCGCCTCGCCCGGCTCGAGCATACCCGCCACGACCTCTAACCGCCATGGGCCTTGCGGCTCATCCAGCGCACCCAAACGAAACTGCTCTACTAGGGCAATTTCATCCCGCGCCGGATCGTACAGCACTACTGCCACGGCTTCACCGCGATACAGAATTTCGCGTTTTATCGCTGCCGACCACTGGCCGGTACGAAACAACCGGTGCCGCAGCTGTACTTGCTCGGCCCGAAAAAACCCGCGATACAAATCCCGCCGGGCAAGAATCTCGACGTCTTCACGAGCAAACTGCGCGGTGGCGCAGCTTCGCCCAGCAAGGGCTTGAGGGTTGTTGTTAACGTTGCGCGGTTGCGACATTGACCTCTCCATTAAGGCAGAGGTCTAGCCCCCGCCGAGTTACACTTTGTGGTACAGCTGCGCGCCCGTGTCGCGAAACTCGCGCGCTTTGGCTTGCATTTCAGCTTCGATATCGATCATGCGCACCGGCTCCTCTTCATTGTCCAATACCGTCGACGAGCCCGCCGCTGCGGCGTACTCGCGCACTTCTTGGGAGATTTTCATGGAGCAGAATTTGGGGCCGCACATAGAGCAAAAGTGCGCCACCTTAGCCGATTCCTTGGGCAGGGTCTCGTCATGATAGGCTCGTGCGGTGTCTGGATCGAGGCCTAGGTTAAACTGGTCGTACCAGCGAAACTCAAAGCGCGCCTTCGACAAAGCATCGTCGCGCAGCTGTGCGCCCGGATGCCCTTTGGCCAAATCCGCAGCGTGTGCAGCGATCTTGTAAGTAATGATACCTTCTTTAACGTCGTCTTTGTTGGGCAGGCCCAAATGTTCTTTCGGGGTTACATAACACAGCATGGCGCAACCGTACCAACCGATCATGGCCGCGCCAATACCCGAGGTGATGTGGTCGTAGCCTGGGGCAATATCGGTTGTCAGTGGCCCTAAGGTATAAAACGGCGCCTCGTCGCACCACTCCAGCTGTTTCTCCATGTTCTCTTTGATCATGTGCATTGGCACATGGCCGGGCCCTTCAATCATGACCTGTACATCGTGTTGCCAGGCAATTTTGGTCAGCTCGCCCAAGGTTTCTAACTCGGCAAACTGGGCCTCGTCGTTGGCATCGGCGATCGAGCCGGGGCGCAGACCATCGCCCAACGAAAACGACACATCGTAGGCTTTCATGATCTGACATATGTCATCAAAGTGGGTGTATAAAAAACTCTCTTTATGGTGCGCCAAACACCACTTAGCCATGATCGAGCCTCCGCGACTGACAATGCCGGTTACCCGCTTGGCGGTCATGGGCACGTAGCGCAGCAGCACCCCCGCATGGATGGTAAAGTAATCCACCCCTTGCTCGGCCTGCTCAATCAAAGTATCGCGAAAGATCTCCCAGGTTAAATCCTCGGCCACGCCGTCTACCTTTTCCAGCGCCTGATAAATAGGCACAGTGCCGATCGGCACATGGGAGTTGCGGATAATCCACTCGCGGGTTTCGTGAATGTTTTTGCCGGTGGATAAATCCATAATGGTGTCGGCCCCCCAGCGGGTGCCCCAGGTGAGTTTTTCCACCTCGTCCTCGATCGAACTGGTCACCGCCGAGTTGCCGATATTGCCGTTGACTTTAACTAAAAAATTGCGCCCGATAATCATCGGCTCCAGCTCTGGGTGATTGATGTTGGCCGGTATAATGGCGCGCCCTCGGGCCACCTCATCGCGGACAAACTCGGGGGTGATCTCAGCGGGGATAGCCGCGCCAAAGCTGTTGCCTGCGTGCTGCGTTAAACCCTGCTCGCGGGCTTGGCTAAGGGCCATGTTTTCACGTATCGCGATGTACTCCATCTCGGGGGTGATAATGCCCTGGCGGGCGTAGTGCATTTGGCTGACATTTGCACCCGCTTTGGCGCGCCGCGGCTGGCGCACATGTTTAAAACGCAAATGCTCGAACGTCTCATCGCTGTGGCGCTCGCGGGTAAACTCCGAGCTAGTGGCCGGCAGCAGCTCGGTGTCGCCGCGCTCGATAATCCAATCGCTGCGCACATCGCCAATCCCGGCGCGCACATCAATGCGCGCCGCCGGATCTGTGTAGGGGCCAGAGGTGTCGTACACCCGCACCGGCGGGTTCTTCTCGCCGCCAAACTCGGTGGCGGTATCCTCTAGACTGATCTCGCGCATAGGTACGCGCAGATCGGCGCGCGAGCCCTGCACAAAGATTTTTTTTGAGCTTGGAAACGGCTCTACCGATGCACTGTCGACCTCGGCGCTCTCGCTCAGTGCGATAACATTATCCTGTTGTTTTTTACTCATGGTTTACCTCGTAATCGGAGTGAAAGAAAAAGTGATGCACGGGACCGGCCCCCGTGCCCACCGCCATATCATCGGCGTGGCACAGGGCTTGGTATAAATACGATTTGGCATTGCGCGAGGCCAGCTCCACACTGTCGCCGTGCGCTAGGCGTGCGCTGATAGCAGCGGCTAATGTGCAGCCGGTACCGTGGGTGTTGCGGGTGTTAACTCTTCGGCTGCGCAACAGTTGGCAGCCGCGCCAGTCGCACAACACATCCACCGCCTCGGCCGATTTTAAATGGCCGCCTTTCAGCAGCACCGCACGGCAACCCAGCTGCAACAACGCCTGCGCTTGCTCCTGCATCTGCGCCACATCGGTGGCCTCGGCACGGTTTAGCAGCACCGCAGCCTCGGGGATATTGGGGGTTATTAGCTCTGCCAGCGGCAGCAACACCTGGCGCAGGGCGGCCACGGCGGCCGCCGGTAACAAGCGGTCGCCGCTGGTGGCCACCATCACCGGATCGACCACCAGCGGCACCCCAGCGTGGGCAACCGCGGCGGCCACCGCCTTAATGGTGGCGGCATCGGCGAGCATGCCGGTTTTGATGGCCATGACCGACAGATCGCTCAGCACCGATTCTATTTGCGCCACCACAAACTCAGCCGGCACCGGCATCACGCCCTGCACACCGTGGGTGTTTTGCGCGGTTAGCGCCGTCACCGCCGAGGCGCCGTACACGCCGTGGGCGGCAAAGGTTTTTAAATCGGCCTGAATGCCGGCGCCGGCGCCGCTGTCGCTACCGGCAATGGTCAGCGCTGTAGGGGTTAGTGGGGTATTAAGGGGGGTATCGGACATGTCTGGCTCCACAAAAGAAACGTAGGAGTAGAGCCGTGTAAGTCAACGCGCACAGCCGCCGTGGGGCTTGTTAAGCCTTGGCTTGGTACAGCGTTAGCACCGTGCGGTGCCAGAGATATTAAAGACGTGACTTGCATTTTGATGTGCTCTCGTTTCCTACGCCGGTACTAACCGGATCAGGTCGACGGGACTATCTCAGCTATTTTGCTTGCGCAAAACGGCACCCCGACAAGAAAGAAACGCAGTCTAGAGCAGTAACACCAGAGTGTAAAGCCAAAGGGTTTACGATTTTTTACCTGCTCACGCTAAAATGAACGTCTATTCATCTGTACCTTGGGCAGACAAACCGCTAAACTCTGGCCTGAGATAACGCGCATAACATCGGCTTTGCCCGACACCGCTTTGTACGCGGCCGTTGGCGCGTCACAGCAAAACTTGTTACCACCATTTGCGCCAGCTTTGTGCTGGCGGTTGTATTAAGGTCGCGCACTGTGTGGCAAACCACTCGCTCTTTTTACGGACGCATGACGAACTGGAACCCCAAATGAAGAAGACCAAACGCTATCTGCTCGCCGCCCTCATCGCCTGCAGCGCCGGAGCCCAAGCAAACTCTATTTTAGACATCTACCAATTGGCCGTGGAAAACGACCCAGAGCTTAAGGCCGATTACGCCGCGTATCAGGCGGGGCTTGAAAACCGCGTGATCAGCCGCGCCGGATTGCTGCCGCAACTGAGCGCCGATGCCAGTTACACCTTTTCCAATAACGAGTCTGTGTACAACGTACGCGACGGCCAACCGCTCGACGGCCAACCGCTCGACGGCGCGGACCTTGAGGTAGACGGCAAGCAAACCAGCTGGAGCCTAAATCTTAGCCAAGCACTGATCGACATGAGCGCTTGGTACACCTACAAGCAAGGCTCTGCCCTTAGCGAGCAAGCCGTGGCGCAGTACTCGGCCGACGAGCAAAGCTTGATCGTGCGTGTTGCCGAGGCGTACTTTAATGTGTTGCGCGCGGTGGATAACTTGCAAGCTAACATCGCCGAAGAAAAAGCCCTAGAGCAACAACTGGAGCAAACCAAACAGCGTTTTGAGGTGGGCTTAACCCCCATTACCGATGTGCACGACGCACAAGCCGCCTACGACAGCGCCACCGCCGCCACCCTAGAGGGCCGCGGTCAGCTGGGCATTAGCTACGAAGCGCTCGAGGTACTGACCGGTCAGCCCCACGATGCGATCGCGCCACTTGGCAAAGACTTTCCAGTGGTCGCGCCATCGCCGGCCGAGCGTCACTCGTGGGTTGAGTTTGCGCTCGAGAACAACTTCTCGCTCAAAGCCGCCGGCCAAGGCGCAGTTGCCGCCGAGCGCCGTGCCTCGGCCGCCAAAGCGGGCCACTACCCCACGCTAAAGGCTCAGGCCGGCTACACCGAGACCGACACCGAAAACAAAAATGCCGCCGGTATTTTAGTGGACGATTACGAGCGCGAAGGCTACTCGGCCAGTATCCAACTGCACGTTCCTTTGTTTAGCGGTTTACGCACCTCGGGCACGCGCCGTCAGGCGTACTCGCAATCGATGCAAGCGCGCGAGCAGTTTAATTTGTTGCAGCGCAACGTGATTCAAAGCACTCGCTCACTGCACTTATCGGTCGAGACAGGCGTCGCCCGGGTGAAGGCACGCTACCAAGCGATCATCTCTAACCAAAGTGCGGTTAAAGCCACTCAGTCTGGTTTTGAGGTGGGCACCCGCAACTTGGTTGAAGTGTTGTTAGCGCAGCGCTCTTTGTACCAAGCGCAGCGTGATTACTCGAACGCTCTGTACGATTACATTATCCAAAACACCCGCTTGCGCCAATCGGCCGGTATGTTGACCCCTGCCGATCTGGAACGCATTGATAACTTTTTAGTACAAGGTCAAGAGGTGCGCCGCAGCGATTACGGCCTGTAAGCATCACAGCTAGGGCGGGCTTTTAATAAGCCCGCCCTAGCCGCCACACCTGCCCTGCCCACACCACTACTGCACCACATGCCCGCTACGGCATTTTTATTATTGTGTTTACAGCAAAGCCTCAATCACCTCTCGCGTGCGAGCTAACGCGCCGCGGTTTTCCTCGGCCACTTGCTGCGCTTTAGCGCCTATTATTAACCGCTCTTGTTCGTGCTCGGCCAAGTGTTGCACCGCCGCCGCCAATTGCGTGGCGTCTGGCACAATCTGCAGCGCGCCGGCCTCGCTTAAAAGGCGCGACACCTCGGCAAAGTTATGCAGTTTAGGGCCGCTGATTAACGGCTGCCCCCAGGCCGCCGCCTCGATAAAGTTATGCCCCCCAACATCCACCAGCGAGCCGCCCATAAACACCATATCAGCGGCGCCAAACATCAGCGATTGCTCGCCCATTGTGTCGCCCAGTAAAACGTCTACCGCCTCGCTCGGCACCTCGCCTGAGCTGCGGCGAATGGTGTTAAAACCGGACTTTTGACACAGACTTGCCACCGAGTCAAAGCGCTCTGGATGGCGCGGAATCAACACCAGCAGTAACCGCTCGGCGCTTAGGCCTTGCTGGCGCAATTGCTGCAGTGCCTGCAGCACTATCTCATCCTCGCCACTGTGGGTGCTGGCGGCAATCCATACCAGTCGCGTGCCGCCGCTAGACCACTCGTTTTTTAACTGTAGTGCCAATGTTTTTTGCTCGGCATCAAAGGCAATATCAAATTTAATATTGCCGGTGATGGTCAGCCGGCTCTGGGCCAAGCCAAGCCCGATAAAACGCTCGGCATCCGCTTGGTGCTGTACCGCGGCGGCATTTAAACGGGACAACATGGCCCGCGTCATGGGGCCAATACGCCCATAGCCGCGCGCCGAGCGCTGTGACAAACGCGCATTAATTAACACCGTGGGCACACCGCGAGCGCGGCAGGCCGCTAAGGTGTTAGGCCACAGCTCGGTTTCCATAATAATGAGAAGATCGGGCACCACGGTTCTGATAAAACGCCTCAGTGCGCTGGGTAAATCGTAGGGCATATAGTAATGGTGCACAGTGCTGCCCAGGGTTTGCTGTATGCGCTCTGAGCCGGTCAAGGTGGTGCAGGTAACTATCAGCTCGGTGTCTGGCCGGTCAATCAGCTCGCGTATTAACGCCAGCGCACCTAAAAACTCACCCACCGATACCGTGTGAATCCAAATGCGCGTGCGCTGCCCGGTAATGGGGGCGACATGGCCAAATCGCTCGCGCAGACGTTTTAGGTGATTGCGGTTGTGCCGCGCACGCCACAACACACGCAACAACACCAGCGGTAACAGTAAGTACAAAATAAAACAGTAGAGGATGCGCATCTATTTAATAGCCATTACCAACACTAAGGGCCATCAGGATAGCGAGGCCGGCGGCCAAGATAAAGGCCGCCGTAAGGTTTAACGACAATCGTTTAGCGCAAGCGGCGATCGCCGCCGCGCCCGTGGCTTAAATAACACCACTACACAGTGCCCACCCGCAGCACACTAAAAATATCGTTAAAGCTGTGCGCGAGCGGCTCGATATCCAAATGGCAATCTAAACGGTGCGCTATTTCATCGGCACTGATCAGGCCGCAGATGCCTTCATCGTCGTCCTGCACCAATAAAAAATGCTGCCCGGTAAACTCCAGCGCCTCGACTAAATCGGCTACCTGGATTTTTTCCAGCAGGCTGCGGCTAATCCCTTGCAGCTCTACCGTGGGGGTCATAATGTCTTTTACGGTTAAGTCCTCTCGCGCCACCCCCATCACCGATGCGGTGGCCAGCACCTTAGTGCTGTCGAGCTCACGCAGGCTAACAATGCCACGAAACAAGTTACTGCGATCCACCACCAATTTGGTCTTGGCGTGGGTGACGCGCATTAAATACGCCGCATCCACGACACCGACACCCTGCTCCAGCACCATTGGCTGGCTGTGAGCAAAGTCTAAAAACACCGTTTTGGCGGGGCTGGATAATGTTAACTCTGGCGCGGTCACGTTATTCAGCGTCAAGCTGTGATGCAAACGCGACAACGCAATAGTAGGTAAAGGCTTCATAACAATCTCCTTTGCCACAGCAATTTCTGTGACAAATAACAAACACATTGAATAAACCGGTTGAGTGTGTGCAGGCCGCAAGGCCTTAAGAGATTGGAGGTGCCCGAGGAGAGAAACTGCGGCGCGCGGCGCGCGGCGCTGCGCGAGTTGGCAGCGCCGGTGCAGCCTGGCGCTCGATTGCAGCCGACAGCCATGCAGGCGGCGCGATGACATCATGATCTGGATTGTAATGGCTGTCGCTGGGGTTATGGTTAAACGCCGAGATATCCACCACAAACGACGACAATGTGGCGTGCTGGTCGAGCAGCTCTGCCTGATGCACTGTGCATACCGCAACCAACAACAGCAGCGGCAAACACAACCAACCCAGCGCCCGGTGAAAAGCACCGGTGGCGTCTGTTGGGTTTGGTGGTTCACAATACACGGGCTTCATCGGCTGCCGTTCGTCTCGTTTGGTGGGGTAAAAAGCATTAGCTAAAGACTGTATAAGGCCACTGCAAAAACAAAACAACCTTTTTATCAAGATTTACACTTTTATAACGACCAGTTCATACGCTCGCGGATAAACGCCGTCAATAAAGCCGCATTGGTTTGATGATGCGACACCCGCGGGTGCTGGCCATAACCGGTAAACGGAAACAGTATGGTCGCCAGCCGCGCTTGGGGGTGATCGCGCTGGAAGCGTGCCACCGCCGTCTCGATATAACCCGGCCAAGGAGAGTCGGCTTGGGTCGCATCCATACTGCCCAGCGCACCAATCAATAACGCTTTGGGGTACTGCTTGTGCAAGCGATCCAAAAAATCGTAATAAGCCTTAATCCGTGCGCTGTCGTTAGGCACTGGGTTAAGGCGCTTCTCGACCAGCCAACTGTCGTTTTGCAGCAAGTTAATAACCACCACTTGCGGCGTCCAGCTAAAGTCCCACTGGCTGTCATTATCACCCACCGCACTTAACTGATCGTAAAAATCCGGCATGGTAAAATCAAACCAGCTGACCATTAAGCCAATACCACTTTGCGAAATACTGCGATACTCGGCCGCCAATGCTCGGGCGGTGATAGCGGCGTAAGACATAAAGCTGTTTTTATCCATCAGCCGGCCGTCCTCGCCCTGGAGCGGGGCCATATTGCCCATACCGCTGGTAATCGAGTCGCCGTAAAACTCTATGCGCCGTTCGGCTGCGGCGGGAGCTGGCAACAAACTGGCGCCAGCATTAAAGCTCAAACCCAGCAACCGCGTGGCGCCCTCCTCGCCTTCGGTGCGCTTTACCAAGGTTAAGGTGTGCGCAGCGTCAGGCAAACCCTCGACCACCGGATAACGGTGCTCGCCTTGGTGCAAACCGAGCACCACCGGACGCTGCCAGTCGTGATCAATAAACGCACTGTAAAAGTTTTTACCCAGATCATCATCCAGCGTCACCGCCACCGATTGACCGCGAAAATTAACATCGATGCGGCTGCCCGGCCAGCTTAACTCTGGCGCTTTGGGATCTGAAAAATCCACCCGCCCTTGATAGCGAATGGCTTTATCGTTAGGCAACACCTCGAGCGCCTGCGCCGAAGCAACACACAGCAAGCAAATGCCCAGCAACCACCATGGTCGTAATATCTTGATCATTGTTTTATCCCGTCAGTATTTAGCCGCAATTGTACGGCGTTTTAACAATCTGTTAAGCACCCTTAAGCAAACCGTTACAGCGGCAACAGCTGCCGCCCACAATGACGTTTTTACCTGCTCTCTGGGCATCGGCCATTAGCGCCAAGGCTAACGTTTATGGCGGGCGCTTATCTCGCCGCGCGGGTGTCACTGTGAGGTTATATTGCCCCGTCAGCTGCCACCGCCTTTAGCAGTGCGCAAACCGCGACAAGAACCGATATACTAGGGCGCCTTAAAACCCTGCAGTTGCCCACAGCGAGTAAGTTATGCCCAACCCGAGTAAGGCTCCGGCCAGCCTCAGCTTTGACGCCCTTATTGTGGGCGGCGGCATTGCCGGCCTATGGACCTTAGACCGGCTGCGCACAGCTGGCTATAAAGTTGCGCTGCTTAGCGAGAGGCCACTGGGCGAGGGGCAAACTTTAGCCTCGCAAGGGATGATCCACGGCGGCATCAAGTACACCCTAAGCGGTGTGCTCAATCAAGCCTCCGAGAGCATTGCCGACATGCCTGACTACTGGCAGCGCTGCCTGCAAGGGGCGGGGGATGTCGACCTACGCCAAACCCGCTGCCTGAGCGAGCATTTTTACATGTGGTCTAGCTCCACCGTGGGCAAACTCAGCAGCTTTTTTGCCAGCCGCGCGGTGCGCGGGCGGGTGGATAAAGTCCCGCCCCAAGAGCGCCCCGCGCTGCTGCAAAACCCGCAGTTTAAAGGCAGCCTATACCGTTTAGTCGACCGTGTTATAGACGTACCCTCACTGCTAAGCAATCTGGCGGCCAACAATCAGCGGCACCTGTTTCAGTTAGACGGGATCGCCAAAAAATTGCAAAAAGACCCGGCCGGTAACGTTTATCTGCAACTGCGCAACAAAGCCTTAACCCTGCACGCCAAGCGCTGGATTTTTACCGCCGGCAAAGGCAACGCCGAGCTGTTAAACGCACTTGCGTGCAGCCGGCCCGCCATGCAGCTACGGCCGCTGCAGCAGTTGGTGGTTCGCCACCAACTGCCTTACGCGTTTTATGGTCACTGTTTGGGGGCCGACACCACGCCGCGGCTGACCATCAGCAGCCACCCTTGTGCCAATGGCGACACCGTGTGGTACTTGGGCGGAGCACTGGCCGAAAAAGGCGCCCACATGAGCGCCGAGCAATTAATAGCCGCCGGCAAACAAGAACTGGCCAGATTGTTTCCGTGGCTGGATTTTAGCGCCGCCGAGTTTTCGACCCTACCCATCGAGCGTGCCGAGCCTTTGCAAAAAAACTTTGCCCGCCCCGACAACGCCTTTGCCGAGCCGGCCACAGGCCTGGCCAATGTGCTGGTGGGCTGGCCTACCAAACTCACTTTGGCACCTAACTTAGCCAATCAAATTTTGGCACAACTCGCGCCGCCCAGCCCGGCGCAGGCCGCCGACCCACTGGCACAACTGGCGCAACATTTATCCGCGCCGGCCATTGCCCCACTGCCCTGGGAGATCAACCGTGACTGATGCAAAACCCAACCCCTACTCTTTAACCCAACGGCCACTGGGCAACAGCGGCATTAACATCAGTGCGGTGGGTTTGGGCACCGTAAAATTTGGCCGCAACCAAGGGGTTAAATACCCCAAGAGCTTTCAGCTGCCCAGCGACGCCGAGGCCCGTGCGCTGATCAACCGCGCCCGCGATTTAGGCATCAACCTGATCGATACCGCCCCCGCCTACGGCACCAGCGAGCAACGCTTAGGCCCTTTATTGGCCGGCCAGCGCGACGCTTGGGTTATTTGCTCTAAGGTGGGCGAGGAGTTTAGCGACGGCGTTAGCCATTTTGACTTTAGCGCCAAGCACACACAAAGCAGCATCGAGCGCAGTTTAAAGCGCTTGCAAACCGACTGCATCGATATTGTTTTAGTGCACTCGGATGGCAACGATGTGGATATTATTGAAAACACCGATGTGTTCTCGGCGCTGGATCGCTGCAAACGCGATGGCAAGATCCGCGCTTTTGGTATGTCCAGCAAAACCGTGGCCGGCGGCCTACTGGCGGCGCGCGAGTCCGATTGCGTGATGGTCACTTACAACCCCGAGCACCTAGAGGAAGAGCCGGTACTGGATGAGTGCCTGCGCCTTGGCCGCGGCGCGCTGCTAAAAAAAGCCCTCGCCAGTGGCCATTTACGCCACACCGGCGAGCACAGCAACCCGGTGCGGGCCAGCTTAGAGTTTGCTTTTGCCCACCCAGGCGTTAGCGCCGCCATTATTGGCACGATTAACCCCGCGCACTTAACCGACAACGTACAACAAGCCCGCGCGGCACTGGCGGCGCTGGCAGGAGAGCGACAATGACACAACAACTGGCTTGGCTCGATGCGGTAAAGTGGGATGGCGCCGGTTTAGTACCCGCCATTGCTCAGGATTACCAATCCGGCCGTATTTTAATGATGGCTTGGATGAACCGCGAGGCGTTGGCACTGACAGCGCAGCAAAACACTGCGGTATACTACTCGCGCTCGCGCGCTAAACTGTGGCACAAAGGCGAGAGTTCTGGACACGTACAAAAAGTGCACCAAATCCGGCTCGACTGCGACGCCGATGTGATTGTGTTAAGCGTCGAGCAGATCGGCGGCATTGCCTGCCACACAGGCCGCGAGAGCTGTTTTTACCGCGCCTTAATCGATCATCAGTGGCAGAGTTTAGAGCCGGTCATTAAAGACCCTAAAGATATTTACGGCTAAGTTTTACCACCGACATTAAAAACGTTTCTACCGCAGACAGAGTGCCACCATGAGCGATATACTCAAACAGTTAAGCCAAATCCTTGAGGCTCGTAAAAACGCCGCCGATGCCGACAGCTCTTATGTGGCCAGTTTGCATCAAAAAGGCTTAAACAAAATCTTAGAAAAGCTCGGCGAGGAGTGTACCGAGACGATCATCGCCGCCAAAGACGCCGACACCAACCGCGACACCCGCGAGCTGATTAATGAAACCGCCGACCTGTGGTTTCACTCGCTGGTAATGCTTTCACACCTAGGTGAAAATGCCGACAGCGTGCTGGCCGAGCTTGGCCGACGTTTTAACGTTTCGGGCCACGATGAAAAAGCATCCCGCCCCCGCACTTAATGATTAAAGGAGTTTCCCATGGGTCCTAGTCCCTGGCAGTTACTGATAGTTCTGGCGATCGTCGTCATGTTGTTTGGCACCAAACGTTTGCGCGGTATGGGCTCGGATTTAGGCGAGGCCATTAGAGGTTTTAAAAAGTCCGTCAGCGACGACAAGAGCGATGACAAAACCGATGCCGAGCAAGCCGACAGCGAGCCGAAAAAAGTCCAAGCCGAAGACGCCGCCACGGCCGATCAAGCCGACAGCGCCGCCAAGCACGATAAACCTAAAACACACTAAGCGCTGCCGACACTATGTTTGATATGGGCTTTTTTGAGCTGCTGCTAATTGCCATTGTCGCCCTGTTGGTGATCGGCCCCGAGCGCCTGCCCGACACAGTGCGCAGCGTTAGCTTGTGGATAGGCCGGCTCAAGCGCAGCTTGCGCGAAACCCGCAGCGAGATCGAGCGCCAGATCGGCGCCGACGATATCCGCCGCCAGCTGCACAACGAGCAAATCATGCGCAGCTTAGAGGCCACCCGCCGCGAGCTCGACGAGGTAAAAAGCGAGGTGGGCGAGATTCTTGACCCCGAGCGTGCCAGCCGGTTTGACCCGGCCCGTTACGATCAAGTTGACGAGCTGCCCGACCACGCCCACACCGCTGAGCCCGACGCTCCAGTGTCCGACACGCCAGAGCCAAAACCCGACACGCCAAAGTCCGACACGCCAGAGCCCGAGGCCGACGCAACTGACACCCGCAAACCATGACCGAATCAAACGATAAAGAACTGCCCCTAGTGCAACACCTGATCGAGCTGCGCAACCGTTTGCTGCGCTCGCTGTTGGTGGTGGGGCTGGTGTGCGCCGCACTGCTGGGCTTTAGCGCCGACATTTACGAGCTGGCCTCGGCGCCACTGCAGGTGTACTTGCCCGAGTCCAGCACCATGATCGCCACCGATGTGGCATCGCCTTTTTTAACGCCGTTTAAGCTCACTTTGTTTGTCGCTTTTATTTTAAGTGCACCTTATATTCTGTACCAACTGTGGGCTTTTATTGCGCCCGGTCTATACCGCCACGAAAAAAAGTTAGCGCTGCCGCTGCTGGCCTCTAGCATCGTATTGTTTTACGCCGGTATGGCGTTTGCCTACTTTGTGGTGTTCCCGCTGGTGTTTGGATTTTTTACCTCGGTGGGCCCGGCCAACGTCGCCATCATGACCGACATTAGCCGTTACTTAGATTTTGTTTTAAAGTTATTTTTTGCCTTTGGCGTCGCCTTCGAGATCCCCATCGCGGCGATCTTGCTGATTTTATCGGGCGTGATAACCCCCGACGACATGGCCAAAAAGCGCCCCTATGTGGTGGTTGGCTGTTTTGTTATTGGGATGCTGCTAACGCCACCGGATGTGATCTCGCAAACGTTATTGGCGGTGCCCATGTGGCTCTTGTTTGAGATCGGCATTCTGTTTGGCCGCGTGCTGTACCGCCGCCGCGAAGAGGCCGAGCCACAACAGCCCAACGACGATCAAGAAACCTAACCTCTAAACCAAGCGCAGCTTAAACCCTTGGCTTAAAACTTTTACGGATACGCGCTTTGGCTAACTTTTTAACGCTCCATTCTAAAAATTAAGTCGGCGCTTTGCACCTCGCCGGATTCGGCCTCGATGCGGAAGTTGTCGTTTAAAAAGTAGGTTAAACCCACGCTGGATAAACTGTCGAACAAACCGATGGCGTAGTGCACGTATAAATCTTCGGTAATGTATTTGCCAAGCCACAAGCGGCTGTCTTTCACATCGTCATCGGCTTTAATGGTCAGCTCATCCAAACCAAACCTGCCGGCAATATCATCGGCCAAAAACTGACCGCGCTTAATACCCAACTTGGCAATTGCGTTCACCAACACCGCCCCTTCACCCGAGGAGGCGCCATCGAGCTGTTTGCCGGTAAACAACATCGACATGGCATTGCTGTCGCTGACCTGCGGGCGCGAGAATATCTCGGTGACCGGTTGTTGCAGTGTACCGCCAATAATAAGCCCCACCGTGACATCCTCTACTTTGCGCGTAGCCTTGACGTTTAAACCAGGGTCGTCCAGCGGCCCCTGAAACGACAAAGTGCCTTTCTCGATGGTTAAGTCTTGGCCAAACGATTGATAACGGCCATCGATAATTTGAATATTACCCACCGCGTACATGGCCCGCGCCGACTCTTTGTTGATGCTCATATTGCCGCCAACGCGGGTTTTAAAACCCGCCGCATCTAGGGTGACTTTATCGCCCAGGGTAACGTCTAAGTTCATATTTAAAGCCATGCCCGGAGACTGTTTAACGGCGCTGTCGGCATCGATGACGATCACATCGTCTGAGACTTTGGTTGCCGTTACCGGCAGCGTGGCGATCACCGCGTGAGCCTCGGGCACGGTGGCGCGTCCCGACATATTAAACGCCCCTGCATCCATTTTTACATTGATGTCGGGGCTTAAAAATAAAGTTAAGGTTGGTGTGGCCATCACCTTGGCGCGCTCGCCGTCGATCTCGGCCTCGATCTGCCAAGCGGCGCTTAGCAAATCCCGCGCCTGCGCCTGCAGGGTTAACTCGCCCTCGCCGGCGCTGGTGCGGGCCTCTAGCTGCAATTGTTTTTGGTCGCCTTTTAACGTGGCGTTAAGCGCGGTTAAATCGACCCCCAGCACCGGCAGCTCTAAGCCGCCATCGGCTAACACCAGATCGATGCTGGCGCTCGGCGCATCGAGGCTGCCGGCAATGAGCAAGGCCCCTTTTAGCGAGCCGTGCACATTGCTCACGGTGGGCAAAATGGCCTCCAGCGGCGATAAATTATCAAGGTCAATATCCAATTTTCCGCTTAGCGAGCGGTCGGCGGTATTGGCGTTTAGTTGGCCGCGCAACACACCGTAATCGGCAAACGCTAAACCGATATCGGCGCGCAAGCGCTGGGACTGATACTTGCCACTGATGTGCAAGTCATCGATGGCGTAACGGTCTGGCTCCTCGCCGACAAAACGATAAACCAACGCGGCATCTTCTGCCGCCAAGGCGGCATCCACCACCGGCTCGCCAGCTGCGGGCCAGCGCAACGTGCCGGTGCCGTGCACATAGCCTTCCACCTCGACCTCATCTTTTAACCACTGCCGCAGCAGCGCTAATGGCAGCCGGTTAATGCTCACGTTTGCCTCTGTTGGCCCCTGTGCTTGCCAGCTGCCATCAAGGCATAAATCGGTGCTGTGCTCACTGGCCGGCGGTGTTTGCGGCGCTGTTGCTAAGCTCGCCGTGGCATCGGTGGCGGCGTCGGTGGCGGTGTCGGTGTCGGTGGCGGTGGCGGTGTTGTCGGCGCGCGGCCCACGATAGCGCCGGCTGAGCAAACACAGTGGCTCTAAATGCGCGTGATCGGCCGCCAGCTCCAGCGCCACCGGTTGGCGCAAGTTCATGGTTTGGGCGTAGCCCGTGCGCAACTGCAGTTGGTTTAACGTGCCGCGCCACAGCTGCCCACTCCAGCCGCCTTTCAGCGCCAGTTGCAGCTCATTTTGACGGTCCTGTCGCAGCGCGAGCGACAGCGTATGCTGCGCCGCGGCGCCATCGATACTGGCGTTGACCGCCTCCAGCTCGATGCTGCCCAAACTTAACTGTTGTGCTTTAGCCGTTAGCGCCAAGCGGCCATTTTTAAAATCCGCCGAGGTGCTTTGAACCCTGACACTGGCGATTTTGTACTCTTGCCACTGCAGCGCATCGCCCTCGGCGTTTAGCACAATTTTGGGGTTATCGAGCGATCCCGTAAGTCGCCCGCTGGCCTCCAAGCTGCCGCCTAAGCTCGGGTCTATTTGCGTCAAGATAGGCGCTTTAAGGGAAAAGTCGATGTCGTATCGATCATTTAACTCGCCGTTAAGCGCTACCCGGTTGGCCCCCAGCGACAGCGCCACATCGCGAAACCGCCAGTGCTCGCGATTATAGCCCAGCGCCCCTTGGCCGCTTACCGCCAAGCCCCGTAACTGACCGGATAGAGTGTCAACCGTAAAGGCGATATCCAGCTCGCCGTCGCGCTGTGTACCTTGGCTGCTAAGCGCCACCTGCAAATTACCGGGCCACTCGGGCAGCAGTAATTTAGGGTCTAAATGCTGCGCGTTTAGCGCCACGTCCCACTGCAAAGCGTCGCCCCAATCGAGCCGGCCACTGGCTTGCAGCTTGGCTCCGGCAACGCCGATGTTTGACTCCAACAACTGCACAAACTGTGTGTCGCCGCGCACCTTGGCCTTAAGCGCCAAGCGCGGGTAATCGGGGTAAATAAAATCCCCGTTAAGCTCGGCCTGATAATCGTCTAGCCAACCTGTGAGCGTTACGCTGCCGCCCGCGCGGCTGCCCAGCAGCGCCTCGAGCGGCAGCCCCAACGCCGCCAGCGGTTGCTCGGGCCACGACAGTTTAGCCTCGACCGCGGCCGCCTGTGCGCCCAAACCTGTGCGGTAATTACCCGCCAAAGCCAATGTAAACGGGCGGCTAAGCTGGCCATTAACGCTCATCTGGGTGATGTCACCGTTTACCGTCAGCTCGCCCTTGGGGGCGCGTTGGCGCAACGGCTCTGGCACCCAGTGCATCACATCGGCGCTGTGGGCATCGCCTGGCAACGGCTGTAAATCCCAATGGAGCTTGGCGTTAAAGGTATAGGGAAAGCTCAGCGCGGCACTGCCACTTAAGCGCGCCGCACTGTCGCCGGTGCGCACGCTCAGCTCATCCAGCGCCACAGTGTTAGGGCCATAGCGGCCACTGGCATGGCTGGCCTGCAAGTAATACTCCTGCTGGTTGATCGCCACATAGCCCTGCTGCAGTGATAAATCCCGCACCACAATGGCCACCGGCAAACCCAATTTAGGCCAGCTAAAGGTTTTTTGCGGATCGGGCTGATCGCCCTGGCTGGTAATGCGCACCTGGAGGCCGGTAAGCGACAGCTTATCGATCACCAGCGCGCCCCACACAAGCCCGGCCGGCTGCCAGCGCAGCTCGAGGCTGGCGGCGCGATACTCGCCACCGGGCATTGAAAATTGCACTTGTTGTAGCCGCACGCCACTCATCAAGTTGCCCTCGAGCTGCTGGTAATCAAACGCGGTGGCGCCGCGCACGTGATCCAACAACCAGCGCGTGCCGGGCTCGGTCACCAACATAACAGTGGCCAAACTGATGAGCGTCATCAAGAGCAACACCAGCGATAACAATGCGCGCAACACCACCCGTTTGATCACAGATCTGGCCCCACGCTTAAGTGCAATCGCCAGCCTTTGTCGCCGTCCAAGGCGCGGGCGATATCCGCACGCACTGGCCCCACCGGCGAGATCCAACGCACCCCGACCCCAACACCGCGATAGCGATCCAGGTAGCCGTCATTAAACGCGGTGCCTTCATCGTAAAAAGCCGCCACGCTAAAATCCTCATACACGCGCTGGTCGTACTCGACGCTGCCGGTTAACAAGCGCGAGCCGCCCACCACGATATCCTCGGCGTTGCGTGGGCCTAAGGTCTTATAACCATAACCGCGCACGCTGGAATCGCCGCCGGCAAAAAAGCGCAGCGAGATCGGCAGCTTTTCAAAATCGCTGATCTCGGTAATACCCGCCTCACCGCGCAGCAGCACTCGGCTGTCATCGCCCAGCGGTAAAATGATTTTTGCCCGGCCATAGGCTTGTAAAAAGTCGGTGCTCGACACCAGCGATTCGGTGGCGCCTTTAAGGCGCATGGTCACGTTCCAGCCGCGGCGCGGATAGTTAACGTCTTTAGCGCTGGAGTAAGAGGTGCTGTACAAAGGGATCACCAGCTCCGACTGGCGCGCCGGATCATCGCCAAAAGAGTAATCTTCTTTCTCGTAGCTTAAGCCAATGTTGTTAAGCCAAGCGCTGTTTTCCCAGCTGGAATAATTGGCCCCGGTCACCAAGCGGTTGCTGGTAGAGCGGTTGACCTTCTCTTGCATAAACCCGGTGTAGCCGCGCAGGGTTTGGTACGCCGGCCGCGCCATCGGCACAGAGTAGCCCACCATATAAGTGGTGATCACCTCTGAGGCGTTTATATTTAAATCCAAACTGTGACCGCGATCGTTTAGGTAGCGGTTTTCATAGCCCAATAACACCCGCGGGCCTGTGTCCGAGGCGTAACCAATACCGGCCGAGTAACTGTGTTTGGGGCCGGCGCTTAAGTCGATGTTGACCGGCACTTTACCGTCTTGCAGCGCTTGCATTTGCGGCACCACATTCACCGCGCCAAAGTAATTGCTCGCCTGCAGCTCGCTTTTTAAGCGCACTAAATCGTCGGCGTTGTACTGATCGCCTTCGGTTAAAGTGACGTAACGATTGATTAGATCGGCGTTTAAAATCTCGTGGGTAATATTAATGTCGCCTAAGCGGTAACGCTCACCGGTGGCCAGCTCGAGGTTAACCCGCGCACTGCTGTGCTCGCGGCTGACCAAAACCTCGGCGCGCTTAAACTCGGCGCCAAAAAAGCCTTGGGTGTTGGCCGCTTTAAGCAGGTTGTTTTTGTAGTTCTCGTAACGTCCGTGATCAAGCCGATCGCCCACCTGTAAAGGGTTTCTAGAGCGCGCTTTTAACAAGCGGGGGTTATCTTCACCGGCGCCCACAATATGCACACTCACCTGCTCGTAGGTCACCGCCGGGCCGGGCGTCAGGGTCAGGGTCAAACGCCAGCAGTCGCCGTCGCGCTGAAACTCTTTTTTACTTTCTAGCTGGTAATACCCTAAAGCGCGGGCGGCTTCGTCGACTTTGGCGTCAAGCTCACGCCCCAGTGCGCGCACATGCCAGCGGGCTAAACGGCAAGAGCGATCTTGGATATTTAAATAGGCACGAATATTATCGCGCAGCGCATCAGAGCCGCCAACAAGCTCAAGCTTGGGCTCAGCCGCTAGGGCGTGGGGGATTTGACTAAAAACACCTAACAGAAGCAGGCGTGCGATGTTTGGCGGCATAGGTTCCATAGTAAAGATTGTCACAACAGGTAAGACCCACCCCCTGCGTCACAAGTTGCATGGTAGCGCCAAATAAGCGCTACCGGCGGGTGCCGATAGCGCTTGGCGAGATTACATGTTGTTTATAATATCACGCAAACCGTCCACTGAGGCCTCGACCGACTGCAGTGGCGTCATCCCTTTTGGGTATTCCTCCTGCTCGACCACCAGCCACTGGGTACCGCCCACCTCACGCGCCGCGCTAACCACCGCGGCCCAATCGGCAACGTCCTGCCCTAAAATGGTTTTTTTACCGGTGGTGCCTTTGGGCAACCCGGCTTTAATGTGGGTGGTAAGGGTGCGGCCGGGGTATTTGCGAATATAAGCCGCGGCGTCTTTACCCGCCACCGTCGCCCAGCCAGCATCAAGCTGCAAAACCACCTGCTGATCGGTGTGGCTGGCGATATAGTCCCAAAAAGTGCTGTCTTGGTAGGCGTCAAACTCTGGCGCGTGGTTGTGATACCCGGTTTGCAAACCGTAGGGGGCAAGTTTAGCGGCCACCTCGTTCAGCTGGCTTACCAGTTGCGCAATCTTGTCTGGGTCGCTCGCCCGGTCATCCCACGGCACCACCAGATACTCGGCACCCAGCGCCAAGTAAAACGCCACTGTCTGATGAAATTTGTCGTCGGTAAACTGATCAAAACCCACGTGGGCACCCGAGGCTACCAAACCAATATCGGCCAGATAAGCTTTTAAGCCTGCCGGATCGTTGGCGTAGGGGCCAAAGTTACCGGCAAACTCCACCGCGTCAAACTCCATATCGGCCAACGCCTCTAGGGTGCCTTTAAAATCTTGCGTCAGGTCATCTTTAACCGACCAAAGCTGCACCCCAAGCTGGGGCTCGGCAGCGCTCACCGCGCCACTTAACACAGTCACTGCCACTACGCAGGACATTAAAAACCGCTTTAAAACAACCATTATGTCACTCCATTTGTTATTCGTTATACTGTATTGCAGGTCGAGCAATACGAACCTAGAACGGCCGTAAGTATAGCCACTCGGCCCACCTTTAAGCGAGATCTTTACCGATACTTGCAGTCGCTAACACAGTTGCCCAAACTTATGTCATCAAATCTTGCTACCACCAACACCAACCCGCCAGAGTACGTCGGCTTTGGCCCGCGCTTTGTGGTTTTTATCATCGACTCAATCGTCTTGCTGCCGCTGCTGATTGGGGTGATTATCGCCAATTATCGCCACCTCAACGGCGGCCTCGAGATGCTGCTGGCCGGAGGCGACAACCCCTGGATCAATTACGGCGTACCGGCCGCTTTTACGCTGCTATTTTGGCTGATTAAAGCCGCCACCCCCGGCAAGCTAATGTTGCGCATGACCATCATCGATGCCAACACCTTAGGCAAACCCACCCCGTGGCAGCTACTAGCGCGCTATCTGGGCTATTACGTTTGTATACTTTCTTTGGGGTTGGGCTTTTTGTGGATTATTTGGGACCCGCGCAAACAGGGCTGGCACGACAAAATGGCGCGTACTCTAGTGGTTCGCACGGCGCAAAAGCCGGCGCCATAATGTCTTAGCCGCGCGCCTGTCGCGTCATCAGACCGGCTCGGTTACAATAGCGGCCCGAGATACGGCGACCAACAAGGTGTGTTATGAGCGATAAAAAAACCACTCACTTCGGTTTTGAGCAGATCGAGATCGACAAAAAAGCCGAGCGCGTTGCCGACGTATTTCACTCGGTGGCGGGCAAGTACGATTTAATGAACGATCTTATGTCCGGCGGTATCCACCGTTTTTGGAAGCGCTACACGATTGAAAAATCCGCTGTGCGCGCCGGCCATAAAGTGCTCGATATTGCCGGCGGCACGGGCGATTTATCCTATCAGTTTGCCCGTCAAGTAGGCCCCGAGGGGCTGGTGGTGCTGGCGGATATTAACGCCTCGATGCTCAAGGTTGGCCGCGACCGCTTAATCGATCGCGGCGCGGTGGGCAACGTAACCTTTGCCCAGGCCGACGCTCAGTACCTGCCCTTTCCCGATAACACCTTCGACTGCATCGCCATCGCTTTTGGGCTGCGCAACGTCACCGACAAAGACCTCGCACTGCAGTCGATGCTGCGCGTGCTCAAGCCCGGCGGCCGGCTGTTGATCTTGGAGTTTTCTAAACCGGGCAACCCGCTGCTAGAAAAAGCCTACGACACTTACTCGTTTAAGCTATTGCCGCTGATGGGCAAACTGATCACCAACGACTCTGACAGCTACCGTTACTTAGCCGAGTCGATCCGCATGCACCCAGACCAAAAAACCTTGCAAACCATGATGGACCAAGCCGGCTTTGTCCTGACCCAGTACCAAAACATGACCGGCGGTATCGTCGCGCTGCACATGGGTGTTAAGCCTTAATGAGCAGCCCAACCGCCATCACGGCAATACTCACCGCGCTTGAAAAAGCACTGGCCACGGCACTGCGCTACGACCCAGGCACCCAGGCACAACTGGCCAAGCTCGAGGGCCAAACCCTGCTGCTCGAGTGCAGCCGCCCGGCACAAAAAGTGTATTTGCACTTTCGCGACCATGGCGTGGCGTTAACCGGCCATCACGAAGGCCCGCTATCGGCCACCTTAACTGGCAGCGGCGCCGATATGGTCAAACTGCTGCTGTCCGATCAGCACAGTTTATACGGCAGCGGTATTAGCATCAGTGGTAATGCCGCTGTGTTGGCGCAACTGCAAGACCTAATGGGGCAGCTGGACATCGATTGGGAGCAGGCCTTAGCCGATGCCATTGGCACCTTGCCGGCCCACGCGCTGGCCACATCTTTACGCCACACAGGCGCATGGGCGCAGGCGCGCGGGCAAAGCGCCGAGCGGTTACTGCGCGAGTACTTAGCCGAAGAGAGCGCCGCGGTGTTGGGCCGCTCTGAGTTTGCTTTGTTTGTCGACGATATTGCCAACACCCGCCTAGCGCTGGACCGGCTTGGTGCGCGTATTGCCCATTTGCAAGCGCGCCCAGATCACAAGGATCACTGATTCATGTTTCCACTGTTTCGCCTGTGTCGCATCGTTTGTACCTTTGCCCGTTATCGGCTGGATTTATTACTGCCGCGCAAAAGCCTACCCTGGTGGCTGCGGCTGCTGTTAAGCCCTCTGCACTTACTGCCCGCCGGTAAACTCACCCGCGGCGAGCGGCTGCGCTTAGCCTGCGAGCAACTGGGGCCCATCTTTGTTAAGTTTGGCCAACTGCTATCCACCCGGCCCGATCTTATCCCCGCCGACATTGTCGATGCACTGAGCGACTTACAAGACAATGTGCCGCCGTTTGATAAAGATCAGTTTTGCCAACTGGTGGAGCAATCTTTGGGCGACAGCGTCGATACTATTTTTGCCCACTTTGAGCGCGAGCCATTGGCCTCTGCCTCGGTCGCCCAAGTGCACGCTGCAGTGCTGCACGACGGCCGCGAGGTGGTCATTAAAGTGGTGCGCCCCGGCATCGAGCGCACCATTCAGCAAGACACCCGCCTACTGCACTTATTTGCCCGCGCCCTCGAGCGCTACAGCGCCGACGGCAAACGTCTGCGCCCGGTAGAGGTGGTCAACGATTACCGCACCACCGTATTTGACGAGCTGGACCTACAGCGCGAGGCGGCCAACGCCTCGCAACTGCGACGCAACTTTTTACACTCGCCGCTGCTGTACATCCCCGAGATCATGTGGGACTACACGCGCAACAAAGTTTTAGTGATGGAGCGCATCTCGGGCATTCCGGTCACCCAAATCGATGAGCTAAAAGCGCAAAACACCGACATGAAAAAACTCGCCGAGCGCGGTGTCGAGATCTTTTTTACCCAAGTGTTTGAGCACAACTTTTTTCATGCCGATATGCATCCGGGCAATATATTTGTCTCGCGCGAGCACCCAGACCAACCGCAGTACATCGCCGTCGACATGGCCATTGTCGGCTCGCTCACCCGCGCCGACCAATATTATTTAGCACGCAATATGTTGGCGATGTTCCGCCGCGACTACCGCCACGTGGCCGAGTTACACGTACAAAGTGGCTGGGTGCCCGAGCACACTCGCATCGAAGAGCTAGAGGCCGCGGTGCGCACTGTATGCGAGCCCATTTTTGAAAAACCCCTTAAAGACATCTCTTTTGGCCACGTACTGCTGAGCCTGTTCCGTACCGCCCAGCGCTTTAATATGGAGGTGCAACCGCAACTGGTGCTGCTGCAAAAAACCCTACTCAACATCGAGGGGCTCGGCCGCCAGCTGTACCCAGATCTGGATTTATGGAGCACCGCGCACCCGTTTTTAGAACGCTGGTTAAAAAACCGTTTTGATCCGCGCTCTTTGTGGAGCGAGCTTAAACGCTATGGCCCCGAGTGGTTAGAAAAATTTCCCGAGGTGCCACAACTTTTATTTAACGGCCTACAGCAAGCCCAGAACATCGGCCAATGCAGCCACGAGCTGGCGCTCACGCGCGCGCAACTGGCGCGTCAAGAAAAAGCCCAACAGCGCCGCCGCTACGGTAATGTGGCGGCTTTGTTAAGCCTAATCGGCGCTGCGGTGCTGGCGCTTAGAACATTAAACCCGACAGTGCAAAACCTTGATCCAAGCCAATTGCCGACCAGCGCCTGGGTATTGCTCGCAGCCGCTGCCGTGGGCATAATAAGCAGCCGTTAAACATGAAGTCTGTGCCAACACATTGATAATACTGGGCACTGACTAAAACCATCTAAGTACAAGGATAAGTGCCCATGCCATTCTCGTTTTCTCAGCTGTTAAGCGTTACCCGCACCGCCTTAGTAACCGCCAGCTTATTAACCTTAGCAGCCTGCGGCGGCGGAGGCAGCGACAACCCCGGCCCCAAATTCTCCCGTTCAAGCTCAATGCCCAGCGTGCCCAGCTCGAGTTCAAGCACCAGCAAAAAATCCAGCTCCAGCAAAAGTTCAAGTTCAAGCTCCTCGGCCAACACCGACCTAACTTGGAGCAAAGGCGTGTTTGGCGCGCCCGACGATTACAGGTCCAAGTGCGAGGCCCCGCGCAGCGGTATCGCCCCTCACAACAACCAACCCTACCCGGACCAAGCCGGTAGCAGCACCCACGAGAACTTTTTTCTGCGCTCTTTGACCCACAACTATTACCTTTGGTATGACGAGGTCGTTGACATAGATCCCGCGCTTTACAGCACCCCAGACTATTTTGCGCGAATGAAAACCACACAGAAAACGCCCACCGGCACACCTAAAGATCAGTTTCATTGGAGCACCCCATCGGACGAGTATCACCAGCTCACCGAGGCTGGGATAGAAGCCGGCTATGGTGCAGCGTGGGTGGTGTGGCCCACAATACCGCCGCGCGAGGCAGTGGTCGCTTTTGTACAACCCAACTCGCCAGCAGACAAAGCGGGCCTAACCCGCGGTGCTAAAATCCTAGAGATCGACGGTGTCGATCTGGTTCACGACGACACAGAAACTGGCGTTAATACGTTAAACGCGGGGCTGTTTCCCAAAGACGTAACCGAAAGCCACACTTTTAAAGTGCTCGATTTAAACGCCAGCAGCAGCCGCACCATTACCCTCACCTCCACCGAGGTGATCATCGCCCCCACGCCCACCGTTAAAACCCTAACCACCAACACCGGGACTGTCGGCTACATTTTATTTAACGATCACATTGCCACCGCCGAGACAGCGCTGATCAGTGCCATCGACCAACTGCGCGGCGCCGGCGTTAACGACCTAGTGCTGGACATACGTTACAACGGCGGCGGCTACTTGGATATTGCCAACCAGTTGGCCTATATGATTGCCGGCACCAGCGCCGCTAACAAAACCTTTAGTGACAACAAATTTAACAACAAACACCGCTATTTTAACCCCTTTAGCGGCGTGGCTCTGATGCCGACCAAGTTTCACCAAACCACATTAGGCTTTTCAGAGGACCCAGGCCAAACACTGCCCACCCTTAACTTAGGTCGGGTTTTTGTATTAACCAGTGGCAACACCTGCTCGGCCTCCGAGGCCATCATCAACAGCCTTGCGGGTATCGATATCGAGGTTGTGCAAATTGGCACCCCCACCTGCGGCAAACCTTACGGCGCTTATACAATAGACAACTGCGGCGAGACCTATTTTACCGTGCAGTTTAAATCCGCCAACGCCAAAGGTTACGGCGAGTACAGCGATGGCTTTTTTCCTGGCAACGGCGCCAGCAGCAACCCCGCCGAGCTGCCCGGCTGCGAAGAAAACCCCGGCGATTACGCTCACCTGCTAGGCGATCCCGATGAGGCGCTTCTGGCCGCCGCTTTGCATTACCGCAAAACCGGTAGCTGCCCCACCGCCATGGTCAATAAAAATCAAAACACACCCCAAAAAACTCGCCCCAACACCAGCGGCGAAGGCTTAATCTATCAACCGCCAGGGCTTGGCGATATGATCCTGCGTCGCTAACGGAGACAGCACATGCGCCCCATAAAAAAACTACCTGCTTGGCTCCACCTATGCGCGGCTTACTGTTGCATCGGCGCGCTTAGCGCTTGCCAAAGCACGGCCCAAAGCTCGCCTCAACCGGCTCTATTAGTGGCCCCAAGCGCCGCGGTGCAAACCGAGCTTACAAAAATTGTCAGCGACGCCCTGGGCGCCCAGGTGAGGTTATCGTCACAGGCGCTAATACAAAACCCGATACTCATTATCGACCCACCCAGCCGACCCCGCAGCCTAGACGCCCCCGCCGCGCAAAATAGTTGGCAGCAACGGCCCAACCATTTTGAGCTGTACCTAATAGACGGCCAATGTTTGTTAAAACACCGCCAAACGCAGCAGCAATGGGCCATCGAGGAGGCTAACTGCGCGGC
>Ga0209075_1000814_pt1 | contig 30029 bp, 24 predicted proteins | sample Stecom2011_FD_187523 | JGI IMG/M metagenome (GOLD analysis project Ga0209075, IMG submission 187523) | Agricultural soil microbial communities from Utah to study Nitrogen management - Steer compost 2011 (SPAdes) (version 2) | ecosystem: Environmental > Terrestrial > Soil > Agricultural land...
CCATTCTTAAAGTATCTTCTTTTTTCTTGTATGCACCACCCTCTTCTTTAGAAGCAGCAATAAACTCATTTGCTAAACGCTGAGCCATTGTTTTTTCGTTACGCTTACGAGAGAAAGTAATCATCCACTTCATTGCTAATGATTGTTTTCTTCCTTCACGAACAGGAGTAGGTATTTGGAAAGTCGCCCCACCAACACGTCTACTTCTTACTTCTACACTAGGAGTAATGTTTTCGATTGCTTTTTTAAACACGTCCAATCCTACTTGGTCTTCTAATTTGCTTTCTACAATGTCAATTGCATCATAAAAGATTTTAAAAGAAGTGTTTTTCTTACCGTCAAGCATTAAGTTATTTACAAACTTTGTTACTTGTACGTCATTAAATTTTGGATCTGGAAGGATCTCTATTTTTTTGGCCTTTTTTCTTCTCATGACTTACGTTTTATTTTTTAGGTCTTTTAGTACCATACTTAGAACGACGTTGTGTTCTTCCTTCTACACCCGCGGTATCTTCTGCACCACGAACGATATGATATCGAACACCAGGAAGATCTTTTACTCTTCCTCCTCGAACCAATACCATCGAGTGTTCCTGAAGGTTATGACCTTCTCCACCGATGTAAGCATTGACTTCCTTACCATTTGTTAAACGTACTCTGGCTACTTTTCGCATAGCTGAGTTTGGCTTCTTAGGTGTAGTGGTGTACACACGCACACATACTCCTTTACGCTGCGGACAAGAATCAAGTGCTGCTGACTTGCTTTTTCTCACCGGCGCTGTTCTTCCCTTGCGCACTAACTGTTGTATAGTTGGCATATTTTTACATTAAGTTTTTACAATAAATAATTACCTCAAAAATACTTTGAGGGGTGCAAAAATAAATATTTAATTTTAGAATCCAATACATAATGAAGAAAAGTTGCTGATTTTTAACAAAGAAGTGTTGATTAGTTTCCTTTGATCAACTTTATTTAGAACTTTTACTTCTCTTATAAAAACAAAAAATCCGTATACATGGATTCATTGAGTGTTTTCAAATGTATTAATCGAAACAAATTAATTTATGCATTCTGAAGACAAATATACAGCTATTCTACGACTCCTAATGCATAAATCTAAACCAACTTGAAATTGTCAATTTTATGTTGAGTAAAGAATTGAACAAAATCTTTATTTTTAGTCGAAAGCAAAGCTGCATTATGATTGTGTTTACAAAAAGGATATTAAAAACATATACTTCATCGGAGGTTATTTATATCTTTGTTCTTATGGATTATTTAGAAGGATTAAACGAAAGTCAGCGCCAAGCCGTTGAGCATATTGACGGGCCGATGATGGTTATTGCAGGAGCTGGATCTGGAAAAACCAGGGTGCTTACCTATAGAATTGCTCACTTATTGAGAAATGGGGTTGACTCCTTTAGTATTCTAGCGCTAACATTTACGAATAAAGCGGCCAAAGAAATGAAGGGGCGAATCAATTCTATTATTGGTGGGAATGAATCCATGAATATTACGATGGGAACTTTCCACTCTGTTTTCGCTAGAATCCTACGTTATAACGCTGACAAACTTGGTTACCCTTCTAATTTCACAATTTATGACACCCAAGATTCTCGCAGTCTTATAAAAATGATAGTAAAAGAATTTGGGCTAGATGAAAAAGTATATAAACCGAATGCCGTTCATGGACGAATTTCTAGCGCGAAGAACAATTTAATTTCTCCTGCTTCATACGAGGCAAATGCAGAAATTGTTGGTGAAGATAGAATGTCTAGAAAACCAGAAATATTTAGAATCTATGCAGCATATGCCAAAAGATGCTTTCAATCTGGAGCGATGGATTTTGACGATTTACTTTATCAAACGAATGTTCTTTTGAGAGATTTTCCAGCGGTTTTACATTTTTATCAGCAGAAGTTTAAATACATATTAGTGGATGAGTATCAAGATACGAACTACTCTCAATATCTTATTGTTAAAAAATTAGCGGCAGTTTATGAAAACATTTGTGTTGTTGGAGATGATGCCCAAAGTATTTATTCTTTTCGTGGTGCAAACATTGAAAACATTCTCAATTTCAAGAAAGATTATCCTGATTTTAAAATGTTTAAACTTGAACAAAACTACAGAAGCACAAGCAACATTGTAAGTGCAGCGAATAGTATAATCAAGAGAAATAAAGATCAGATTCAGAAAGATGTTTGGACCTCAAACACAGAAGGAAGTAAAATCAATATTATCCGTTGTTTAACCGACAATGAAGAAGGTCGTGTAATTACCAATAGAATTTTCGATATAAAACAACGAGAAGGATCAGATTACAAAGATTTCGCAATTCTATATAGAACAAATGCACAATCAAGATCATTTGAAGAATCTTTAAGAAAACTGAATTTACCTTATAAAATTTATGGTGGACTTTCTTTCTATCAAAGGAAGGAAATAAAAGATCTCATCGCATATTTTAGATTAACTGCAAATCCCAATGATGAGGAAGCCTTAAAAAGAGTTATAAATTACCCCAAACGAGGAATTGGAAAATCATCAATGGATAGCGTTATTCTAGCGGCAAGACAATATGACGTTTCAATTTGGGATGTGATATCTGATTTCACAAGGTATCCAGTCTCAATAGGAGCTGGAGCGAAATCTAAAATTGTTCAATTCGTTACGAAAATTCAAAGCTATGCAATCCAAATGGATCTTACTCCAGCTTATGATCTAGCCAATAACATTGCTCAATCTTCAGGAATTTTAAAGGACCTCTATGACGACAAGTCTCCTGAAGGAGTTACACGTTATGAAAACATTCAAGAATTACTTGCCGGGATTAAAGAATTCTCGGTTCAACAGGAAGAAAAAGATGAAATTGGTACGCTAAGCGACTTTTTAATCGACGTTGCTTTATTGACTGATGCTGACCAAGAAAAGGAAGAAGACAAAAACACAATCACTCTGATGACCATACATGCATCGAAAGGATTAGAGTTTCCTCATGTTTTTATCGTTGGCCTGGAGGAGAATTTATTTCCTTCACAGCTGTCCTTAACTTCCAGAACAGAATTGGAGGAAGAACGCCGTTTATTTTACGTTGCATTAACCCGCGCTGAGACAACATGTACACTTTCTTATGTTGTAAGCAGATACCGTTGGGGACAATTGGTAACGGCCGAACCAAGTAGATTTATTGATGAAGTTGATAAAGCATTTGTCAATCATGAAAACGAAACACGTGGTCGAGCTGGAGGCAAATCTTTAAGTGGGTATCAACGACCATCTGAAGACAGAACCCCTGGCTTTGGAATGATGGGAGCTGGCAAACGCAATTTAAAACCAATGAAAGAAGTAAGTTCTTCGCCGCCGAAAAGTGGCGGGGGAACAACAGACCAACTTAAAGTTGGATACAACGTTGAACACGATCGTTTCGGAAAAGGAAAAGTGACTGCATTGGCAGGTCAAGGTACCGATCAAAAGGCGACAGTATTCTTTCCACGTGTAGGTCAAAAAACATTAATTCTTAAGTTTGCAAAATTAACAGTGGTAGATTAAATCGTCTACTTACTTGTTAACTAAACCACTATGGACTGAAAGTGCCATAGGTTTAGATAAGAATAAAATTCTATAGTTATCAAAAAAGACTAGATATTAGATGTTAGACATTAGACTTTTTGTCTAACGTCTAATGTCTACTGTCTGATAAATTTTTAGAAGCTAAAGCTAGATGCACTAAAGTGCATAGTTTTAACTATTTCTGAGACCAATAAATATTGGATACAAAAAAGCCGTGGAGAAAATTCTTCACGGCTTTTTTAATTAAAAACTTTATGGCTTAAGGAATCTCCCATCCATCCAATAAGATTTTAAAAATATCCATACTTGCTTTATTTCCTTGAAGTCGATATGTAGACAACATTGCCTTTTTTAAATTCGGATAATATCTAAAGAAAATATCATTGTTCACCGTATTGAAGTTTGGTCCTAGATTCTTTGGCTCAGACCATCCATCACCTAGATTTTCCGAAACATAAACATCATATCCCCCCATTCCTTTTCTACCATCAGAAGAAAAGAAAAGGTAACGGTTATCTGGCGTAATAAAAGGAGTTGTTTCGTTCCCAACGGTATTTATTGACATGGGTAATTTCTTTGCTGAACCCCATTTCCTACCTTCTTTATATACTACATAGATATCAGACTTAAACTTTTCACCTTCTCTATCGCTAACGAAATACATTGTATTACCATCTCCAGTAAGTGAAGGAGCACCATCAAAATAAGAAGTGTTTATTGTCTTATTCTTAATTGGCTTAGGAGAAGACCATCTGCCTTCTTTTGTGCGCTCAGAAACACATATGTCAGAACTTTTAGTAGTCTTTTTAATATCTAGAACTGAAGTGTTAATGGTTAAATAAACTTCAGAGCCATCCTCAGAGATATGACTTATCGCATCAAACCCTTCGGAGTTTAAACGTTCAACATCATTTGTCGCTTTTCCCCAATCATTTGTTTCTTCGTCCCATTTTGCATAATAAATATCTTCAAAATAACGTTGATCTTCAGGATTAAGGTTCCCTCCTTTTGTATCTGGTCTTCGAGAAACAAAAAACAATTCTTTCCCATCACTAGAAATAACAGTACTGTAATCATCATAACCAGAGTTGATGTTCTCTTTCATGAGCACTCTTTCGTATTTCAATTCCACATCAGCAACAGATTGTGCATATTTTATTTCATCAATAAACTGTTGAATATTGTATGCATTCTTTTTAGCTGTGGAAAGCTGAACATCTGCTAGGTTATAATTCATTCTTGCGCTATCCAATTGATTTTGTCTGTGGTATGATCTTCCAATTAGAAAAAACACATCTCCATCAGCTCCTTGGCTTAATGATTCAGCAATTTTTCCATATTTCAATGCATACCCATAATTATCCAAAGAATAGTGAGCTTCTCCTATCCAATAGGCAGCTTTATAGCTGAATTTATCACGAACATATGCTTCTCTAAATTTACGCAAAGCATCACGTGTTTTACCTTGAATAAAAACCTTTTTCCCTTCTTCAATTAGATAAAGGGCAGCTGTTCTATCAATTATTGAAGAACTAGAGTCTGTTGGTAAAGGATAAGAATTTCTCTCAGCGCTAAAAACAGCAGTAGAAGAAATAATAATTACGACAAAGATAGAAATGAGTAATTTCATAAATATATTATAAATTAAGTGTTATGCTTTAAAAATTTTACAAATTGAAATATACAATAAATGTGCAATTTTATAAAAATTTCAATTCAAAGATAAAAAAATGTATCAATAGAGATCAAAAACCAAGGAAATGTTTATTAACATATTATTCATTATCAACTGATGGAGATGTTTTAATAAAGATTTCATCCTTATCTGCATACTGATTTTTACTTAAGTCAACCAAGTCATCCATTGCAATTGTAGCAGCAACTATAGTCAGTATTGGAGCAATTGAAGCCAGCATCCACAATAAAAACTGAAACAACACTGTACCTAGAGTTTGGAAAGGGTGATCTAAAAAACCTTTGAAATTAACCATTTCCCCAAGATCCACAGGAACCAAAATAAAGATAGAATAAACACTTCCTATTGCAACAGCTAACCCTCTATGTCTTCTAATAAAGTGAATACTTTGATCTATATCAAGACGGCGACGTTCGTTTACATAATCAATAAAACTAAATCCATAATAGAAAAACCCAATAGCAAAAGTGAGGTAAAAAACAGGTGATTTATGCATTTCATCCCATCCCAAGGCAGAAACAATGATAATTATCAAGAAAAAAACATACTCCCACATCACATTTCTCATGGCTATTCTCAATCCTCTTTTAACATCATGTAAAGTTTGTTGAAGACTAAAAGGGTATTTATTTGAAGTCAGCTTTTTTTCAACAATTTGAGAAATAATAGATAACATTGGAGAAAGTAAAACCACAACAATATATTTTGCAAATTTCATCAAAACTAGTCCAATGGAAATACTGAGTAACATTTTCAAAAGGAACCAAATTGTTTCATTCATGTTTGAACACGCTAAACAACCTTCTTCGGCAGACCAATCAGCTTGCCAGTTAACAAACTTGCTTCCAACATAGTAAATCAAGAGCATCAGAACAGCTGGGATTGGCAAATACCAATACAGTTTATGTGTTTTGATGAAACCAATGGCTTTCCAATAGCTTCTCATACCCAATGCAAAATGTTGAAAAAATTTCATGTATTATTTGATTATTGCTCAAAAGTAACAATGTAAAATAAATCAAAACAGAATTCGTATGAAATTAGTATCTTCGCACTTTTGTATTTTTACCTTAACAACATAGTAATGGAATTGAATACGCTTACCGCAATTACCCCAATAGATGGAAGATACCGTCGTAAAGTTGAAGAATTAGCTCCATATTTCTCAGAATTTGGATTAATAAAATATAGGGTTTTAGTTGAAATAGAATATTTAATTGCAATGGTTAATAGTGGAGTTAAGCCATTGGCTGACTTTCCAAAAGATAAATTTGATGATCTCCGTGCGGTATATAAAAACTTCACAGAAGCAGACGCACATATCATAAAAACAACTGAAAAAACGACAAATCATGACGTTAAAGCGGTTGAATACTTTGTAAAAGAAAAATTAGAGGCACTTGGCTTATCAAGTTATTTAGAGTTTGTTCACTTCGGACTAACCTCTCAAGATATTAACAATACAGCCGTTCCTTTGTCTATGAAGGAGGCTGTTGAAAATGTTTACATTCCAGAATTGGAGGCTGTAATGACCATTTTAAAGCAATACGCTGAAGATTGGGCAGCTATTCCAATGCTTGCAAAAACGCATGGTCAACCAGCTTCACCGACAAGACTTGGGAAGGAAATTTGGGTTTTTTACGAACGACTTTCAATACAATTAAAACAATTAAGAGCTGTTCCTTTTTCGGCTAAGTTTGGTGGAGCAACAGGAAACCTAAATGCACACCACGTTGCATTCCCAGAGCATGATTGGGTAAGTTTTGCTAACAATTTTGTACATGAACACCTAGGCTTATCAAGAAGTCAAACAACAACTCAAATAGAGCATTATGACAATTTAGCAGCTCTTTTTGATGCCATGAAGCGTATCAATAGTATCCTTATTGATTTGAATAGAGATATGTGGACATACATTTCAATGGATTATTTTAAGCAGAAATTAAAAGAAGGAGAAATTGGTTCTAGTGCAATGCCACACAAAGTAAATCCAATAGACTTTGAAAATTCTGAAGGAAATTTAGGGATTTCTTCCGCTATCTTAGAGCATTTAGCGGGTAAATTACCTATTTCTAGATTACAAAGGGATTTAACCGATTCTACAGTATTGAGGAATGTTGGCGTTCCATTGAGTCACACTTTAATTGGTTTTAAATCAACACAAGCAGGACTTAGTAAACTATTGCTTAATCCATCTGCTTTAGATGCCGATTTAGAGAACAACTGGGCTGTTGTTGCAGAAGCGCTTCAAACAATTTTAAGACGAGAAGGATTTCCAAAACCTTACGAAGCCTTAAAAGGTTTAACACGAAAAAACGAAAAAGTCACTAAAGACACAGTACATTCTTTCGTTGATACATTGGAGGTAAGCGATGAAATAAAAGCTGAATTAAAGGCAATTACACCTCAAAATTACACTGGGGTTTAATTTTAAAACATGCCTCAAAACACTTGAAGTTAGTGTGCTTTTATTATTCAAAATGAAACGGTCTTAATTGAAATATGATAATTGTATATTCGTAATATGAAATAGAATCCAGATTTTGAAATCTATATGCAAAAATTAATTATCCATATATTCATTGTTCTATCCTTCTCCAATTGGAGTTTCAAAACTTATGCACAAGTATTAAAAGACTACAATGATATTTCTATATTTTTTGGTGATAAAGAAAAAGCGGCAAGATCGGTTGAGAGCTTTACAAAAATAAAAGGGAAGGAACTCCTTTGTGTTCAAAACAAACTTTCGGTTTTCCAAATGTTCTCTAAAAACAATTCAAAATACACATTCGATTTAATTAAAGATTATTCCTTGCCTAAATCAAAACCTATCCAGTTTTACGGCGAAGGAGAAAAAACAAATCTGATCGATTACTCCCCTATTGGCAATCAGGTTTTAGGATTATCTTACCGTACCACCTTCCTAGATCAAAATCCCGCTCTTTTTTATCACTTTATCAATCCAGTCCAAAATGGACGAACAAATCATGGCTTCCCTCTTTCAGGTTTTAATTCAATGCGTAACCTCATTGATTTATCCCGTTTAAGCGTGATCAGCAGTATGAATGAGGATTTCGCAGCTGTTTTGTACATACCAAAAACAAAACCAGAAGAATATACGAGTTTAAAATACGCCATAATCAAGAATGATTATTCAATATCAAATGAGGATGAATTCCTCTATCCCTATCCATCTTTAGCATACAAACCCATAGAGTACTTTGTAGTTGATGAGATAAATCAAATCTTTATTTCTGGTCATTATATCAATAATAAAACAGAAAATATTTCAAATAATACAAAGGCTTATTTCAAACATATTTCCATTACAAAAATCACAAATAATGAATTATCATTTGAAAAAATAGAAAGTTCAGGGAAATATTTTTCAGAATTAAAAGCGATTGAAAATGAAGAAGACATAACGCTAAGCTGCTTATATTCATCATATATTGACGGACAAATAGAAGGGACTTATATTGCAATTATTAATAAAGAAGGTAAACTTAAAAATAGTTACTTCACCCCATTTCCAAAGGAACTTATTCGACCACTTAAAATTTTCAAGGATGACTTCTTTACCAACCAGGTTAGATCACGAAAAGATTATAGCACATTCAATATACTCGATTTTCATGTAATGGAAGACGGTTATATTTTATCCGCTGAATTTAATGCAGTCGAATACCGATATGGAGGAACTGATGTCCCTGGGGCAACGAATGTAATTGATACGTACTTTTGGAGTAGTGATATTATCATTTGTAAAATTGACAAAAATGGTCAATTAGTATGGATTGAGATTATTCCTAAGATTCAACGGTCAATTAATGACGGGGGTTACTACTTATCAACAGCGAGCTATTTTGGAGAGCAACAAATTCATCTTTTCTTTAATGACAACCTCTCCAACTACAATGAAGAGGGGATCTACAATAAAACAGGCGACACGCCATTACCAACACAATTCAGCAATTCTAAAAACACAATAGCCCACGTTTCAATTGATATAAATAATGGCTTAGTTAAAAGAAAGAGCACTATTGGAAAAGAAGCAATGGATATAATTTTTGTTCCTAAACTAGCTGTAGCGTTTAAAAGCACAAAAAAATTAATGATATACGGACGCAGCGGAAACAAACACAGGGTGGGAAGTATTAGTTTCAATGAATAATACCGTTTACTAAATGAATTATAAAGAATAAAAGTAAAGTCCTGAGATTTCCATTGTTCTTTTTACATTTGTTACTTATCTTTTATAAAATGAAAAATACCAAATTGTTTCATATTAAACAGATCGGACTAATCATCTGTTTTTTAGCCTATCTTCCTTTATTTGCCCAAAGAGATGTTTCGAAAGCCATTGGAACACCATACGTTGGGGTCCAATACGGGTTAAACTGGACGGGAGGAGATCTCGCTGATAGATATGGTCTCACTAATGCTTTGGGGACACATGCTGGCTATAAAACAAAACGCAATTGGATTTATGGTATTGACGGAAATTTCTTTTTTGGAAACGATGTTAAAATAGATGGTCTACTTCAAAATCTTAAAGACGAACAAGGTCAAATTATAAATACTTCGGGAAACCCTGCTATAATACTGTACTTCAACAGAGGATTTAATGTTAACCTTTCAGTAAGTAAGATTCTTCCCTTATTAAGTCCAAATCCAAATTCAGGAGTTATGGTTCAATTTAGTGCTGGATACCTTTGGCATAAGTTGAGAATTGAATCACAAGAAGATGAAGTCCCTCAAATAGAAAATGAATATTTAAAGGGCTACGATAGACTTACGATAGGCGCAAATACTTCTCAATTCTTAGGCTACAATTATATGGCTGAAAGAGGGATTTTAAACTTTTATGCTGGTGCTTATTTCCAACAAGGATTCACCGTAAACCAAAGAGATCTGTTTTGGGATCATCCCAATGAGAAAGTGAGTAAAGATATTCGCATTGAACATATCATTGGATTTAGAGTTGGATGGTTAATTCCTATTTATAAAAGAGAACCAAAAGACTACTATTTCAACTAAAAAGTAATGCTTTATAACTTCGGGATATATATTTATGGTTTATTGATGCACATTGGTGCATTGTTTCACCCTAAGGCAAAAAAATGGGTAAAGGGTCGAAAACAATATTGGAAAAACCATACCGAACTGAATAAAGAAAATGTAATCTGGTTTCATTGTGCGTCATTAGGAGAATATGAGCAAGGCAAGCCTATTATGGAAGATTGGAAGAGAAAGTTTCCCAATGATTTTATACTGGTTACATTCTTTAGCCCATCTGGATTCGAGAATATAAAAGACAAATCGGTTGGAGATTACACCTGCTACCTTCCTTTAGACACAAAAAGGAATGCTCAGAAATTCATGCAAGTGTTTAAGCCTCAAGTAGCCTTTTTTATAAAATATGAAATTTGGATCAATCATTTAAAAGCGGCGAAAAATAGTGGTGCTAAGGTTTACTCTGTTAGTGCTTTGTTTCGTAAAAACCATCGCTTTTTTAAATGGTATGGGGGAATGTTTAGAAATGCTCTTTCTCAATTCAATCATATTTTTGTTCAAAGTGAACTGAGTAGAGAATTGTTGGCTAATATTGGAATTAACAAGGTTACAGTTTCAGGAGACACGCGTTATGATAGAGTCGCGCAACGTGCAGAAGCTAATCAAGACAACTCCATTATCGCTCCTTGGGCAAAAGACGAATCAATTTTTGTAATAGGAAGTTCATGGCCAGATGATGAAGAGATGATTATTCCTTATATCAATGATTTTAAAATCAATTCTAAAGTCATTATTGCCCCTCATGAAGTGGATCGTGCACATATTCAACAAATTGAAGACCGGTTAAAGGTGAATTATCAATTGTATACCAACATCCAAAAAGGAGAGGAACTAAAGCGCCACACGCAAGTATTAATTCTTGATTGTATTGGAGTTTTAGCTGATGCTTATCGGTATGGACAAATTGCTTATGTCGGAGGTGGATTTGGAACAGGGTTACACAATATATTAGAACCCGCAGCATTTGGATTACCGGTTATATTTGGCCCCATTCATAAAAAATTCCCAGAGGCACAAGCATTTATTGATGCAGAAATAGGCAAAAGCTGTGATGAAAATAAATCCTTTTTTATTGCCTACAATTCCTTTATTAAGGACAAAGAAATAAATCATAAAGTCAGGGGTTTCATCCAATCTAAACGCGGAGCTAAGGACATTGTGATGACGTGGATAACTTCCAAATTACAGTAAGAGATTATTGCCTATAAAAAACAAAACCCTTTAAACTTAGTAAGCAATTTGCCGACGAAGTTTAAAGGGTTTTGAATTAAAAGATGTTTTATAAACTAGTCTCTTCCTCCTAATAAATGAAGTAAAGAAATAAACAAGTTAATGAACAAAATGTAAAGTGTTAAACCACCCATTAAGCTCATTTTTTGTTTGTCCTCTGCTGGGATTGAAGTATCTGTAGCAACTCCTTTTAGTCTTTGCATTTCCCAAGCAGTTAGCCCTGTAAAAACAAATACCCCTACAATTGAAATTACATATCCTAAAAACTCACTTTGCATGAACATGTTTACGATTGCTGCAATAAAAATTCCGATAAAAGCCATATACAAAAGGCTTCCCATTTTTGATAAATCAACAGAAGTTGTAAAGCCTAAAATAGCCATTGCCCCGAACGCTCCTGCAGTTACAAAGAAAGTAATAGCGATATCCCCCATGCTATAAACAAAAAAGATAGAGGATAAACTCGCTCCAATCAAAGTGGAATACAATATGAAAAGTCCTACTAATGCTCCAAGTGATAAGCTTTTATATTTAGCTTGAATTAGAAAAACCAAAGCCAAAGGAGAGAAAGCAACAACATAAAACAATGGACTAACAGATCCTGTTTCCATATTGATGAACCATTTTATAAATAATCCTGAGTCAGCTAAATACCAAGAAACAACGCCTGAAACAACAAGCGCCATAAACATATACGTATAAACAGCAGTAAAGAATTCTTTAACTTGTGCTTTAGATGCAGTTTGATTTATTGGTGTGTCAATGAAGTTTTCCATTTTTTTTTAAATTAATTTAAATGCAAATATACATAATTAGAAAGTTATTATACTCATCTAATGATGCAAACAGAATAACTATTCACATTTTTTAAGAATACTGATTTGATTTAGGACCTGACTTTACACGTCTTCGTCATTCCATTGTTTGAAAGAATCCAAAACACGTCTTTCCTTTTTGGTAGGCTTTCCCGTACCATGTCCTCGGTATGCGCTTTGAGCCGTTTGATAGGTTTTATATTTTTCGATTTCCTCTAAGGGAGTTATATCACTTAAATAGTCATCAACTAGTTTAGCGCCGACTCTGTTATTGAGAAGAGATTTTATTTTATACGTAAAAGTTGAGGTATGTCTTACAATTCCAATTTCGTCACCTACTTTCACTTCTCGTGAGGGCTTTATTCCTTCACCGTTAAGTTTTACCTTCCCTTTTTTGACCAGTTCTGTCGCGATTGAACGTGTTTTACATAAACGCGTAAACCAAATAAATTTATCTATTCGTACACTCATTTATTTAACTCGTTTTGAACTTTCTTTGAGAATGAAGAGAAAATTAGCACGTAGGAATGGTCAATCAAATCATAAATTAATTGATCTGGGACATCACCATCAAACGCAACGGTGTTCCAATGAATTTTACTCATGTGGTAACCGGGAATAATTCCGGAGTAATCTGCTCTAAGTGCTATTGCCTTTTCTGGATCACACTTTAGATTACAAGATTTCCTTTCATCATTTAAGCTCAACAACGCAAACATTTTGTTGTTGAGCTTAAAGACTAAAGTTGTATCGTCAAAGGGTAAAGACTCTTCGACATGATGCTTTTGAAGACAATACTCACGAAAAGCTTCAGTATTCATTTTTATTAAACTTGATCTTGTCTACCTAATTTTTTCAACATCATCGCATGACTTTTAATTGCAGAACCAAAAGTCTTCTCTGAGTTATAAGGTAAATTAAATTCTTCAGCTGTTTCACGAACAATTTTAGAAATCTTCTTGTAATGAACATGACAGATGTTTGGGAACAAGTGGTGCTCAACTTGGAAGTTCAATCCACCAACGTACCATGATAAGATTTTACTATCAGGCGCGAAGTTACATGTGTTAATCAACTGGCTTACTGCCCAATCCGCTTTGATATTACCTGTTTCATCTGGCATAGGATAGTTTGATGAAGGAACAACGTGTGCAGATTGGAATATCAATCCTAAAATCACACCTGTTATAAAATGCATCAATAAAAATCCAAGTACTGTAAAGTACCATGCAATAGGTGAAAAAACAAGTGGTAATACTAAGAAAATAACATAGTAAAGAATTTTACTAATTAAAATAGTTGAAAATATTCTTGTAAAACTAGCAGACTCAGTCTTTGTCAAGCCCATTTTTTTATAACGAATTGCTTGCTTAAAGTCTTTTACTGTAATCCATAAAATAGTCATCATTCCATATAAGAACCAAGCATATAAATGTTGGTATCTGTGGTGCGGCTTTCTTTCTTCGTGAGGACTAAATCTCAATACTGATCCTGGATCAATATCTTCATCCATTCCTGTGACATTTGTATAAGTATGGTGCAAAACATTGTGTTGAATTCTCCACATTGTATCACTTCCTCCTGCTACTGAAATTAAACCTCCCATGAAAGCGTTTACATATTTATTTTTAGAATATGCACCGTGATTTGCATCATGCATAATCGATAATCCAATTCCTGACATTCCTAAAGCCATAAGGATCCACATGATAAAGGAAAGCCAAACTGAACCGACTACCGTTAACAATAGAACATAAGGAACAAAATACAAAGCCACCATGAATATTGATTTAAAAACCATGGAGGGATTTGCGTATTTTGAGATATTGTTGTCTTTAAAGTATTTTCTCACTCTTTTTTGTAAAGTCTTGTAGAAATCTACATTACTTGAACGGTCAAACTGTATATTTTTATGTTGCATAGTTTGTATTTTATTTAACGCATAAGCATTAATATGGCACAAAGATAGGCAAATTAATCCTTTTATCAAAAGGATTTAATTCTTGAAGCAATATTTACCTATAAACAGTGTACATAATGAACTGATAACGTAAACTTGTATAAAATATTGTACTATTTTTGTATAAAATTCCAAATTATGAAAACAATTTCTGAAGTCAATTTCGAAGACAAAAGAGCCCTAGTTCGAGTAGATTTTAATGTCCCTTTGAATAAGGACTTAGAAGTGACAGACAACACGCGAATTAAAGCAGCTGTACCAACGATCAAACATATTCTTAAGAATGGTGGCAGCGTCGTGCTTATGTCACATCTGGGTAGACCAAAAAATGGTCCTGAAAATGAGTTTTCATTAAAGCACATTGTCAGTTCTTTAGAAAAACTAATTGATGAAAAAGTGATTTTTGTAGATGATTGCATTAGTGAAAAAGCATTTCAAGTTACTAAAAATTTAAAAAAGGGAGAAGTTGTACTTTTGGAAAATTTACGCTTCTATCCCGAGGAAAAAGAAGGAGATCCTAACTTCGCAAAGAAACTTGCTCAGCATGGAGATATTTATATTAATGATGCGTTTGGAACGGCACATAGAGCACATGCAAGCACGGCTATAATTGCAGAAAACTTTCCAAATGATAAATATTTCGGGCTACTATTAGAGAAAGAAATAAAAAACATTGATGCTGTTTTGAAAAACCCACAAGCTCCTACAACGGCAATTATAGGAGGAGCAAAAGTAAGTTCTAAAATATCAATCATTGAAAAATTAATAGACTCTGTTGATCAAATTATTATTGGAGGCGGAATGGCATATACCTTTATTAAGGCACAAGGAGGACAAGTTGGGCAATCATTAGTTGAAGATGATTACATTGAGATGGCAAAAGAGATTCTAAAATTAGCGCAAGAAAAAAATGTTGAGATTCATTTGCCAACAGATACAATAATCGCTGATCGTTTTGCCAATGATGCCTCTGCAAAGTCAAGTGATATTTCTAAAATTCCTGAAGGATGGATGGGATTAGATATCGGTACAGAAACAATCCAATATTTCAACACGATTATTCAATCATCACGTACCATTTTATGGAATGGACCGATGGGCGTTTTTGAAATGGAATCCTTCAAACAAGGTACAGTTGCAGTTGCCAATGCTTTGGTAAATGCAACAGACGCTGGAGCATTTACTCTTGTTGGTGGAGGCGATTCAGTTGCTGCGATCAATCAACTCAATCTAGCTGAGCGTGTAAGTTATGTATCAACTGGTGGAGGAGCGATGTTAGAATATCTCGAAGGGAAAGAATTGCCCGGTATTAAGGCTATCTTAAGTTAAAAGACAAAATACCAATACAACTAAAAACGCCTCATTTTAAAAAATGAGGCGTTTTTAGTAATGATAATAAATATTATTTAATACAGTACAGTTACGTGACCTTCCCATTCATATACATTATCATTGATAAGATCTGGCGCACTAATTTTCCAAATATAAGTTCCTGGCCTCACTTTTTCACCACTTTGACCATAAGTCCCATCCCAACCAATATCTAGATCATGAGACTCCCAAACTTTCTCTCCCCAGCGGTTAAAGACTTCAATCGATACTCCATAAATATCCACCCCTTCAATTGATGGTTTCCAGAAATTATTTTTTTCATCTCCGTCAGGTGTAAATGCATTAGGTGCAAAAATTAAAACTTCAGGTAATACTGTAATTGTTTTTCGGATGGTGTCTCTACAATCAAACTCTGAAAAAACAAATAAGTCTATATCATAATCTCCAATTACTCCTTCAGGAAAATCAATAGTTGGATTTTTTAGAGATGAATAATATGGATCTCCTTCTTCAAAATTCCATTCGTAATCAACAGCGCCTTTTGAATAATTCTGAAACTTTACCTCGGTATTTAAAATTGTCACCGGATTTGGAATATAGGTAAAGTCTGCCCTTGGTTTTGGATATACAGTAAGCATTCCATTAACACGAGCAGAGTCTACACAACCATCTGGAGTAACAATAAGCAATTGTACGTTATATTTTCCTGCTTTTTTAATTTCTACCTCAATACTATCATTAGCTAAAAAAGTTTGATAATCTGAAATATACCAATAAGCTTCATCTACTAAAAGTGGATCAGTATCATTACTTAATTCAAAAGTGGCAGGTGAGCAAATCTCTCCGTCTACAACAGAAAGTAATACATCTGGAATTAAAGCAACAATAACTTCAGAAGTTGAGGTAACAGCTGAAGACTCACAATCATCAACAACGGTAAGGGTGTAGATCGTTGTAACTAATGGAGATGCATTAAAAATAGCGGCATTACTAACAATGTTCCCAGCTGGATCCGTCCATACATAAGTATAAGGACCTCCATTCCCATTAGAAGCTGATGCAATAATGTTTATAGATTCTCCCGGACAAATTGTTTGTGAAGGTGTGCTCGTAACATTTAGAGGAGGAAGAACATCAACAGTTATAGTTTCTGTGCTAGATATACAACCATCTTCATTTTCAGCAAATACAGTGTAATCTGTTTGACTAATAGAAAGAACATTTTGAGTTGCACCAGTATTCGCAGTATGCCCCCATTGATATAAGAAAGTATTACCTCCTGTAGCACTAGCGGCTAAAGTAGCCTCACCGTTTTGACAAATTACAGTATCATTTGAAACAGAAATAAAAACCTCAACTCCATCATCTACAATAAGGTTTTGACAGGCCACACATCCATTTATAGTTTCTATACAAACATCATAAGCTCCAGCAGAAAGTCCGTTTAAAGTTGAATTGGCTTGCCAAGTAACACCATTATCAAAACTGTAATTTACTGCTGAGGCAGAATTAATACTTATCGCACCGTCGTTACCACCAAAACATGCAGGAGCTTGAGCTTGCGCGGTTAAAGTTGGTGATTCAAATAGTACAGACACATTGTCTACCTCATCAGGACAAACACCATTACTTTCAATTAATTCAAAAACATATGTACCTGGTACACTTGCTGAAATTCCAGCAGTCAACGATGCATTGTTAGGCATGAACGTAATTGTTCCTGGTCCTGTATAGCTCCACTCAATTGTATTATTAACGCTTCCAGCAGTACCATTTAGATTTCCAACTGCATTGTGACATATAACGAAATCATTTCCAGCAACAGGTGAAGGCGGAAATGCAACATTTATTAAAATTGAAATAGTATCCGTAATTATTCCATTCGACACCTCTACAAAGTACTCGGTAGTATCTGATGGAAGAATATCAAAATCAGGTCCAAGGTTAGAACCAACTATATCACCTGCATTATTTAAGAATGTAAAGACTGCTCCGGGTATACCACCATCATCTACCGTAACACTTGCAATATCACCAAGGCAAACTGTTGTTGTTAAAGAAGATGGGTCACAAGTAATATCTGCTGAGTTCGTAGCTCCAGCATTCCCCGGAATATCTGTCCCTGTGAAAATTGGAACATTTGCCCCAACTAGTCCTGAGAAATTTGAGAAACATAATATAAACTGATCTCCTGGTTGAACAAGAAATGAATTTTCAAAATTACCTTGATTCGCTCCTGCAGGTAAATTCCCTGCTTGAGCCATACCTGTATAACCTCCGCCAGAAGCATTCCAATTACATGATGCTGGGGGAAGTAAGTTGCCTTGAATTTCAGTACAAGCATCACCTCCATTAATACTTTGCGGGTCTCCTGCTTCATAATATGGCCAAAGTGCCCAATCATAATATCCATTTCCTCCTGCTGAACCTAAAGTGAATTCCAAAAAACCTGTTGTAGAAACAGTCAAAATAATCCAAGTAGGATCATTCTCTCCAGATAAAAGACAACCACTATTTCCAGCACTACCTGGGTTTACACTCGGATTCGATATATTGTTTGATCCTGGCAAGTCATTTACCAAGCCATTTCCTGATGAATTGGTTGTAAAACTTCCAATTGTACATCCGAAAGTAGCTGTATTACAATCTGCTTGTCCATATGAATGAAAAACAGTAGAAAAGAACGCTATTATTAAAATGTATAAGTATTTCATCATTTTTTATTTTAGCTCAATTAGTCTTCGCAAAACTTATCATCAAAAGGTTTAAAGCTATCGATTCTATGTATTCCTTGATAATAACAAGAGTAAATATTCTCCTGGTGAGCAATCCACCCTTTAAAAATAGATTCATTCAATTCATCCATTTCTTTGGTAATTAAATATAGGGTATGGTTAAACTCATCTATCCTAACCATAAAAACATTAGGGTTTTCTGACAAATCTAACTTCAATTCCCTCATTTGTGCTTCTGTTAAGTTAGCATCAAGTTTGCTCTGAATAAAAAACTGAGGTTTTAGTGCTTGTTCTTGAGAAAAAACAAACATTGGAGATATCAATAAAATTAATAGAAATCTAGTTATCATAGTTTTGCAATTATTATGAGTACAAAACTAACGCAAATAAAAGTATAAAGGTTGCCTTTAAATTAATAAAAACAAGCTTTATATTGGAATCTCAAATATTTACCTTGTGGACGATCTGCTATTTAGCAATATATTTAAAGCTTAAACCAGGATAATAAGCGCTCTCTGAAAGTTCTTCTTCAATACGAATTAACTGATTATATTTTGCTGTACGGTCACTTCTTGATGCTGAACCCGTTTTGATTTGACCACAGCCTAAAGCTACTGCTAAATCAGCAATTGTAGTGTCTTCGGTCTCACCACTCCTGTGACTCATTACAGAAGTAAATCCATTTTGTGTTGCCATTTGTACGGCTTCAATTGTTTCCGTTAAAGTTCCAATTTGATTAACTTTGATCAAAATAGAATTAGCTGATTTTTCTTTTATTCCTCTTGACAATCTTTTTGTATTGGTTACAAAAAGATCATCACCAACCAATTGAACTTTATCACCAATAGCTGCTGTAAGCAATTTCCATCCTTCCCAGTCATCCTCATCCAATCCGTCTTCAATTGAAATAATTGGGTATTTCTCTGCCCATCCTTTCCAATATTCAACAAACTCTTCTGATGTCATCTCAGCACCGGTTGATTCAAAAATATATTTCTTCTTTTTCTTGTCGTAAAACTCTGAACTTGCTGCATCTAAAGCAATCCAAACATCTTTTCCAGGAGTATAACCTGCTTTTGTTATGGCTTCCAAAACAAATTCTATGGCTTCTTCATTAGATCCTAAATTGGGTGCAAAACCTCCTTCATCACCAACATTTGTAGAATAACCTTTGTCTTGGAGCACCTTTTTAAGGTGGTGGAAAATTTCCGTACCCATGCGCAAACCTTCAGAAAAGGATTTTGCACCTAAAGGCATCACCATAAATTCTTGAATGTCGATTTTATTATCGGCATGAGATCCACCATTTAGAATATTCATCATTGGAACAGGCATTGTAGTCGCTCCTACTCCACCTATGTATTTAAACAAGGACATTCCAACTTCACCCGCTGCTGCTTTTGCAACTGCTAATGAAACTCCTAATATAGCATTCGCTCCAATTCTTCCTTTATTTTCTGTACCATCAATTTCAATCAATGCACGGTCTATCGCTTTTTGATCAAAAATGTAAGCGCCTTGCAGTGCTTCATTAATTACTGTGTTTACATTTGCAACTGCGTTTTGAACTCCCTTTCCTAAATATCGTTTTGGATCGTTGTCTCTTAACTCAACAGCTTCATGAATTCCAGTTGATGCTCCAGAAGGAACAGCAGCTCTACCCATGCGGCCACTTGCAGTATATACATCTACTTCAATCGTTGGATTCCCTCGTGAATCTAAAATTTGACGTGCAAAAATATTAGCAATATAACTCATCAGTATTAGGTTTTAAAAATTTATGATTGTTTATGGATGTCCATATTTGTAATGAACTGATCAAATAAATACCAAGAATCGTGTGGTCCTGCAGAAGATTCTGGATGATACTGTACAGAAAACACCTTTTTATTCTTCAAAGCAATTCCAGCAACTGTATTGTCATTCAAGTGTGAATGTGTAATTTCAATGTTATCATTGTCCTCGGCACTAACACGTGAAACTACAAAGCCATGATTCTGACTGGTGATTTCTCCTTTACCTGTTTTATGATTCAACACAGGATGATTTAACCCTCTGTGTCCTTGATGCATTTTTTCTGTTACTAAACCTTGACTTAAGGCTATGATTTGGTGCCCCATACAAATTCCGAAAACTGGAATATTTGTATTGATGATGTCTTTCACCAATAGATGAGAGGATGTCATAACGCCTGGATCACCAGGACCATTAGACAACATAAACCCATCAGGTTGATAAGCTAAAAGATCTTCAACTGAAGTATTCATTGGGAACACCTTCACCTCACAATCACGCTCATTCAAGCACCTTGCAATATTCAACTTCGTTCCAAAATCCAGTAATGCAACCTTATAATGACTTTTTCCTGTGGTTGATGGCATCACATAAGCTTCTTTTGTAGAAACTTTACTTGCCAATTCAAGTCCTTCCATTGAAGGAACATTTTTCAATTCTTCTTGTAAATCTCCGATTGTAACATTTTCCTCAGAAGAAATAATAGCATTCATTGCTCCTTTTGATCGGATATAGCGTACTAAAGCACGTGTATCAATATCAGAAATACCGACTTTACCATCCTTAACAAGGAAATCTTGAAGAGTCAAATCAGCTATTTCACGTGAGGCTACATCTGAAAACTTTTTTACGATAATACCGGCACATTGAATCTTATCTGACTCTGATTCGGCTGAAGTTGTACCATAGTTCCCAATATGAGAAGCTGTCATTATCACCAGTTGACCAAGGTATGAGGGGTCTGTAAAAACCTCTTGGTAACCAGTCATTCCAGTGTTAAAAGCCAATTCACCAGCTGCTTTACCAATCTTACCTACTGCTTTCCCGTGAAAAGTAGTTCCGTCTTCTAAAACTAAAACTGCGTTAGCGCGTTCAATCATCTTATTAATGTTTTGGCAAAAGTAACACTTTAGAATTGACTAGTTATTGAATATCCTAAAAAGTTCTCAAGCTTTTTTTAACAATCCTTTAATTGGATTTCTTAAACTCATTCATTCCATCTTCAAGCCATTTCCTAAAGTCTTCAGGACTACTATGATTTTGATAATCAGCAGAACCATTGTCTAAATCCTTACCCTTTCCGTTTTGCAGAATATAATAAGGCTGAGCTGTTACATGGTACTCAGAAATTTGTTTGAAAGACCACTTATCACCAGTAGTTCTTATTTTTTTCTTTCTTCCGTTTGGATAAGTCACTTCTTTCTGCTCTTCTTCAGGTAAGAAAATACGTTCATCAACATGAAGTGATACAATCACAACTTGATCTCTTAAGATTTCAATTATCCCTGGCTCCCCCCAAACACTCTGCTCCATTCTTCTACAGTTTACACAATTGTGTCCCGTAAAATCTACAAGTAAAGGTTTACCAACTGAATCAGCATGCGCTAAAGCCAAATCATATTCATGGAAAACCATAATATTTTGTGGCCCTAAGTGGGTTCCTACAACAAAGTCTTCACCGCCCCCTGTTACAGATGCGCTTCCTCCTCCTCCAAATCCAAGTGGAGCCTCACTGTAACTCATTGGTGGTGGAAATGCACTAATTAACTTTAAAGGTGCACCCCACATTCCTGGGATTAAGTAAATCACAAATATCAAAACAGTTGTTCCAAAAAGAGTCCTACCCACTGAAAGCTTTTCTACAGGACTATCATGCGGCAACCTTAATTTTCCGAATAAATAAAGCGCTAATACGATGAAAATCCCAATCCAGATTGCAAGAAAAACTTCTCTTTCTAACAAGTGCCATTGTAATGCTAAATCTGCATTTGATAAGAATTTGAAAGCTAAAGCTAGTTCTAAGAAACCTAAAACAACTTTAACTGAGTTCAACCACCCTCCCGATTTCGGCATTTGATTCAACCACCCTGGGAAGGCTGCAAACAAGGCAAACGGTAAGGCCAATGCCAATGAGAATCCAAACATCCCAACAAATGGAGCAAGTCCACCTTCAGTTGCTGCTTGAACCAATAGAATTCCAACAATTGGACCTGTACAAGAGAATGAAACTAAAGCAAGTGCCAAGGCCATAAAGAAAATTCCGAGGAACCCCCCTTTATCTGCTCTTGCATCTGCCTTATTTGCCCATGAACTCGGTAAACGAATTTCAAAAGCACCAAGAAAAGAAATTGCAAAAACCATCAAAAGTAAAAAGAATACGAAATTGAAAAAGGGATCTGTAGACATAGCATTTAAGGAGTCTGCTCCGAAAATCCAAGTTACCATTGTACCCAATACGATGTATATCACAATAATCGAAATACCGTACTTTATTGCATTACTTACTCCTTTTGCTTTGGTTTTAGATTGACCAGTAAAGAAACTCACTGTCATAGGAATCATTGGAAATACACATGGAGTAAACAATGCTATTAGTCCACTCCCGAAAGACACCCCAAAGATCCACCATAAAGAGCGACCTGTTGGGTCATTTTCATTCTTTCTAGGTTTTACAACGGTTGCTCCTTCCTTTTGGTCGTCTGCATTTGTCTTCTCCAATGAGGAACTATCACCATCAACTGTTGAATCAATACCTCCTTCAATCGGAACCTCTAAATCATCACCTCCCTCATCAATATCCTGAACACTGGTTATTTCACTTTTACATCCTTTTACACGAACAGTAAATGGTTCCTCAAAAGGGAACAGACATTTAATAGAGTCACAAGGTTGGAATCCAAAATCTAACTTTAAATCAAAGTCTTTATCAGTGGTTATTTTAATTTTTTGTTTTAGAACAATACTCCCCGCATGATAACGAAGATTCTCACCCGAAACCTCATCAAACTCCTCAATTGGTTTAGGCTCAGAAACCCCACCAACGAGTTTGTAATTTTTCGATTTATTAATTTTAAAAGTTGTTGGAATCCCGAAATTATCGGCTGGAAGCGTGAGTGCGTTAATATGCCAATGCTTAACAATTTTAAGTTTTGCAATGATTGTTGCTTCACAACCATCTTGCTCTACACTGAAATCCCATTTTACTTTATCTTCGGGCATCTCCATTTGTGCAAAACTAAAGAGGCTCAACACAAAAACTAAAAACAAACTTATTGACTTTATCATGATTCTTCCATTTTTCCTGTAAGGCACAAATAACAACCTTTACAAATTAACAACACAATTTTACATTAAGTCTTAACATTCAAATAACATTTATAATGTTTGAAATGTTTAAACTCAATTAAAAAAACAAGGTTTACATTTTTTACAATAAAAAAGCACGACAAATGTCGTGCTTACAAAAATAACGAATCTCTTTTGAAAAAGACCTAGATATGTTGATTCATTCTTGCATTCCTAAAAGGCTAAGGATAAAAATATATCTAGATAAAAACGATTTTATGAATTTTACTAATTGGCAACCAGACACCTCCTTTCAAGCAGATGTATTTTAAGCCTGTTGCCCATATAGTTGTTTCTACTTGTTTTAATCCTTCGTCGTCTTCAAATACAATCGCAACTTTGCCATGGTCAATATTCCCAAGCTTCGTTGCTTCGATTAACTTCTCCATCAAACCTTCTTGCTGCTTAATCTTACATTCTTTTAAGAATTTCAGTTGTGGAATAAGCTCCTTTTCTATGATGGTGGGTTTTATGTTTATAGTCTCCTGCATGGCCTAAAGTTTTATAAATGAAATAAAAAGTACTACAAATAATACTCACCTCCAAATATTATTAATAATTAAATTAAAAACAACACAAAAACAAAGTGATTAAAACAATAGTTTTCCTCATGGTAAATTCCTATTGTGAATAAACTAATTTCAAAAGGGAAGAAAGCAATCACAAATTGATTATTTTCGCAATACAATTCGAAGTTATGGAAAGTACAATTCAACGTGAAGCAACGCTAGAAGAAGCTATAAAACTTGGTCTAACAGCAGACGAGTTTGAAATGATTAAAAAGATTTTAGGTCGAACACCTAATTTTACTGAAACCAGCATTTATGGAGTAATGTGGTCTGAACACTGTTCTTACAAAAACTCTATTATGTGGCTAAAAACACTCCCAAAAGAAGGACCTCAAATATTGGTTAAGGCAGGAGAGGAAAATGCTGGGATGGTTGATTTAGGCGATGGAATTGGATGTGTCTTCAAAATTGAGTCACATAATCACCCAAGTGCAATTGAACCATATCAAGGTGCAGCAACTGGTATTGGAGGAATCAACAGAGATATCTTCACCATGGGAGCAAGACCAATTGCAATGCTTAATTCACTTCGTTTTGGAAACATAGAAAATGAAAAAACAAAATGGCTAATTAAAGGCGTAACTAAAGGAATCGGTGATTATGGTAACGCTTTCGGAGTTCCAACCATCGGAGGAGAGGTGTTTTTTGATGATTCATACAATACCAATCCACTGGTCAATGCTTTTTCAGCAGGGATTATCGATTCTAGTAAAATGATTTCTGCAACTGCTTCTGGACCTGGAAACCCTGTTTACATTGTGGGTTCTGCAACTGGAAAGGATGGAATTGCAGGAGCATCTTTTGCTTCTAAAAACATTACAGAAGATTCTATTGATGATTTACCCGCTGTTCAAGTTGGAGATCCTTTCCAAGAAAAGCTTTTGTTGGAAGCAACAATGGAATTAGCAGAAACTGATGCAGTAGTTGGAATGCAAGACATGGGAGCTGCAGGAATTACTTGTTCTACCAATGAAATGTCCGCTGCTGGGAAAGTAGGAATGGACATTTGGTTAGAAAAAGTACCTACACGTCAGAAAGACATGCTTCCATTCGAAATATTGCTTTCTGAATCGCAAGAACGCATGTTAATTGTGGTGAAAAAAGGAAGAGAACAAATCGTTAAAGCTATTTTTGACAAATGGGATTTACACGCAGAAGAAATCGGTGTAGTTACTGATAGCGATCGTGTACGCTACTTTATGAATGAAACATTGGTGGGTAACGTTCCAGCTGATTCACTTGTTTTGGGTGGTGGAGCACCTGTTTATGAAAGAGAATACAAAGAGCCTTCATATTATCAAGAATTTAAAAAGTTTGACATCAATGATGTTCCAGTACCTGAGGACCTTAAAGAAGTAGCTACTTTCTTATTGAGACATCCAAATATTGCTTCAAAAAGATGGGTCTATGAACAATACGACTCAACGGTTGGGGTTGGAACGATGACAACCAATGCTCCATCAGATGCAGGAATCGTTAACATTAAAGGAACGAATCGTGCATTAGCAATGACAATTGATTGTAATTCAAGATATGTAAATGCAGATCCAGAAATAGGAACTTCAATTGCTGTTGCAGAAGCAGCACGCAACATTGTATGCTCTGGTGGTGTCCCAAGTGCAATCTCAAACTGTTTAAACTTTGGAAACCCATACAATCCTGAGTCTTACTGGCAATTTGTTGGTGCAATTAAAGGAATGTCTGCAGCTTGTTTAAAATTCAATACTCCTGTTACTGGTGGAAACGTTTCTTTTTATAACCAATCAGTAATTAATGGTAAAGAAGTCTCTGTTTTTCCAACTCCTACAATTGGAATGATTGGAATTGTAGATGATAAAAAGAAAACGATGTCTCTTGACTTCAAAAATAAAGGTGATTTAATTTTCATCATCGGTGAAGCAGTTGAATGTATAGCAAGTTCTGAATACCTTTATTCTTACCATGGCATAAAAGCATCTCCTGCTCCATACTTTAACATGGATAAAGAATTTGAAATGCAAGAGCTTGTAAAAACAATAATTCAAAAAGATTTAGTGAACGCAGCCCATGATTGTTCAGACGGTGGAATATTCATAGCACTGACAGAAATGGCAATGCCCAATGAATTAGGTTTCGACATCGTAACTGATGCTGAAATACGTGAAGATGCATTCTTATTTGGTGAAGCATCAGGACGTGTTCTCGTTGGTGTAAGTGAAGACTGTGAAGATGACTTTATTGAGCTTATGATGGATTCAGGAGTGAACTTTACGCTTCTCGGCCATGTAACACAAGGAAAAATGGTAGTTGACGATGAACATTATGGTTTTATCCAGGCAGCTAAAAACACTTATGATAATGCACTTGAAAAATTGATTGAGGGCTAAAATAGAAATACCATTCTAAAAGCGTTCAGGAGCAATTTTTGAACGTTTTGTTTTATTTGTAGAACAACATCAATTCTTACGCAATTTTCAGTACACCTTCGTAGAGCTTATTAATATTGGCGCAATAGTCAGGAATTTCAATATAAACATTTTTGAAATCTGATGGTGTTTGAGAGAGGCAATGAATAATGCGAAGTTCCATTATCTGTTTATAAGTAGGGTGCTTAAGTAAAGTCCAACTCCAAACAGTATCAATCACTCCATTTTCAAAAGGACCAGGGATACGTAATAATGCATAAGGGTTATTGATTGCATTGTAATCAGGCATAATTAAAGTGTCACTTTCTGTATATGCCTCAATTACTTCAAGACGGCGCACAAAACTTATAATTTTGGCCCCGATAACAACCTCTCCCAAATTCACATTCTCATGGACTGGTATCCCATCCAACAATGTTCCACCATCTCTAATTGTAAAATCTGAAACATTAGCCTCTTTTCCATTATAAACAACTTTGAAATAACCTTCTGCATCAGTTTTTACCAATAAAGATAAAGGTGTTTTAATCCCAAGTATTCCTGGGTCTCCTTGTCAAAAAGAAAACTCAGTGTTATCCATAGACGTTTGGCAGTTGTACATTAATCGCCCTTCAACTGTATATTCTTCGCCTTTGTTGATGGTCTTATTGCAGCCCAAAGATAGGAATGCAACAAGAGTTAATGTAATTAAGTATTTTATTGTTTTCATGATTTGTAGAATTTTAAAACCCATTGGTTTTATTCTATTTTGATGACTGCATCGTATAACTGTTCTGAACAAAATTCTGTTATTGAGAAAGTAGCGCTTTCCCATGTTAGAACACTTGATGATGTAAGTCGATATTTTGACTCAAATATAATTGGACTATTGTATGTAAAACTCTTCAAATTACTAATATTCCAAACTGTATCAATAATTCCATTCTCGAAAGGACCAGAAATACGTAATTCTGCTAAAGGATTAGGGTCATTATAGTCAGTTAAAAGTAATGTGTCATATTGAGTCAATTGATTTATTACATTTAATCTTCTTATAAAACTCACTGGTGGTAATTGCCAAAACACATTCCCCAAATTTATATTTTCAAAAACTGGAATATTATCCATTATAGTTCCACCATCTCTAATTGTAAAATTTGAAACATTAGCCTCTTTGCCATTATAAACAACTTTGAAATAACCTTCTGCATCAGTTTTAACTAATAAAGATAAAGGTGTTTTAATCCCAAGTATTCCAGGGTCTCCTTGTCTAAAAGAAAACTCAGTGTTATCCATAGGCGTTTCACAGTTGTACATTAATCGTCCTTCAACTGTGTATTCTTTGCCTTTGTTGATGGTCTTGTTACAACCCAAAGATAGGAATGCAACAAGAGTTAATGTAATTAAGTATTTTATTGTTTTCATAATTTGTAGAATTTTAAAACCCATTGGTTTTATTCTATTTTGATGACTGCATCAAAAAGTTCATTGGTACAAAATTTTGTAATTAAAAACTCGGCTCTTCCCTGGCGTACTAAACTAGAATTGATTATTTTATAATTTATAACATCAATTTCAACACCTTCGGTATAGTGATGGGCTCTAAAATAAGGATAGTTATAAACTGTATCTATAACCATATTTTGAAAAGGTCCAGGGATTTCAATCTGAGGTTGATTATAAGCTTTAATAACTAAGGTGTCATTCGCAGTGTAAGCACCATCTACATCAAGCTTTATTACGTAACTTACAAATGTATTGCCAACATAAACATTGCCGAGATCAACATCTTGAAAAGCTGGAATCCCTTCATAAACATGGTTTTTATTGAAATAAAACTCCAGATCTGTATTCACAGCTTCTTTTCTTTTATATATGATTTCGAAGCGACCATCTTCATCCGTAAAGAAACCTCTGTAAATTGGTTCTTTTTTACTCGGTATAAGTGAAGCCTCTTGGAATTTCTGCGTTAGTAAAAACCTATTGTCATTAACAATAAGTGAATCACAACCATACATAACACGTCCTTTAATCGAATACTTTTCATTCTTATTGCAACTCGTTAAGAAAGTTACGAGTAATAAGACAATAGTATATTGAACAAACTTCATAGCGTTATTATTTAATCATAATACAACAGGACTATGAATAAAACCCATAAGTCTCTATGATTCAAACATAAGACAATTTATCAGAAAAATAAAATATTAAACTACTGCAAATTGTCATTTATTCTAATTTGTACAATCCTCAATCTTGACATTTATTCAAAAACCCTTACCTTTGTCCCATCTTTAATCATATACCGACGCAACTTCTATAGCCAAGTATTTCAATTTTACCCTCAATTACAAATTGAGTCGGCATTAAACCAAAAAGTTGAAATAGGAGGAATTAGAAAGTGAAACTGGTTTAAAAATATACATAGCATGCAACTGTGGAATAAATTGAGTAAAGAGGAGTTGGTGGAAAAGCTAAAAGAACGCGGAACAAAATTCCTTACCGTTTCTTTTTATCAATATGCTTCTATTCCCAACCCTCAAGTTTTTAGAGACCACCTCTTTCAAATGTGGAATAATCTCGGAGTCGTCGGAAGAACTTACGTCGCAACAGAAGGAATTAACGCCCAAATTGGTGTTCCTGCGGATAAGTTTGAACAGTTCAAAAAAGAATTGTACGAAATCTCCTTTCTAAATAACATCAGACTAAACATTGCAGTGGACGAATCGGAAGCAGAATTTCCGTTTTTAAAGCTGAAAATAAAGATTCGTCATAAGATTTTAGCCGATGGTTTAAATGACAATACTTTTGATGTCACCAACAAAGGAAAGCACCTCAAAGCAGATGAGTTTAACGCCTTAATCGATGATCCAAATACGATTCTGATTGACATGCGTAATCACTACGAAACTGAAGTAGGTCATTTTAAAGGAGCAATTACACCAGATGTTGACACTTTCCGTGAGTCTTTGCCGATTATTGAAGATGAAATTCTTGCAGGAAACGAAGACAAGAACATCGTGATGTACTGCACAGGAGGAATTCGTTGCGAAAAAGCCTCTGCATGGTACAAACACCGAGGGTTTAAAAATGTACACCAATTAGAAGGTGGAATTATTAAATACGCCAACGATTGTACGGATAAAGGAATTGAGAATAAATTCATCGGAAAAAACTTTGTCTTCGATGAACGTCGTGGCGAGCGAATTACTGAAGATATTATTGCCGTTTGTCACCAATGCGGAGACCCTGCTGATACGCACACGAACTGTTTAAATGACGCTTGTCACTTATTGTTTATTCAATGTGAAAGTTGTCGTGACAAACTACAAAACTGTTGTTCAACCGATTGTCAAGAGGTTTATAATCTTCCGATCGAGGAGCAGAAAGAATTACGAAAAGGCTTGGAGAACAGCAATCAGATTTTCAAAAAAGGGAGATCTGAGAAATTGAAGTTCAAGGGGAATAATAAAAAGCCTGTGAGGGTTGCTGAAGCGGTGAAGGTAAGAAAGTGACGCA
>Ga0209075_1000815_pt1 | contig 30029 bp, 24 predicted proteins | sample Stecom2011_FD_187523 | JGI IMG/M metagenome (GOLD analysis project Ga0209075, IMG submission 187523) | Agricultural soil microbial communities from Utah to study Nitrogen management - Steer compost 2011 (SPAdes) (version 2) | ecosystem: Environmental > Terrestrial > Soil > Agricultural land...
CGCCCAGGCTGGCGGCGGCCTCTTCCATGCTCGGGTCCAGCTCCTGCAGGATCGGCTCCACGGTGCGCACCACAAAGGGCAGGCCGATAAAGATCAGGGCGATGACGATCCCGGCCGGCACATACACTAGGGTGATGCCCAGCGGTTCCAGCCATCGGCCGACCCAGCCATCGGCGGCGTAGACGGCGGTCAGGACGATCCCGGCCACCGCCGTTGGCAGGGCAAAAGGCAAATCCACCAACGCGTCGAGAATCTTCTTGCCAGGAAAGGAATAGCGCACCAGGACCCAGGCGATGAGCAGGCCGAACACCAGGTTAATGGCAGCGGCGGCCAGCGCCGTCCAGAGACTGACTTTAAAGGACGCCAGAACCCGGGGAGCCGTCACAATGGACCAGAACTCATCCCAGCTCAGTTGCAGCGTGCGCAACAACAGCGCCGACAACGGAATGAGCACGATAAGCGCCAAGTAGAACAGGGTGTATCCCAGTGCCGGGCGAAAGCCCGGCAGGATCGATTTCGATGGGGTGGACATAACTGCCTTCTCGTCTGTGGAGTCAGGTCAAACTAGGGCTGGTAGATCTTGTCGAAATGGCCGCCATCGCTGAAGTGGTCTTTCTGGGCTTGCTGCCAGCTACCAAACACATCATCCAGCTTGAACAGGGGCACTTCCGGAAGCAGTTTCAGATCCTCGGGGTCTGCGTGCTCGGGGTGCTGCGGGCGGTAGTAGTTCTTGGCAGCGATCTTCTGGCCGGCCGGTGAGTACAGGTACTCCAGGTAGGCCTTGGCCACTTTCTCGGTGCCATGTTTCTTGGCATTGCCATCAACGATGGTGACCGGCGGTTCCGCCAGGATGCTGATGGAGGGCACGATGATGTCGAATTCGCCTTCCTTCAGCTTGTACAGGGACAGCAGGGCTTCGTTCTCCCAGGCCAGCAGCACATCACCGATACCCCGCTTCACGAAGGTGTTGGTGGAGCCGCGGGCGCCGGAATCCAGCACCGGAACGTTCTTGTAGACCTTGTTGACGAACTCGAAGGCTTTCTGCTGGGCGGCTGCAACCTTGTCCTTGGCGGCTGGGTCCTTGATCAGGGCCAGATCACCCAGTTCCTCCTTCAGGGCATAACCCCAGGCGGCCAGGTAGTTCCAGCGGGCACCGCCGGAGGTTTTGGGGTTGGGGGTGATCACCTTAACGTCCTGGCGCACCAGGTCGTCCCAGTCCTGGATGTTCTTGGGGTTGCCCTTGCGCACCAGGAACACGATGGTGGAGGTGTACGGGGAGCTGTTAGCGGGCAGGCGTGTCTGCCAGTCGTCGGCCAGCTTGTCGGTCAGCTGGGCGATTTCGTCGATGTCATAGGCCAGGGCCAGGGTGACCACATCGGCTTCCAGGCCGTCGACCACGGCGCGGGCTTGCTTGCCGGAGCCGCCGTGGGACTGGCGAACGGTGACTTTCTCGCCGGTGGTTTCTTTCCAGTAACGGACGAATTCGGCGTTGTATTCCTGATAGAGTTCGCGGGTGGGGTCGTAGGACACGTTGAGCAGCTCAACGTCCGCTGCGGCGAAACCTGCGCTGAACAGGCTTAAGGCAAGACCGGCAACCAGCTTCTTGCTGAAGCCAAAACCGGTGGATTGGGTAGAAAAACGCTGAAACATAAAACCTCCAGAACTGAAAAATTGAATAGCATTCGTTTTTTTCCAGCTTCCGGTGGTCCGGTCAGCGGCATGTTGGGATGACCTGGTGAGCAGGCTTCCCGTTGATCAGGGGCGTACTTTTACTTCAGCTACCCGAACCTTTTCCTTTTTCTCGATCTGAACCAGTTTGCCCTGATGGAACGTCAGTTCGACGGTGCCATAGTTCAGCGGGCCAACCAGCTTGTAGATCTGGGTCAAAAGGTTATCGAGCAGCACGGGGTCGAAGGATTCTTGAGTCATGGTGTCTTCCTTTGAGGACTGCCGTCTGGACCAATGGATACAACGTGAAAGAGATTCTATGTCTGCCTGGATAGAACTAAAAATAATATTTCACGATTTGTTTATATCCACAGTGCATAAACTGGCAGTCCTCATCCTCCTGCTAGAACACGTATTGCAGACGGGCGGAAATCGCCTGGCCATCGGCTTTACGACCGTTCGCCTTGTCGGTCGCGGAAACGATATTGTCGGTATCGGCAATCAGATAGTTGAGCGCCACTTTGATGGCCTCATTGGCGTACCAGTTGACTCCCAGGGTATGGATGCTTGCTTCGCGGTCGGCAACACCCGTTTGCTCAACACTCAAGTCTTCATAGCGATAGAACACTTCCCAAGCGCCCACACTGGGGTTTGATGGCTTGATGCTGTCGAAGCGGCCACCGTTGAGGCGATAGCTGCGTGCTTCACCGGTCAGGGTATAGGCCGTTTGCAGGTAATAGCCGGTGGCATCCCGGTCGGCCTGGCCGCGGCTGCCATCCAAATTCCGTTGCAGGTATTCCCCTTGGATGGAGGCCGGGCCGAACTGATAGGCGGCTTCCAGTACCCACACCTGGTCGTTTTCGAAGCCATCGGTGATGCCAGCCCCCAGGGAGGCGCGGGCGCCGTTGATGGTGTCTTCGGTGGTGCCCCGTACACCCAGGCGGCTGTTGAGGCTGCCGGTGTCGTTGGGGGTGTTCTCGATACTGCGGGTGGCGTAGTTGGCACCGAAGTGGAGCACATGTCCTTTGGCGTTGAGGGGGGTGACCACAGCTCGGGTGACAAAGGTGTTTTTGTTGCGGCCGCTGACTTCGTCTTCATTGCCCTTTTGGCGGAAGATCCCGGCGCTGGCGTAGGCCAAATCCCCCGAGGTGCCGCTGACTTGCAGACCGAAGCCGTCTTTCTTGTCCTGGGCCCAGTCGGCGATTTCATAGATGGCGGAACGCTCGATGGCGGTGGTCCAGTTGGAGCCAGTGGCCCGCTCCAGACCCACGATCGGGTCGAAACGGCCGAACTTGATGTCAGCCAGATCAAAGCCGGTGTAGGTTACTGACAGTTCGTCCCAGCGGCTGGTGCCGGACTCACCGAAATCCAGGCTCACCACGTAGTTCCAGTCGGTGAAGGCATAGCCTGACAGGGTCAGAAAGGCGCGGCGGAAATAGAACTCGTCGGCGGTCTGGCCGTTTTTGGTGTAGAGCCCGTCGAAGTTGTCGTAATCGGCATGAATACGGCCACCCACCTTGAAGCCAAAGGATTTGTCGGCGGCACTGACGTCCAGGCCGCCTTTGGTTTTGATGATCAGGTCGGGGCCGTCGGTGGTGACCGTACCGGCATGAACCTGGGCGGCAATGGCCAAGGCCAGGGTGGTCACGGAAGTCAGGGCAAAAGAAGAGCGCAGAGACATAGTTACTCCTTAAAAAACAGCATATGGGTCTGGGTTATTGCGGTTGCGGTGGAGCTTGCGATCCACACGGCCGGCGTCTGTCGTCTCCCCGTGGTTCACGGGCTTCCGGTAGGACCGGTCAGAAAAGGAGGGCGACTGCTATTGGGTTATCGTGGCGCCAGGGGCCTGACGCTGGAGCCGAGGGGCTCTCGCGGCGGGTGGTAGCCCCGCAGGGCTCCACGCACGTCCCGGTCAATGTTTCTTAACGGTTGGGCTGAGGCGTCAGTCGCAGATAGGGCTTCACCGCCCGGTAACCTTTCGGAAAGCGACGGGCGATCTCCTCGGGGTCCTGCAGTGACGGCACGATCACCACTTCATCACCGTCTTCCCAGTTGGCGGGGGTGGCCACCTTGTGGTTGTCGGTCAGTTGCAGGGAATCCACCACCCGCAGAATCTCGTGGAAGTTCCGGCCGGTGCTGGCGGGATAGGTAATGATCAGCCGCACCTTCTTGTTCGGGTCGATAATAAACAGCGAACGTACCGTCAGGGTGTCATTGGCATTGGGGTGGATCAGGTCATACAACTGGGATACCTTGCGATCCGCATCGGCAATGATGGGAAAGGTCACCCGGGTGTTCTGGGTTTCATTGATATCCTCAATCCAGCGGTGGTGGGATTCCACCGGGTCCACGCTCAGGGCCAGCACCTTGACGCCGCGCTTGGCGAACTCGTCCTTGAGCTTGGCGGTAAAGCCCAGCTCGGTGGTGCACACCGGGGTGAAATCCGCCGGATGGGAGAACAGGATGCCCCAGGAATCGCCTAGCCATTCATGGAAATGGATCGGGCCTTCGGAAGAATCCTGGGTAAAGTCAGGGGCGAGATCGCCCAGTCGCAGTGTCATATCGGGTGCTCCTTCAATCAGTAAAAACGGGGTAACGCCAAAAAAAAAAGCAAAACGCCTGAACAGCTTTCGCTGGAAACATCATCCAAGGGTTGAATCCTGCTCAGGGCAGGTCTTTGAGGCTGAGCCCGGTTGCCGAACCCGATTCCATGGGGGATAGCGCATCGGAACCCTGGAAGCCTTATCATCACTTGGATTTGGCTTCCGTTCGTCCGGTCAGCGCTATTGCTTGAGTCTCTTCGCCTGAAGCGATTGAAAGTCATCTTACAAAAAACAAATTCGCCAACAAAGGAATAAAAAACTATTTCGTTATTCTATTAAAGAATATGATGTGTTTTCGTATCGTCTGGATTTCTCCAGAAAGCTCAGATAGTTAGGGGAATGATTGGAAAGGGTGGCGTAATGCTGTTGAGCGAGGGGAGTCGAAAGGAGTCGCCGATCGGGCTTGGGAGCAGCCCATAAAAAAGGGGCGCCGAGCGCCCCAAATTTGGTCTGGAAAGGAATGAAAAGCCTGTTGCGGCTCAGAGTTTGGCCAGCGCCACCTCGGTGGATTTGACGAAGGCGATGACCTCGGAGCCGACGGTCAGCTCCAGCTCTTTCAGGGAACGGGTCGTGATCACCGAGGTGACGATGCCCGCCGGGGTCTGGACGTCGATTTCCGACAGGACCGGGCCGGTGATGATTTCCTTGATGGCGCCACGGAACTGGTTACGGGCGTTGATGGATTTGATGCTCATGTCAGTGCTCCTTCAATAAGTCGTGAGAATAGATTGGTGGGTTCCGATGGAGCGCCGCTTACACGGCGATCCGGTAAATGGGTAAAGGAGTCGTCGCCTCCTGCGGCGGCTCCGGAATATAAGGGTGGCGATCTTCCATGATGCGCCGTAATACCAAGTCTTCGAGTTCGGCCACCGCGGTTGAGGTCCGTAACCGGGGGCGGGGTAGGTTTACGGCCAGATCCAGCCCGATCCGGCCGTCTTCCACCACCAGGATGCGGTCGGCAAGCGCCACCGCTTCCGACACGTCATGGGTGACCAGTAGCACGGTAAAGCGGTGCTCCTGCCACAGGCGCTCGATCAGCTGCTGCATTTCCAGCCGGGTCAGCGCATCCAGGGCGCCCAGGGGTTCGTCCAGCAGCAACAGCTGAGGCCGGTGCACCAGGGCGCGGGCCAGGGCGACCCGCTGTTTCTGGCCGCCGGACAGGCGGCTCGGCCATTCGTCCCGGCGATCCCAGAGCCCGACCTCCTCCAGGGCGTGGCGGGCCAGATTGAAGCCGCGCGTTCCCAGCAGCACGTTGTCCAGCACGCTTTTCCAGGGCAGGAGCCGCGAGTCCTGAAACATCATGCGTACCTGGGAGCGTTCATCGCCGGACTCCCGAAAGTGCAGGCCGAGATAGCCGTCGGAGGCTTCTTCCAGTCCCGCCACCAGACGCAGCAGGGTGCTTTTGCCGCAGCCGCTGCGCCCGACAATGGCGACGAACTGGCCCTGGGGAACCCGCAGGTTGATGTTGTCCAGCACCTGGCGCTCGCCAAACTGTTTGGAAACCCGGTTGAGGTGGATCTGATAATCCGAGACCACAAAGGGGGCGTTCATAGGTTGGTCTCCTTCTGATAAGCCGGGTGCCATTGCAGCCAGAGCCGCTCCAGGGTACGGGCCGCGATATCTGCCGCCTTGCCCAGCAGGGCGTATAACAGAATGGTGAGCAGCACCACGTCGGTTTGCAGGAACTCCCGGGCATCCATGGCCAGATAGCCGATGCCCTGGTTGGCGGCGATGGTTTCCGCCACGATCAGGGTCAGCCACATAAAGCCCAGCGCAAACCTCACCCCCACCAGGATGGACGGCAGGGCACCGGGCAGCAGCACGTGCCAGAACAGGGCGAAGCCTTTCAGGCCATAGCTGCGGGCCATCTCGATCAGCCCGGCATCCACATTGCGGATGCCGTGATAGGTGTTGAGATAGATCGGAAACACCGTGCCCAGGGCCACCAGGAAGATCTTGGCGGTCTCATCAATGCCAAACCAGAGGATCACCAGCGGGATCAGCGCCAGATGGGGCACATTGCGGATCATCTGCAGCGTGCTGTCGAGCAACTGGGCACCCAGGCGGGACAGGCCGGTGATAAACCCCAGGATCAGCCCCAGGCCAGCGCCGATCACAAAGCCAATGGCAGCCCGTTCGAAGCTGGCCCACAGATGCCGGAACAGCTCTCCCGACAGCAGTAGATCCCAGCCGGCCGCGACCACGGCTATGGGCGCGGGCAGGATCCGGGCCGACAGCCAGCCGAGACTTGAAGCCAGCTGCCAGACGGCCAGTAACAACAGGGGAACCAGCCAGGGTAACCCATGGGCGGACAGCTGTTTCCAAGTCTGGTTCGGTCGCGTGGTTTCTTTCATGGCGCAGTCCTCAGGAGGCCGAAGCCGTTGTTTCGGGGCGGTATTCGTAGGCCACGACTTCCCCGAAGGGGCCAGTGAACTGGGTTTGCGCCGGGGGCTGAACCTGTTTCAGCGGCAAGTGCGGGAACAGCAGCTCGGCGGTCCGGTACACTTCCTCCAGGTGGGGATAGCCCGACAGGATGAAGGTTTCGATACCCAGCGCCTGATATTCCCGCATCCGTTGGGCCACGGTGACGGGATCGCCCACCAGTGCGGTGCCGGCGCCACCCCGTACCAGGCCGACGCCGGCCCACAGATTGGGGCTCACCTCCAGGTTCTCCCGCCTGCCGCCATGCAGGGCCGCCATCCGGCGCTGGCCTTCGGAGTCGAAACGGGCAAAGGCGGCTTGGGCCCGGGCAATGGTGTCGTCATCCAGGTGCTTGATCAGCTCGTTCGCCGCCTGCCAGGCCTGTTCTTCGGTCTCCCGGACGATCACGTGCAGGCGGATGCCAAAGCGAACGGTCCGACCTTCACGGGCGGCTTTCGCGCGCACATCGGCAATTTTTTCCGCCACCTGGGCCGGGGGTTCGCCCCAGGTGAGGTACAGGTCCACATGCTTGGCCGCCAGCTCGTGGGCAGGCTGGGAGGAGCCGCCAAAATAGACGGGCGGATGGGGTTGCTGAACCGGCGGGAACAGCACCCGGGCGCCTTCCACCTTGAGGTGCTCGCCGGCGAAATCCACGGTTTCGCCCGCCAGCACCCGACGCCAGATCTGCAGGAATTCATCGGCTGCCGCATAGCGTTCGCCATGGCTGTAGAACAGGCCGTCACCAGCGGCTTCCTGCGGGTCGCCGCCGACCACCACGTTGATCAGCAGGCGTCCGCCGGACAGACGGTCCAGCGTGGCGGCCTGGCGCGCGGCGGCGGTGGGCGAGGTAATGCCGGGGCGCACCGCCACCAGGAACTTCAGGCGTTGGGTGGCGGGCACCATGGCGGCGGCTACCGGCCAAGGGTCTTCGCAGGAGCGGCCGGTGGGAATCAGCACCCCTTCGTAGCCGAGCCGGTCGGCGGCCTGGGCGATCTGTTGCAGGTAGGCGAGGTCCACGGTACGAGCCCCTTGGGCGGTACCCAGGTAATGTCCATCGCCGTGGGTGGGTAAAAACCAGAAGATATTCATGGCGTTTTCCTTATCAGTGGACTTATTTCTGTGAAAGGGTGTGGGCTGAGGACGATGCGGGAGTCCAGCCGGTACCTTGTACCTGGATGTTTTTTGGAATCAGCTTGAGGTTGTAAAAGGCGTCGGCGATGCGTTGCTGCTCGTCCAGCACCTGATCGCTGATCCGGTTGATACCGAAGTTGTAGCGGCCCAGGGCAGTACGGACCACGGTGTCCGGCAGGCCGACCAGCGGCGTTAACTCGGCCACGGCGGTATCCAGGTTGTGTTTTGCCCACTGGTTGACGGTATCCAGCTCTTCCAGGACGACGTTGAGCACTTCCGGGTAGCGTTTGGCGAACGGCTCGGAGGCCAAATAGAACTGGTAGTTGCTGACCAGCCCGGTGCCGTCCCGCAGGACTCGGGCCCTGTCGTCATGCTGGGCGGCCGCGAGGTATGGGTCCCAGATCACCCAGGCATCGACACTGCCCCGCTGGAAGGCGGCGCGGGCGTCAGATGGCTTGAGGTAGACGGGCTGGATGTCGCGAATGCTGAGGTTGGCCTCTTCCAGGGCTTTCACCAGCAGATAGTGCACATTGGAACCTTTGTTGAGGGCGATCTTCTTACCCTTGAGATCCGCCACGCTTTTAATGGGCGATTGCTCCGGAACCAGAATCGCCTCAGCCGCCGGGGTGGCGTTCTCGTGGCCGATGTAGAGCAGTTGGGCGCCGGCTGCCTGGGCAAAAATGGGCGGCGTTTCGCCCACGGTGGCCACATCGATACTACCCACGTTCAGGCCTTCGAGCATTTGCGGGCCGGCCGGGAATTCAACCCACTCTACTTTGAAGCCAAGGGGGTTTAGCCGCTTTTCCAGCAGCCCCTGGCCCTTCAGAAAGAGGAAGTTGCCGCCGGATTTTTGATAGCCGACCCGCAGGGTGTTGTCTTTGACGTCAGCCTGGGCTGACAGAACCGAGAGGGAGAGGACGGTGGCCACCAGGCCCCGCCAGAAATGGGACAGTTTCATGAGTGCAGTGCTCCTTTTTGGGTTAGCGTGTTTACATGGTTGTCTCCTTCTCCCCGTATGGCGGTGGAGTCAGGCGGGTTTATAAAAAAAAATCAAATGCTTAATTGGGCGTTGCGGACTCGTTCGTATAACAGGTGCGGGTCCGTATGGGCCAAGGCGCCGGGCAGGCTGTCGCTAAACAGTTGGATGGCTCGGTCCAGCCGTTCCTTGAGCCGGCTCTCCAGCGTCAGCTCACCGCCAACACCGAGGGTGACCTGGCGGTCGGTAGCGTAGACCGCGTTGAAGATCTGCTTGGCCTTCAGCCCTGAAAGAACGGGCTGCAGGGCGTAATCCACCGCCAACAGATGCCCTTCCGAGCCGCCGGTGACCAGCGGCAGCACGAGCTTCTGCTCCAGGCTCCGCTCTGGCAGTAAATCCAGCAACACCTTCAGGGCGCCGGCGAAAGATGCCTTGTACACCGGTGTGGCCAGAATCAGTCCGGCGGAGTCCTGCACACTGCGGACGTAGTCTTTGACGGCTGGACTCTCGAACCGGGCATGGAGCAGATCCTCAGCGTTAAACTGGCGGACACCAATGAATTGGGTGTCGATACCCCGTTGCTCGAGAAGAACCCGGCTGTATTCAGCCAAGGCACTGGAGCGGGAATACAGGCTGGGACTGCCCAGCAGAACAGTGACGAGCATGGCTTAATCCTGAATGTCGAGGGTGGAATCAACCGCACCGGGCCATGGCGGCAGCCCGGTAGCAGGGCTGAGACTGGCCAGGGTGCGTACAGAAGTCGGGGTCGGCAAGGTCCGGCTTGGCCACTGGGCTGATTGGTGGACAGCGCCCTGAGTGGGCCAGGCGTGACGGACGTTGTGGGGATAACGAATATGCAGCATGGAAGCCTCCTTCTGATGATTCAGTTCGGCTTCCGTCTGTTCGGTCAGCGTGGTTGTTCTATTGCTCTTATCCCACTAGGGGAGAGATGGATGAATCATAAACAGAATCTTTAGGTTGATGAAGTAATAAAAAGTTAATTAGTTATTCTTTTGTAGAATATAAAGGGTATGGTATTTCCGGCTGCATGCCAGCGATGTAGGAGGTGGGTGGAAGCCCCCGAGAGTGGCTAGTGGCTGGCTCGCCGCTCCAAGGCCCGCAAGCACAGCAGGACCAGAACCAACCCCGCCAGCAGGTAGGGGCCGGCCCCAAGCACCCACATCAGGGTTCCACCCAACTGCTGGTCTTCCAGCGGGGACAGGCCCCACAACAGCCCCACGGTTTGGGCCTGTTCTGCGTAGTAGGTATAGAGGGGGTAGCGGGCAAAGGTGAGAACGGCGCCCAGAAAGCCGGTATGGATCAGGGTCGACAGAACCCACAGGGTGTTGGCTCCATAGCGCTGCAGGCTGCTGCCGCCCCGGTGCAGCATGCTCCACCAGAACAGGTGAGCGGAGAGCAAAAAGCACAGGTGCTCCATGAAGTGGACGGTGTCGTTGCGCAGCGCCCACTGGAAGGCGGCGGGGGCATGCCAGGCCCAGATGACCAGAGCATGCAGGGCAAAGGCGATGCCCGGGCGGGTGATGAGGCTCCAGATCCCGGACGAGTGACGCGCAAAGCCCCGGATCAGGAGACGTCGTGCCCGGACTGGCAGGGCCGCCAGGATGAGCGGCAGCGGCCGGGCAGCCACCAGCAAGGGTGCCGCGACGGAGAGCAGTAACATGTGTTGCAGCATGTGCGCGGCGAAACTCTGGCCGCTCAGGGCTTCCAATGGCCAGATCAATGCCAGGAACAGGCATAGCAGGGCGGCGGCGAAGGCGGTTATGCGCAGAGGTGATGGGCGGCGCTTCCAGAGCCTTAACAAGCCGAGGCTATATAGGCAGGTGCCGAGCGACAGGGGAATCAGCACCCAAGGGTCGAGTTGCCAGGGGCCTGCATGGGAGTGCCCCCCGTGAGCGTGAGCCCAGGACGGGGCGAGCACCAAGCCGACCAGCCAAGCCCGCCGGCTCATAGTGCTTGCCCTTGAAGCGAGAGCGATACCATGACGTGTGATCCATCCGTGGTGATCTGAGTCCGCTTATATAAAGGACTAGAAGCCCCAGGCTTTCAAAGGAGACTCGACTGAACGGGGGCTTGTGGGCCGGCAATAAAAAAACCCGCCGAAGCGGGTTTTTTTAGGTTGGGCCAAGATCTTAATCGAAGATCTTGTTGGGCAGGTAGGTTGCGATCTCCGGGAAGATCATCACCAGGATCAGACCCACCAGCGACACCAGCACATAGGGGATAATCGAGGTGTAGATATCCCGCATGGTGATATCGGGTGGCACCACCCCTTTTAGGTAGAAGAGGTTGAAGCCAAACGGCGGTGTCATGTAGCCGATTTCCATGTTGATCACGAACAGGATACCGAACCAGATCGGGTCGAAGCCCAGTGAGACCACGATCGGCACGAAGACCGGCAGGGTGATCATCATGATACCGACCGGATCCAGCACCATGCCCAGCAGGAACACGATCAGCATCATGAAGATGATGATGCCCCAGGGGCCGCCCGGAATGTAGGTCATCAGGCTTTCGATCAGGGCCTGAGCGCCCATGCCTTGGTAAGCGGCGCTGAAGGCGTGGGCACCGAACAGGATCCAGGCGATCATACCGGTCAGTTTGAAAGTTCGGATCGAGGCTTCATGCATCAGGTTGAAGCTGAGCTTGCGGTACACCGCCGCGGAGATCAGAGCGCCCAGAACACCGATGGCTGCCGCCTCGGTGGGCGTGGCCAGACCAAGCATGATGGAACCCAGCACCATAACCACGATCATGATGGGCAGGATCACCGCTTTCAGGGCATCGAACTTCTCTTTCCAGCTGGGGCGCTGATCCTTGGGAATGGCCGGGGCCAGTTCCGGTTGCAGCCAGCAGCGGATGATGACGTAGGCGGTAACCAGCACCATCAGCAGCAGGCCGGGCAGCAGGCCTGCCACAAACATTTTGCCCACGGAAACACCGGTAATCAGCGAGTACAGGATCATCAACACGCTTGGCGGCACCAAGACTCCCCAACTGCCGCCGGTATTGATACAGCCCAGCGCCATTTTCTTGTCATAGCCCCGTTCCAGCATGGAAGGCAGGGCAATGGTGCCCATGGCGACCACGGCGGCGCCACTGATACCGCTCATGGCGGCGAACAAAGCACAGATTCCCAGAGTACCAATGGCCAGGCCGCCGCGAATGCCGCCGCCCCAAAGGAACATCATATGATAGAGGTCCTTGGCCACCCCGGTTCGCTCCAGCAGCATGGCCATCATGACATAGAGCGGGATGGCTACCAGGGTGAAGCTTTCCATGGTGCCCCACATCTGGGACGCCACCATATAGAAGGAGTCTGCACCCCAGGTGAAATACAGAAAAACAACCGAGACGCCACCCAAGACGAAAGCCAGGGAGACACCCAGGAACAGGAACAGCAACAGCGATCCGAAAAACAGGAGGGTCAGAACTTCAATACTCATGGGTGCTCTCCTGTGGTGCCGTGTTTATGAGTAGGAGCAGGCATCAGGTTGAGAGCAACACCGATGTCTTCCAGCAGGCGGGCAATGCCCTGCAGCAACAGCAGGAAAGCGGCCACCGGAATAGTTGCCTTGACCGGCCAGATGTAGGGGTCCCAGGCCGAGAAAGAGGTTTCCCAGGACTGGATGGAATCCCAGGCCATGGAAGCGCCGAAATACAACACCGAGCCGACGAACAGGAAAAACAGTACCGACGTGAAAATGTTGACGATGGCTTTGGTACGGTCTGAAAAATGAGAGTAGAAGATGTCGACGTTGACGTGTTCCCGATGGGCCATGACATAGCCGCCGGACATCACAATGTAAAAACCGAACAAGAGCTGGGTCAGCTCGTTGGTCCAGACGGTTGGCGCTTCCATGGCGTAGCGGAAGAAGACTTCCATGATCAAAAACAGGAACATGGCGTAGACGAGGTATGAAACCAAGGTCCCGACAAAATCGTTCAGACGGGTGATCCCGTTGATATAGGCTTGGATTACACGCATGTAAGCTCCCACAAGCACTGAATCGATTGGTAAAAGGGAAGCGGGTCCGGTAGGACCCGCTGTCGGCTAGGGCTTATCTGACTCTTGTGGAGTGGATCCCAGGCGATCCGAATGCAGATTAGAGGTAGCCGAGATCGGTCAGGAAGGCGCGTACCATTTTGACGGCTTCCGCAGCGCTGGGATGGCGTTTGGCTTCAACGTCCCAGGATTTTTGGGCAGCTTCGGTCAGACGCTTGAGTACGTCTTCCGGAAGGTCGTTAATTTGTACACCACGGTCCTTGATGGCTCTCGCCAGGGCGATGCGCTCTTGGTACAGGTACTCGTTGGTGCGGGACCAGAACTGCTCTTCCAGGGTCTGGACCAGGATATCGCGGATATCCTTGGGCAGTTTGTCCATGGCTTTCATGCTGACGATGATCGCGTCGGTGCCGGCGATGTTCAGGGCCGGTTGTACGTGGTATTTGGTCAGGTCATACAGGCCCATGCTGTCCGCGCCCTGTGCCGCACCCCAGTGAGCTGCGTCAACCACGCCGGTAGACAGAGCGGTGTAGAGCTCACTGCCGGGCAGGTAGGAGGCTGCCGCACCTGCATCAGTCAGGAAGGTTTGCATGGCGCCGGAGGAACGGATCTTCAGCTTGGTAAAGTCTTCCCAGCTGTTGATGGGCTTGCGGCTCACCAGCTCGGTGGGGTAGATCTTGTCCGTGGAGTAGTATACGCCGTGCTTGGCCGCTTGATCCTGAAGCATTTTCTCGAAGCCCAGGTGTTTGTGGAAGTACACGGTTTCCCATACGTTACGGAACGCAAAGGGCAGGCCAGAAGCTACGCCAGCCAGAGGAATTTTGTCCTGGGCATAAGACGGGGAGATGGTACCCATCTGGATAATACCGCGGCTAACGGCGTTGAAGGTTTCCCGGGCCTTGAACAGAGCGCCGTCTTCATAAAGCTGGAGCTGGAGACGTCCGTTGGTCCGCTCGTCGAGGGTATCTCTCAGGCGCTCCAGGCTGTCCTTGAAGGAGCTGCTGGAAGCCGGCCAGTGGGATTGTACTCGCCATTTGATGGTTTCTTGGGCGAATGCCGCAGGCGCGAACATCGTGGAAGCCGCAAGTGCGACCGCCGTGGTGGTCAGTGCGATTTTTTTGCGGAATTGAGATAGAACTTTCATATGAAACCCCTATTTGTTGTTTTGTGGGTGCCTATTCAGAACCAAACAGTTGTTTGAATCTGTGTTTCGCTAGGCGGTATGAAAAGCTGCACAATGAACCTTCATGCATTGAATTTAACACAGCTTTTTAATTTTTCAACGTAAAGTTTTGGTTAATATTTTTTATTGGACAGCCCAGTATGGTTTTAAGGCCGGATGCGAAACAATGCGACTTTGGTCGGAAGCTCCAAAGTCGTGGCGCGCAAACCCGGGAAAACTTAGACATCAGTACCAGTTTAATTCTGGGCGACGCCGATGTAATGGTCCAATCGCCGGAGTTGAGCAGATGGCCGATGGCGGAAAAGCTGGGGCGTTCTGGGTATGCTTTGAGGTAGAATTGGATTCAGGCAAGTCTGTCATGTTGTGGCTCGCCCTGAGTGCGATGCAATGGAACTGTAGAAGATGCTAAGCCACCTCGTGAGTCTCTTTCAGATAAACCCGAACGCTAAGCTGCCCATGGCCCAGGCTTGGCGGGTGCGGCTGTGTCATCAGGCCGCCGCTGTTTTGATGCTGGCAACCCTGGTGGTGGCGGGCGTTGGCTACGCCTGGATCGGCTCCCCACTGTTTCTGGCACTAGGTACTTTGCTGTTAATTGTACAGTGGGGGGTGGTGCAGCTAAATCGTGAAGGGTTCCATCGCCTGGCCCGGTTGGGCTTCTGCGTCTGCAACGGCCTCCTTCTTTATATATGCTCCAGCCTGCTGGGCGAGCGCTCCGGATTTTTCCTCTTTTATCTGGTCGGCTTGGTGACCTGTCTCACGCTGTTTTCCCCCCAGGAAAAGCTGTATCGGTGGGGGACGCTGGCCTGGCTTCTGTTGCTGATGACCTTGGATGTGCTGCTGGAAGTGCGCCTGCTGACTTACTGGAATGCCAGTGTGGCACAACAGGAGGCGGTACGGTGGCTGGTGGTTCCCGGCGCTGTCGCGATGTGTGGCATGTTGTGGGTGATGCAGTCGCGGGAGGCCGAGTGGTTGCAACAGGAGAAGGAGCGTCAGAGGCTCAAGCTGGAAGCCATGATCGCCTCCTCGGATGAGACGGTTTTGGAGCTGGATGAGCAGTGGCGGCTGGTGAACCTTTGGAGTCGGGAGAAGGACGAAAGCCTTTTCGCCCCTCATTTGCGCCGCTCCCTCTCGGTGAAAGACTGGCTGCCGCCGGAGCTGGCGAGGGAGTTTGACGAGGTTGCCAAGCAGGTTCTGGCAACGGGCCTTGAGCAGCGCTTCGAGTATCGTTCGCCGTTCAGTGGCGACTGGTATCAGGCCCGCCTGATCGCGCTGCCAGTGAACGAGACCGGAGACCATCACCTGCTGGTGCAGCTGCACAATATCCAGAGTCAGCGGGAACGGGGCGCGCGGTGGAGCCTGTTGGAGGACTGGGTGCGCCATCATCCGGAGGCGATCCTGTTTCTGGATGGGGCCGGTTATATCCAATCCTGTAACCCGGCAGCGGAATCCCTCTATGGCTATACCGAAGCCGAGTTGAAAGGACAGTCTTCCTTTATGTTTCGGGGCGAGGATAGCCTGAACCTGCAGGACGTCGAGCGTCAGATTGTCGAGCGGCGGGGCTGGTGTGGCGAGTCGCGCCAGCGTCGGCGTGACGGGAGCCAGTTTGATGTCTGGATGTCGCTGACGGCTGTGCTGAACGAACAGGGGGAGTGTCAAGGGCTGGTGATGATGTCTCGTGACATCTCCGAGGCCAAGCGCCAGGAGCAGCAATTGCGATGGAGCGAGCGGCGCTTCAAGTCGATGATCGAGCATGTGCCGGGGATGGTATACGAGTGGTATACCAACGAGGACGGCAGCCAGGCCGGTTTCAGTTACATCAGCCCCCGGATCCGGGAAATTTTTGGGGTGGAGCCGGAACCGGTGATGCAGGATATGACCCTGTTAAGTAGCGCGATTCATCCGGAAGACCGGGAAGCCTTTGTCCAGTCCATCCAGACCGCCGTCCGAACCCGGACTCCATGGAACCATCAGGCGCGTTTGCTGCTGAATAATGACCCCGAGAATACTCTTTGGTTGATGGGGGCTTCGGCGCCGGTTGACTGGAATGATGAGCAGGTGGTGTTTCATGGGGTGTTAATGGACATTACCCCGGAGCGCCGCTATCGGGAGGAGCTCATGGCGGCCAAGGAACGTGCTGAGGCCGCGTCTCGGGCCAAGGCGGAGTTTTTATCCATCATGAGCCATGAGATCCGCACGCCGATGAACGCCATTATTGGCCTGACTCATTTGTTGCTGGAGGAAAACCCGCGTCCCGAGCAGGTGGAGAACCTCAGCACACTACGTTTTTCCGCGGAAAACCTGCTCTCCCTGATCAACGATATCCTGGATTACAACAAGATCGAAGCGGGCAAAATCCAGTTGGAGCAAATTGAATTCGATTTGCATGACCTGCTACGGGGGGTGAGCCGAAGCGCCCAGTACAGTGGCCAGGAAAAGGGCCTGCTGATCAGCGAACTGCTGGATCCTGACGTGCCCCGCTGGGTGATCGGGGATCCGACCCGCCTGGCGCAGATTCTGAGTAATCTGCTGAGTAATGCGGTGAAGTTTACCCACCGTGGGCGGGTCGAATTGAGCGTGCGGCGCCTGGATCAGGGCGATCCGGAGCGGGCCCTGCTGGAGTTTCAGGTGACGGATAGTGGTATTGGGATTCCCGAGAGCCACTTGGGGCGGATTTTCGATTACTTCACCCAGGCCGACGAAAGCATCACCCGCTCCTACGGGGGGACCGGTTTGGGCCTGGCGATCACCAAGGCGCTGGTGGAACGCTTTGGCAGTGAAATCCGGGTTCACTCCCAGCTCGGCGTCGGCTCCAGCTTTTCCTTCCAGCTGTATCTGCCCTATCGGCGCCAGCCACTGGAATCCGGTCCCCAGCTTCCCCTGTTGGAGCCGGTCAATCTGTCCGGGTGTCGCATCCTCCTGGTGGAGGACAATCCGGTGAACGTGATGGTGGCCGAGAAGCTGCTGCGTCGATGGGGCGCCCAGGTGGATACCGCCAGCAATGGTTTTGAGGCCCTGGAGCAGGTGCAACGGCACCCTTACGACCTGATCTTGATGGATATCCAGATGCCCCTGAAGGATGGTTATGCCGCTGCCCGGGAGATCCGCGCCCTGCACGGTGACCGCTATCATTCCCTGCCCATTATCGCGCTCTCCGCCGCGACCACGGATGATGTGTTAATGGAAACGGTACGAGCCGGGATGGATGGCTTTCTGGCCAAGCCCATCAACCCCAACGAGCTCAAACGCAAAATTTTCCGCTATGTTCGCCTGCACAGCCATTACGGGAGCTAAGGCCGATTCGCAAAGCCTTTTCCAAATTCGGTAAAATAGCTTTCTAGATTCAGTACACAAAAGTTTTCCGGTATTTCGTCCCGCGAACCTCGCTGAGTTCGCTCGCACCTGTTGGATGAAAACCCGGAAAACCGAGCCACAGGCGCTTATCTATCCAGATGCCCGGTTGGGCCTGACTGCAGTTGAGGGGAGGATCGGGTGGAAGCAGAGAAACCAATGCAACAAGACCATGAAGTGTCCGCAAATCGCGTGGTAGCCATTTATTCAGGGGGCATGGACTCCTTCACGATCCTGCACCGTCTGCTGCGGGAAGGGCGTGAGGTTTATGCGCTGTCATTCAATTATGGGCAGCGGCACAGCAAGGAATTGCAGTTCGCACGCCGCGTCTGCGCGGAATTGAAGGTGCCCCACAAGGAAGTGGACATCACCGCCATCAACCAGCTATTGCTGGGCTCGTCGCTGACCGATGATATCGACGTGCCGGAAGGGCATTATGCCGCGGAAAACATGAAGTCCACGGTGGTGCCCAATCGCAATATGATCATGTTGTCCCTGGCGATCGGCTATGCGGTATCGATCAAGGCCGGAGCGGTCTATTACGGCGCCCATGGCGGCGATCACGCCATCTACCCGGACTGCCGGCCGCTGTTCGTGGAAAAAATGAACGCGGTGTCCCAGGTGGCGAACTATGAGCCGGTGGATGTGGTGGCGCCCTACCTGTACGCCGACAAGATTCAGATCCTGCGGGACGGACTCGACATGGGGCTGGACTACAGCAAGACCTGGACCTGCTACAACGGCCGCGAGCGGGCCTGCGGCAAGTGCGGCTCCTGTATCGAGCGCCTGGAGGCATTCAGCGTCAACGGTGCTGTTGACCCCCTTCCTTACGAAACCGCCTGAGGCTGTCATGTACCGGATCAAGGAAATGTTCTACAGCCTGCAGGGTGAGGGCGCCCATGCGGGGCGCCCGGCGGTGTTCTGCCGTTTCAGCAAATGCAATCTCTGGACCGGGCGTGAGAAAGACCGCGCCACGGCGGTCTGCAATTTTTGCGATACGGATTTTGTCGGCACCGACGGCAGTTACGGTGGCCGCTACGACACCGCCGAGGCGGTGGTGGATCAGGTCGCCGAGCTTTGGCCGGATCTCACCCAGGGGACACCCTATGTGATTTGTACCGGCGGCGAGCCCTTGCTGCAGCTGGACAAGCCCTTGATCGACGCCTTTCATGCCCGGGGCTTTGAAGTGGGGGTGGAAACCAATGGCACCCTGCCGGCGCCGGAAGGGCTGGACTGGATATGCGTGAGCCCCAAGGCGGATGCGCCGGTGGTGATTGAGAGCTGTGACGAACTCAAGCTGGTCTATCCACAGCCCTTGGCTCCGCCCGAGCGCTTCCAGCAGATCAAGGCCCGTTACTTCTTTTTGTCACCGATGGCTGATCCATTGGTGCGGGAGGGCGCAGACCCCGTCAAGGAAAGGAATACCCGGGCGGCGTTGGCCTATTGTTTGGCCAACCCCCGCTGGCGGCTCTCCCTGCAGTTACACAAACTGCTGGGGATCGAGTAGACCGGGGCCGGTCACTGCCTGCCGCCGTGGATTTAGTCGAGGGTGATGCCCTTCTGGGAGCGGATGCGATGCTGCACGTTCAGGCTGCGCTGCAGCAGGGTTTCGATACGGGCCAACTGGGTTTCAATATCGGGTGAGCGCATAAAGCGCGGGCCCTGGAAATCAAACTCGATGCCATAACGGAACTGGGAACCCGTGGGCCGGGCATAACGCACTACGCCGGCGAGTTTCTCGATCTGGATCGAGCCCATATCCATCACCAGCTCCAGGGCGACCATGACGTCTTCCTCTGGCTTGAGTTCGGCTGCGGTGTCGAAGGCCAGCCCTTGCTTGTTGTAATCAAGCGGCTGGACTTCAATCCAGCTTTCGTTGAACAGACCTTTTTTGACCCGAAGTGAAGCGCGCAACTCGGCAGCGGGATAACGCCTCAGGAGTCGTCTTTCTTCCGGGGTGGAGTTCTTTCCGGCCATAGCTACCTCAAATGGACTACTTCTCTGGAATGGAGGCTGGAGACAAATGTTATTTTGCTCTGGTATAGGATGTTTATAGCTGCCAATCCGGAATTTGTCGCGCGGTTAGAGGATACTAACCTGGCAAAATGTCATTATTGAGAACTCTGCAAAAGTTTGCCAGTCGGTCTGAACCAGATTGGGGGTTCTTTGACTTTCCCGTGCCTTGAAACCGGAACCAGGCCCGCGTTATATCAGTACACCAGCTTTGACAGGGCATTTTATGACTGCTGTAAATCTTCATCATCGTGTTACCGGCACCGGCCAACCCCTGGTCATGCTGCATGGACTCTTTGGCTCCCAGGAAAACCTGGGGGCCATCAGCCGGCTGCTGGCGGAGCAGTATCAGATCCATGGCCTGGATCTGCGCAATCACGGCCGATCCCCTCACACCCAGGCCCACAGCTACCCCTTGATGGTGGCTGACGTTATTGCCTATATGGATCGCATCGGGCTGGAACGCGCCCATTTCATCGGTCACTCCATGGGCGGCAAAACCGCCATGCAGCTGGCCTTGACCCATCCAGACCGGGTGGAACGCCTGGTGGTGCTGGATATTGCCCCGGTTCTCTACAAACCCCACCATCAACAGATTCTGGCAGGATTACAGAGCCTGGATTTGGCAACGCTGGGTTCCCGGACGGAGGCCGACCAGCAACTGGCGGCTTATGTGCCGGAGCTGGCGGTGCGGCAATTTTTGTTGAAAAATCTGGTCAAAACCGGTCCCGACCGTTTTGGCTGGCGGATCAACCTGGAATCCTTAATCCGTAACTATCAGGAGATCTTGGTCGGCCAGGCGCCTCAGCCACCGTTTCCACGCCCGGCGCTCTTCGTTAAGGGCGGCGACTCGGACTATATTCAGGCGGAGCATTGGCCCGTCATTCAGGAGTTATTTCCGGCGGCGGTTATGCGTATCATTCCTCGGACAGGTCATTGGCTGCATGCGGAAAAGCCCGAGGTGGTCGCGGCGGCAGCCCGGCGCTTTTTGATGTCCTGAACGGGATTAACGTGTGTTTCGACTTCCTGGCAAGACCATGCGTGTACTGGCGAGCCTCTATCTTCGCTGCTGGATTTGTCTGGCCCTGCTAGGGGCACCTGTCGTTGTGGTGGCCCAGGATGAGCCGGAAGAGGTAAAACTACGGGTCAGCGGGGTCGGCAGTCGGCTGGAAGAGAATATCCGGGCCCATGTGGGTACCCTTTATGTCCGCGACCTGGATAACAGCGCCAGCTTGCGCTCGTCGGTCGGGACTGCCACGCAGCAGGCCTTGCAGGCGCTCGGCTACTATGACTCGGAAGTCGCCGTGCAAATCCGGCGTGATCGTGACCCGGCGGATGTGGCGGTCAGGGTACGACTGGCCAAACCGGTACGTTGGCGGGCGATTGCGGTGGAGGTTGAGGGAGAAGGGCAGGACGACCCCCAACTGCAGCAGGTGTTGGCCGAGTATCTGCCAAAGTCCGGCACCGTTCTCGATCAGGGCGCCTATGAGACCCTGAAACGGCGCCTGCAAACCACTGCCATCAGTCGGGGCTATTTCGATGCCGCCCATCGGGAACACCGGATCGAGATTGACCGGGATGAGCGCAGTGCAGACCTCTACCTGACCTTCGACAGTGCCCGTCGCTACCGGCTGGCCGAGGTGACGTTCAGCGAGACCGAGCTCAGTGACGAGCGGCTCAATCAGCTGGTGCCCTTCGACGCCGGCGACCCTTACTCCGAAGATCGCATCAATCATCTCAATAAACGCCTGCTGGACAGTGGTTATTTTGCCTCGGTCACCGTTCGTCCCCAACGGCCGGAGAACGCCGACCAGCCGATACCGGTGGATGTGCTGCTGCGGGATAACGAATCCAACCGGGTCGGGGTGGGCGTGGGCTATGGCACCGATAGCGGGCCCCGTTTCCGGTTGAGCTGGGACAAGCCTTTGATCAACAGCGCCGGCCACTCGTTCTCCTCGTCGTTGATCTGGTCGGAAATGAACCGCCGGCTTTCCGCCGAGTACCGGATTCCCGAGAGCGATCCCATCAATGACTTCTGGATCATCCAGGCGGGTTACCAGGAAGAAGAGTTTGAAGATAGCTACTACCGCACCGAAAGCCTGGGTTTTAGCCGGCAAACCCTGCTCTCCAGTGGCTGGTGGCGCAACCCGTCGCTGCGGATCCGCAGTGAAAGCGCCAGTCTGGGGGGAGGAAGCGGCGAGGATGAGCGGGTTGAGAACAGTTTATTCGTGGTGCCGGGAATCAGCTTTTCAAAAACCTCCACCGAAGGCGGTGTCCACCCTGATCGCGGCTACCGGCTGCTGTTCGATGCGGAGTTTTCCGACCCCATCCTGGGCTCGGATACCCGTTACCTGAGGCTCAAGAGCCAAGCCCATTACCTGCTGAGCCTGGCACCGCGACATCAGCTGCTCAGTCGGGTGGAACTGGGCTGGTTAATGGCCGAGGACTTCCATGAAGTGCCCGTGAGTACCCGGTTCTTCGCCGGGGGCGACCAGAGTGTGCGGGGCTATGACTACAACAGTCTGGGACCGCGCCGCCCGGACGGCACCGAAACCGGGGGCCAGTACCTGACGACGGTCAGTGGTGAATACCTGTACCGGATTTTCACCAACTGGCAGGCAGCGGTATTTGTGGATCATGGTGGGGCTTTTGCGAACTGCTGTGCGCCCCGTTTCACCGGGGTGGGCGTGGGGGCCCGCTGGCTGCTGCCGTTTGGGAACTTCCGCCTGGATGTGGCCCATGGCATGGAAGGGGGAGGGGTCCGTCTGCACTTGTTCGTGGGAGGTGTGTTGTGACGGAACAGGTTGTACCGTCTGGAACGCCAGCACCACCTCCTCACCCGCCGCGTCGCCGACTGTGGCGCTGGCTGAAGGCCCTGTTGCTGGTGGTGGTTCTGTTGGTCGGGCTGATGGCCGGCCTGTTGGCCTTGGCCCTGTTTAACGAAGCCACCGGGCGCTGGGTGTTGGCGCAGCTGCCCCGTTGGTTGCCGGCCCTGACCCTGGAACAGGTGAACGGCACCCTGGCCGATGGCCTGGAGATTGGCGTGCTACGCTGGGAGACCGACTCCTTGCGGATCGAGGCCACCCGGGTCAGCAGCCGCTGGCAGTTACGGTGCTTGCGGCAAAACACCCTGTGTCTGGATCTGTTGTCCGCCCAGCGGCTTTCGATCTGGACCGCCCCTTCCCCGGAGCCGGAACCGGATGAGCCCTTTGACGGTGTCCAGCTGCCGAAAATCCATATTCCCTGGCAGTTCAATATTGGTCATCTGCAACTGGATCAGGCGGACTGGCAGCGGGGAGAGCGCCCCCCGATCCGCTTTGGCAGCGCCACACTGAGCGGTGTGATGGCCGGCAGTGACTGGGCCGTGCACCAGTTCAGTTGGACGTTTGACGATCCCCTGCTCGGCCAGGGTGAGCTGGAACTCACCGGGCACCTGTCCACGGAGAGGCGCTATCCCATTTCGGCCCAGTTGGACGGGCGCTACCGCCCGCCGGGGCCGGAGCTGCCGTTCGAATACTGGCAGCTGGGGCTGACGGGAGACTTGGCGGCGCTGGCGGTTCACTTGCTGGCGCTCCAGGATCAGCGCCCGGCCGCTGAAGCCACCGGCCTGATTGACCTGACCCGGGCCGAGCTGCCCTTGCGGTTACAGCTGGAGACGCACCAGACCGTCTCCTGGCAAGATATCCAAGTGTCCGAGGCCGATGTGCAGCTGTCGGGCAGCCTGGAACGTTATCAGATCGTTGCCCGAACCCGCCTGCAGCTACCGGAGCAGCCCCCCTTGGCCTTGGCATTACAGGGGCGGGGGGATCTTCAGCACCTGCAGGTCGCCCAGCTACAGGCCGAGGTGGAGGAGTCCCGCCTGGTTTTGCAGGGGGAGCTGGACTGGAGCCAGGGCGTGAGCTGGCAAGGCCTTTTGCAACTGCATCAACTGGACCCAGCCCCCTGGCTGACAGATTGGCCGGGCCGGTTAAGTGGTCAAGCCCGGACCCGGTTTGCCTGGCAGGAAGAAGACTGGAGCTTGCAGCTTGACGAGGTCGAACTCCAGGGCGAACTGCGCCAGCAGCCGCTGCAGTTGACCGGCGGCATCAGTCGCAGTCCGGAGAACCGCTGGTTGGTGGAGGCCGTGGAGCTGCTCTGGGGCGCCAACCGGGTGCGGGCCCAGGGACAGCTCAACAGCACCTGGGATCTGGCCGGGGAGCTGGCGATTCCGGATCTGGCTACCTTCGGCCCCGGCCTGGCGGGCGGGCTGGATGCCCAGTGGCGGTTAACGGGCACAGCCGAAGACCCTCGGCTGCAGCTGTCTGCCAAGAGTCCCCTGATCGCCTTTGAAGAGCACCGGATTGAGCAGGTGGCAGTGGAGGCCCGGGTGGCTCCCCGGACCCTGGCGGAACTCGAGGTGCACCTAAAGGCCGCCCAGGGCTTGGTTGCCGATCAGCCGGTCTCACAAATCTCCTTGCAGACCCGGGGTGATGCGGCCAACCACCAGCTGCGACTGCAGTTACAGGTCCCCGAATTTCGAGTTCAATTGGGTGCCCAGGGGGCTTGGGATGTGGAAAGCCGGAACTGGCAGGGTGTTCTGGAAGGCCTGGAGCTCGCCCAAGGCTCGGCCTGGACCTTGACCCAGTCGCAGGCCGCCGGCCTGATCTGGCGTCAGGCGGAACAGCACCTCAGCCTGGAGCCCCTGTGTCTGGCCGATGGGGGCTCCAGCCTCTGTCTGGCGCTCGACTTCCACGGCCAGGACCAGCAGTTGGAACTGGCGACCCAGATTGACCGGCTGGACCTGGCCCGGTTAAACCCGGTGCTGAAGCTGGCAGGCCTGGAGCTTGAGGTGAGAGGGACAGCGGATGGAGACTTGCGCCTGGAGGATGCTCTGGCCATGCCGAAAGTGCAGGGTGATATGCAGCTGCAACAGGTGGCCCTGCAGGCCAGTGAAGCCGAGCCCTGGTTTCGGGAGTTGGAGCTGCAGGCGCGTTTCCGGGGGACCTCGGCCGAGCTGGAGTTGAGCCTGATGGCCCCCGAGCATTTGCATTGGCGCCCACAGAGTGCTGCCCAAATCCGCTGGCAGGGTCTGGAGCAGTTCGACCTCCGTCGCAGTTGCTGGCAGGCGGACGGCTCTCAGCTGTGTCTACAGGGGGGCTGGAGCGCTGCTGGCGGGCTGGACGCGGGGTTGGAGCTGGCTGGCGACCTGCCATCGGCGTTGGGGCCGATCCTGCCGGAAGGCCTGGCCCTAGGGGGCGCGATCCAGTTGACTGCGCAACTGGCCCAGCCGAAAGGACAGGCCATGCGCCTGGAGCTGAAAAGCCTGCTGGAAGGGGGAGAGGTGCGCTTGAGTCGGGATGATGGCTCCACGCTTAATCTGCCCATTGAACAGTTGACGCTTCAGGCCGAAGCGGTTGATGAGAAGGTGCGCGGTGAGCTTGGGCTGCAATCGCCGAGTCTCGGACGGGGTGGGGCCAGTCTTGAACTGGATTTGGCCGGCAAGAAAACCCTGGCTGCCCGGTGGGAGATCAGCGGCATGCAACTGGCCCTGATCCAGCCATTTTTTCCGCAGCTTTCCGAGTTGAATGGCCAGTTACAAGTGCAGGGAACCATGGTGGGGCCGTTGGAATCGCCCCAGGTGAATGGGCTGTTTCATCTGACCGAGGGGCAGCTGGCGGGGGCAGGGCTGCCGGTGCCGATTGATGACCTGGACCTGCGGCTGGCCATTGAGAATAACCGGGCCGGTCTGGAGGGAACGTTCAGCAGCCGGGGCGGGCGCGGCACCCTCAGTGGTGAAGGCTTGCTGGATAAAGACTGGTACGGTGACATTCGTCTGCAGGGGCAGGATATTCCGGTGGTGCGCCGCCCCGACCTGGACTTGGTGGTACAGCCAGACTTGAACCTGAAAATCCGCCAGGGACAGATCTTTCTGGGCGGCAGCCTGGTGGCGACAGAAGGGCTTTTTGAGCTTCAGCCCCTCCCTCCGGGGGCGGTGGAAACCTCACCGGATGTGGTGTTTATCGACCAGCGTGAGCAACTTGAAGAAGAACGGGAACGGCCCTGGGAGATTGGCGTCAATCTCACTCTGGGGATTCGTGACAAAGTATTATTAAAGGGGTTCGGCGCCCAGGTGCGCCTGGACGGCGGGCTGAATCTCATTCAGGGTGAGACCGGGGTCTTGGTCGGTCGGGGCACGGTGAACGTGGCGGAGGGCCGCTATGAGAAATTTGGTCAGCGCCTGAAGGTGAGATCGGGCCAGATTATCTTTAATGGCCCGGTCGAGCGTCCGTTCATTAGCCTGGAGGCGGTGCGGGAGACGGAAAGCGTGATCGCGGGGATGCGGATCAGCGGCCCGATTGATCAGCCGGATATCAGCCTGTTTTCGGAACCGTCCCTGCCCGAGGACACCATCATGTACTACCTGCTGACCGGCAACGCCCCGGGAACCGGCGTGGGTGATGAGCAGGCGCTGGCCAACCGCGCCTTGCTGGGCCTGGGGTTGTACGGGGGCACGCCGCTGGCGGAGCAGATGGCGGAAACCTTCGGGGTGGAGGAGTTCGATGTGACCACCAGTGGCGAGGGGGACTCCACGGCCGTCAACCTGAGTGGTTATCTGTCACCCCGTCTGTTTGTCGAGTACGGCATCGGGGTCTTCTCGCCCGTCAACACCTTGACCCTGCGCTACCAGTTGCGGCCCCGGCTGTTTCTGGAGGCGGTCAATGGCATCGAGAATATTCTCGATGTGCTGTACACCTTTGAATTTTAGGGCGGAAGAGGGCCGTTATTGGGGTGGGAGTGAAGCGGCGGACCCTGTCAGGGGCTGGTTTCCAAAATGGGTTGGGGCCTGCCGGTCACATGCCCGCCCACATAGTCCACGCCGAGTTTGTGCAGCAGCGCGACGGTATCCGGGTGCTCCACCTGCTTGGCCATCACCCGCAGGCCCAAGGTGTGACCCGCCTCGACAATGGCTGAGACCAGCACATGTTCCAGTCCATCCTGACGCAGATTGCGCACGTACATTTCATCAATCTTGAGATACTGCACCGGGAGTGAGCGCAGATAGCCGGACATGGCCAGGGTGGAGCCAAAGCTGTCGATGGCAAATTCGCAACCCAGCTGGGAGAAGCGTTCCATAAACTGGCGGACCAGGGACAGGTTGGTGGTCACCGTGCTTTCCTTCAGGTCAAAGGCGACTTGCTGGGCCAGCTGGGGCCGGGTGCCCAAGGCCCGCTCCAGGAAGCGGAGGAAGTCGGCATCCGCAATGGAGTTGGAGGACAGGTTCAGGAACAGGCGAAAATCAGGGTCCTGGGCCTCATTTAGCGAGGGCAACAGCTCCAGCGCATGCATCACGACCCAGCGGTCAATGTCAGGGCTTAACTGGTGCCGCTCGGCGGTCAGCATGAAACTGCTGGCCGGGCGCAGGTTGCCCTGCTCATCACGCAGGCTGACGGTCAGCTCGATATGGGGGGAGCCGGCGTCCTTCAACGGCAGAATGGGCTGCTCGAACAGCACCAGGTTGTCGGTGAGCAGGCTTTTGCTGATCAGGCCCGTCAGGGATCGGTCCCGCTCCTGTTCCAGGCGTTGACGCTGTTCCGGCAAAAAGATTTCATAACGGTTGCGACCATTGTTTTTGGCCAGGTAGCAGGCCATGTCGGCCGCTTTCAGGACTTCCTCCTGATGGGTGAAATCCTTGGAAACGGGAGCGATCCCGATGCTGACCCCGACGGGGATATGGTGGCCGTCACAGACGAAGTGATAGTTGTGCATGCTGTGAAGAATTTTGGTGGCCACTTCCTTGGCATCCTCGATGGTACAGTTTTCCAAAAGAATGCCAAACTCATCCCCTCCTAACCGGGCCAAGCAGTCCCGGCTGCGCATATGTTCGGAGAACATGGCACTGATGCTTTGCAGCAACCGGTCGCCGGCGTTGTGGCCGCAGGTGTCGTTGACCGTTTTGAAATTGTCCAGATCGAGAAAGAGCAAGGCATACAGGTGATTGTCCTGGGCCCGCTGAATGGCCCGCGCCAGTCGGTTATTGAACTCCTGGCGGTTGATCAGGTTGGTCAGGGCATCATGACTGGCCTGGTGAATCAGGACGTCGTTAACCCGTCGTAGCTCGGCTTCCGCCTGTCGACGGAATTCATTTTCAGACTGCAGGCGCTGGTTGATTTCCTGCAGCTCCTCGTTGAGGCGCTGGATCCGGTGCTGGGTTTTCTGACGCTCGCTGATGTCGATCATGCTGGTCAACAGCAGCATCTGGTTGTTGATACTGGCCGGGCGAATCATCAGTTCCATGGGGAATTCGCTGCCGTCCTTACGCAGGCCCCGGTACTGCAACGGCGTGGAAACAGCCGTTGGGTTGTCCTGAAAATACCAGTCCCGCTGTTGCTTGAAGGCGGTCCGAAGGGGGAGAGGAATCAGCAGGTCAATGGGCTGCCCGATGAGCTCCGTGGTCTGGTAACCGAAGGTGGAGCAGGCGATCTCATTGGCCAGCTGGATGCGTTGATCCCGGCCGGTTAAGAGAATGGCAAAGGGGGCGCTGTCGATCACTTCCCGAAACCGGCGTTCAGCCTCTCGCCGCCGCCGGTTCTGGCCTTGTAGCCGCTTGGCCAGTCGATGCAGCAGGCGTGCCCGCAGTCGGGCGATATGCATTTCCCGCATGAGCCAGCTGGCCAGGGCGGACAGGGCGATGCCGCCCAGGAGAATAAGGCCCGGAAGCACACTGAACACCTGGCTTGCTGTTTGGTTGCTGGGCCAGCCGCGAAAGTGCCAGCTGACATCATAGAAACTCAGCGTGTTGGTTTGCTGATAGTCGAGCCAGCGGTCGTCGGGAGCGCTTACCAGGCGATAAATGACTTGGCCGTTCTGGCTTACGGAGAGGTTGATATTGACCCCCACCAGATAGAGTCCAACCTGTTCCAGAATGACCCCGGGATCCAGCACCGCCAGCATGAATCCATCAGGCTGCCCGTTAGCCATCAGGGGGTAGCGGAGAATCAGTTGATTTCCACCGTCTGGACTCTGGGTGCTGCGAATGCTGGGCGTCGTGTCCCGGGCCAAATCGGCCGTGGCCTGGGGGCTTAAGAACAGATTCAGGTCTTGCTGGTAGGAGGCCTGCTGGTCCGTCATGATCCAATGGATATTGAAGTCACGATCCAGATAGGCCACGGTTTCAATAGCCGGCAGGTAGCGGACATAAGCCGCGGCATCCTGACGCCAGGCCGCTTCGGAGGTTCCACCTCCCGCACTCCAGCGTTGCGCCATGTGTTCCAAGGGTTGGCTGTGGTTTTTGAGCTGGCTGTCGACGGCGGAACGGAACTGGCTAAGCTGGAGGAGCGTCACTTGCCGGAGGTGTTCCCGCTCATTTTGGAACAGCCAAAAAGAGCCGACGGCGGAGAATAGTGTTCCGGTCAGGAATAGTAAAATCGCCCAGCGACGACCCCATCGCCGAACCCGTTTGCTCCATGCCGCCATTAGCTTCCCTTGTCGTTATTATTTGTGGCGATCTGAATACTGCTATCCAAATGCAAATGGCATTAACATGTTATACAACGCTTCGAGAGGATGACCAAGCCGTCATTCGAGGGGCTTGTCATGCCGGAGAGAAGACGTTGTGCTTGACCGAAAAGGACCGTTGCCCGTACTTTAGCGCGGACATCTTCCCCGTGTTGTAGCCGGGGTAAATTCAACAGATAGGTGTTTTGAATGGAATGGTTAAGTGATCCACAAGCCTGGGTTGCCTTGGCAACGTTGACTGCTCTGGAAATTGTTCTGGGGATCGACAACATTATCTTTATCTCGATCCTGGTGGCCCGGCTGCCGGAGCATCAGCGGCAACGGGCTCGGGTGATCGGGCTGGGGCTGGCGATGTTCACCCGGATCTTGCTGCTGCTCTCGCTGGCTTGGGTGATGAGCCTGACCACCCCCTGGTTTACGATCTTTGGCGAAGAAATTTCCGGTCGGGACTTCATCTTGCTGGGCGGCGGCCTGTTTTTGCTGGCCAAAAGTACCCATGAAATTCATAACAGCCTGGAAGGCGCGGGAGAGGACGAGCATAAGGCGCCCCTGACCGCCAACTTTTTCAGTATCCTGATCCAGATTGCCGTCATCGACATCGTCTTTAGTCTGGACTCGGTGATTACCGCGGTCGGCATGGCCGATCACGTGCCGGTGATGGTCATTGCCATTGTGATCGCGGTCGGTGTGATGATGTTTGCCGCCAAGGCCATTGGTGAGTTTGTGGATAATCACCCGACCATCAAGATGCTGGCCTTGAGCTTCCTGATCCTGGTGGGTTTTGCCCTGATTGGGGAAGGGTTGGATTTCCATATTCCGAAAGGTTACATCTACTTTGCCATGGCGTTCTCCGTGGTGGTCGAGTTGCTCAACCTGCGTCTGCGTAAGAAGCGCGTGGAGGTTCGCGAGCCGGTTCAGCTGAAGAGTCGGATGAACGAAGAGTTGATGAAAAAATAAGCAGCAGGCTGAGCCCAAGGCTGAAATCACCGGGTGTTGAGCCGGGAGGAAGGCCTTGGCGGGCAGCGCCCGTCGGAGTGGCAAGTCAGGCTGTTTGTTGGGGGCAGGCCCTGAGGGCAGCGGTCTGGCCAGCAACTTGGCCAGACCCGCGAGACCGCGGCGCTTGATCCCGAGGGGACCGTCAGGCGCCGGGAGTCGGATTCTTAGTGG